>Ga0315322_10003773_pt1 | contig 11660 bp, 7 predicted proteins | sample M110021515metaG_FD_203461 | JGI IMG/M metagenome (GOLD analysis project Ga0315322, IMG submission 203461) | Ammonia-oxidizing marine archaeal communities from Monterey Bay, California, United States - M1 100m 21515 | ecosystem: Environmental > Aquatic > Marine > Intertidal zone | place: USA... | reverse complement strand
ATATGCGATTCAGTCACTCGGTCTGACACCTTGATCACCTCCATAACCAATCGATGATACTGCTTGCGATGCGATTCTGACCCGTGCCTATGTTCTGGATATTTGGCGCGCCAATCATCCATCATACCATGTATCTTGTTACCTATCAAAAATATAGTACTGTTAAGACTTTTCAGAGCCGTCTCATTTTTCTCCCATCCCGTCTCCTCCTTCACGCATACCGCATTGCGCCGCGCGTCGGTACAGTGAATCGGTCTCTCTGTAATTGACATATTTTCTATAGATTCAAGAATCTTGCGAGTAATCGTTGCAGCGTACCCGTCCTTATCCATGCGATCCAAATCAGACACTGTACACTCGATTGATTCAGCCACTTCTTTTAATGTATACGCATCTTTGCAGTCTTCATTCAAAAACACGTTCAGATTAAACTGGTTATTATTAGTATTGTTTGTCGTGTTATTATTATTATTCGTAATACATTGCATCCCATTCAAACTTATCGCCTCGATTAACAGGCGCGTCTGCTCCGCCTGCGCTGCTTGCGCCGACGCTTGCGCCGACGCTTGCGCGGCGTCGCGCGCGGCGCTCTGTTCCCCCATCATCTGAAAACACTTCATAAGTGTGGCTTCACTTATGCTTTCATGTACTATGTTTTCAGGAGGAGATGGACTGGCGCTTTCGGCGCTTTCTGGCGTGTTTTGAACACACTTCTTTTTATGCAGCGATAAGCCTTGACGATGTTTATATGACTTCCCACAAACACACATATATGCAGTGGTGTTTTTGGCGTTTTTGTCATCAGTATTGTCATCATTTGTCATCATTTTGTGTTTTGTAGTCATTAAATGTCTATCATAATCACTTTTCTTGCTGCATTTAAAGTCACAGTTTTCACACACATATTTTTCGGCGTTTTTCGGCGTTTTCATGTCACTCATATTGTTACTAATTGTCACTATGTTTCTCTAAAGTACGTACAGACAAAAAAGGGGTGAGATAGCCGCGAATTCCAAGAATTTTATTCTTATGCAGCAAAACATGAAAAGTACCCCAATGTTTTGTTAGCATAACTAAAAAAACAGTCAAATTCCAAGACCTCTAGAAGAATTTGAGAATTTGACAAAAATAAATGTCAACTATGGGCTACCTCTCACGTACTTTGCGAAATGCCTTTTTTTGAATGTGGGAACTTTGTCCCACAAATATCACCTCGATCAATAGACGTGTCTGCTGCGCCTCGTATCGTTTATCGTGGTGCGGGGTGGTCGTGTGCCTTTTCGAACGCTTTGTTCGAGTTCACCTTATTCATGTGCGAACATGCTTATACAGAAATTGAATTAGATATAGACGGTATACCCAGTATATATATAACAACCATATCAACCATTTCAACCAAAGACTATTGTAGTATTTGTTTCAATATGGATGCCCCCACTTTCCTGAATGATTTGTGTGCCTTGACGAACATCATAGATTCGGTCGTGATTCCTCCGTCCGAAGGCAACGCTTTCAGTGTCGATGACCAGGTGGACATCGTCGGAACGATAATGCAGTTAATGTATGACTACGTCATGGAGAATCCTACCCACATCCAGAATATGGGCTTCCACGACGACATGATGGAATCGGTGGAGGAGTTGATACGTGGTGATATGGGCGATGACGGCGATGACGGAGATGACGACGCCTTTGACGACATGACCGAATTGGTAAATCAGGCTATCGACCTGTTCTACATGCAGATCATGCCCAAGCGCTCGACTGATATGTCGGCCTCTAAGACGACCTCTATGAATACAACCCGTACGTATCGCATTCGGCAGGTGCTGGCTCGTCTTCACGCCACGCCTCAGCCGGCGCAGCGTTCTACCGAATGGTATGCATATCGTCATTCGTTGATTACCGCAAGCAACGCGTACAAGATATTCGACACCCCCGGATCTCAGAATCAGCTTATCTACGAGAAGTGTTTGCCCCTGCCAGTGACGATAAGTACTCCAAATCATCTTGACACAGTAAAGGGTCATCCTGTTCCCACCGTGAACGTATCGTCGCCGATGCATTGGGGACAGAAGTATGAACCTGTTTCCACGATGTATTACGAGATGATACATGGAACGGTTGTGGGTGAGTATGGATGTGTTCAACACCATAAGTACGGTTTCCTGGGCGCATCGCCCGACGGTATTGTGGACGATCCAAGCAGTGAAAAATACGGGCAGATGTTGGAAATCAAGAACGTTGTGAGCCGCGACATCACAGGTGTTCCACTGAAGGCCTACTGGGTGCAAATGCAATTACAACTGGAGGTGTGTGATCTGGAAGAGTGTGATTTTCTGGAGACACAATTTAAAGAGTACGGAGACGACACCAGTTTCATGTCGGACTGTGGTGATGGTAATCTATTTACAAAGACCCGTGATGGAAAGTGGAAGGGCATTGTATTGTATTTTATCGATGCATGCGGGGTGCCTGTGTACGAGTACAAGCCATTAGAGATGGGTCAAGAAGAGTATGAGACCAAATGGGAACCTGCTATTAAACAGAAGCATGCAGTTCAGGGTCATGTACTAATGTGGCCATCGTATTGGTGGTTAGATGAGGTAAGTTGTGTTTTGGTGGAGCGCAATCGTCTATGGTTCTCCCAAGTGATAGGTCAAATGTCTGCTTTCTGGGATATTATTCTGCTGGAGCGAAAGACGGGGTATGCGCACCGTGCGCCTGCGAAGCGCAAGGCGAAAGATGATGGACTTGGACATTGTCTCATTACGATTAACGGAACACTTATCGGTGCAGATACAGATACGACTATATCGAATACTATAGAGACATCCCAAACTACGCTGGACATCTATCTGAAGCCTCCAGAACTACCTCTGGTTCCACCTGAAAATATTGTACATATTCGTACCCAGTCATTCGACGATGCATTGTAGATAAAAAATGTACATACTATATATACCTTTTTCATGGGACAACAAGACCAATCTGATGAACTATCAACACCAGATAGCGAAAAGAAGATGACCCGCGCAGAACATGCTGCGGACATAGAGAGTAAGCGCACTGTATTAGGGTTATATGATTCTTCTTTTAACGATAAACACTTTTCCAAATATGTGCTAGGTCTTATATTATATGTCGTTATATTTGTGGTGTTCGTTCCCTACTTGATGTTACGTAACAATGTCTCCGATGAAATCTTCATGGCGTACGTTCCAAACGTAGATATGTTGGCCACTGTTCTTGGGTACGAAGGTGGTCCATTTAGCAATATATGGCGATACTTGTACAACCCCAGTAATCTTACTTTGTTTGGATTTTTCAGTACCACTCTAATGAATTATTTTGCCTTATTGGGTGCAACCTTCATGGTGGCGTGGCAGACACATAAACACAAAAGTTGGAAACGTGGATGGTCTGCCGCGTTTATTTTTCTCCTTTGTACTTATCTTCTTCCTGGGAATCCCATAGTGATCTTACAAAACAGAGTGGGTGATTATCTGAAGGGGTCTTGGAATATTGGGTCTAACGAATCATTATTACGGTACGCACTTGTAGTGGGATTTGGACTTATCTTATCGGTTTGTATTATTTTAATCGAAAGTGCGCTTATTAAATCAACCCGTCATCATATTGAACATGGTATACATTTAGCACATAATGCAGTGAAGTATCATTTCAAACTATAAATGTGCCAAGTATGGTATGATTATCAAGGAAATATAGAAATATATCTATAATGAATAGTATAGATATATGTCCGAGTATAGTTCGTTTACCATGGATGACGATATGATGGTTATCAAGCGTAGTGGAAATTCCGAAGTTATCTCATTCGACAAGATTTTGCGCCGCATCAAGAAGTTAGGTCAAGAGGCGAACATTGTTCAAAAATCGCCTAGCATGGAAAAAATAGGTATTAATTACACTTCGCTTGCGATGAAAGTTATCGAGCAATTGTACAACAATATCCATACCACTAAGATTGATGAACTTGCCGCCGAGCATTGTGCTGCAATGTCAAGCACTCACATTGACTATGGAACATTGGCTGGACGTATAGTGGTGAGTAACCATCAAAAAAATACAACTAGTTCATTCTATGCTACAACATATAATATATATAACTCTTTGTTGGATGATGATACAGGAGAAAGCCTTTTGAACTATGAATATTTTACAACGGTTGCAGAGTACCGCGAGGAGTTTGACGCTATGATCGACTACGATCGCGACTATTTGATAGACTATTTTGGTTTTAAAACCTTAGAAAGGTCGTACCTGTTACGGGTTAACGATAAGAGCGTAGAGCGTCCACAGCACATGTGGATGCGTGTAGCGGTTGCGATACATGGAGATGACCTAATAAAGGTGCGCGAAACATATGACCTCATGTCAATGAAGTATTTTACGCATGCGACCCCGACGTTATTTAACGCCGGTACCCGTCATCAGCAGATGAGTTCATGTTACTTGTTAGCTATGGAAGATGATAGTCTGGATGGTATTTTCAATACGTTGCACGATTGTGCAAGGATTTCAAAATGGTCAGGAGGCATCGGTATGCATGTCCATAACATTCGTAGCAGCGGTTCGCTCATCAAGGGTACAAACGGACGTTCTGGGGGGCTTATGCCGATGCTTAAGGTGTTCAACGATACTGCGCGTTTTATTAATCAGGGTGGAAAACGTAATGGGTCATTTGCAATTTATCTGGAGCCTTGGCATGCCGATATTGAGACATTTTTGGATATGAAAAAGAACCACGGCGATGAAGAAAAGCGTGCGCGCGATTTGTTTTATGGGTTATGGGTTCCAGACCTCTTTATGGAAAAGGTAAAGTTGGACAAGGAATGGTGCCTGTTCTGTCCCAACACGTGTCCAGGGTTGTCGGATGTGGTGGGTATAGAGTTCCAGGAGAAGTATGAGCAGTACGAACGCGACGAGATGCAAGTAAAAAAGGTGAAGGCACGTGAATTATGGTACCGCATTTTGGATGCCCAAATGGAAACGGGAACGCCCTATCTGCTGTACAAGGACGCGTGCAACCAGAAGTCGAACCAGAAAAATCTAGGTGTTATTAAGTCGTCAAATTTATGCTGCGAAGTTGTAGAGTTTTCAGACAAGAACGAAACTGCTGTTTGTAATTTGGCTTCAATTGCGCTTCCAAGTTTTGTGAATAAGGAAACCCATGAGTTCGACTACGATAAGTTGCACAAGGTTTCTCAAGTGGTTACGGAGAACCTGAATAATGTGATTGATCTTAACTTTTACCCTACCGATAAAACAATCACCAGTAACGATAAACATCGTCCTATTGGCATTGGCGTTCAGGGGTTGGCAGATGCGTTCGTATTGATGGATGTTGCGTTTCACAGTGAAGAAGCCAAAAAGATAAACACGCAAATATTTGAAACGATGTACCATGGCGCTCTAACTCGATCAAATGAGATATCTATTCGGTGTAGGGACAATATGGTGTCTGTAGAAGACAATGTCCCTCTGTCTCTGACTGCAGGAGCATATACTTCGTTTGTTGGGTCACCATTGTCAATGGGTCAGTTCCAGTTTGATATGTGGGACGTGGAACCGAGCGACCGGTACGACTGGGATACTCTCCGCGCATCGATCGTCGATTTCGGGACGCGCAACTCGTTGCTGATGGCACCCATGCCCACCGCAAGTACCTCCCAGATCATGGGATTTAATGAGTGTTTCGAACCGTTTACAAGTAACATGTACAGTCGTCGTACATTAGCAGGCGAGTTTGTAGTGACTAATAAATATCTCATGCGCGAGTTGATAGACCTTGGAATATGGTCAGAACAAATCAAAAACAGTATCATTGCAAACAAGGGCAGCATACAACATCTGACGCAAATTCCCCAACACGTGCGCGACAAGTACAAGATTGCGTGGGAAATACCCATGCGCCACGTGATCGACATGGCTGCGGATCGGGGTGCGTTTATCTGTCAAAGTCAGAGCATGAACCTGTGGATGGAAGACCCCACGTACGCTGCGCTCACGTCCATGCATTTCCATTCGTGGAATAAGGGTCTCAAGACCGGCATGTACTACTTGCGCCGCAAGGCGAAGCATCAGGCACAACAATTTACGATTGGTCCAGAAACGGTACAAAAAGAGAAACAAGAAGAAGATATATGTGATATGTGTTCTGCCTAACTAAATCCTTTGCATATTCCAAACGTTTTTCGATGCCATTTCGTAATCCCATGCGCACTGATTCCATCGAGATGCTTTTTCGCACCGTACCCTTTATTACTAGCAAGGGAGTATTTCTCATCTAGGTCGGGGTTGTCGTGACAGAGTTCTGCAATATATCTGTCGCGCTCCACCTTGGCCACGATGGATGCCGCTGCGATGCAAGTGTAGATATTATCGCCACCCTTTATGCACACGTGATCATAGCACATCCACTTTCCCGTTTCAGCATCAAATCGATTGTGCGGTTTGAAATAGTTTCCGTCGATAAGAAGCACCGTTTTAGCGGGATCGAGTCCGTTCCGATCGATCAGGGCTTGCGCGCAGGCGTGCATGGCCTTCTGCGTCGCTTGCAGAATATTTATACTGTCTATGACGTCTTCGTCCTCGTAGCATACTTCGTGGTCTATACAGTGGGCAATCACGTGGTCGTATGCCGCCTCCAGGCGTGCGTGGGATGTGAACTTTTTACTGTCCTTCATCATCGAGTGGTCGAATTCACTATCACCTTGTTTAGGTAGAATAACCCCTGTGACATAGACGCGTCCAAATAATGGTCCTCGCCCGACCTCGTCGATGCCGATCTCGGTGATCTCGGGATCATCAGAATATCGCGTAGATAGTATATTAGGTGGCATGCTTATCATAGATATAGATAGTTACAGTTAGATCGAGATAATCAATTTATGTAATGTAGTAATATTTTTTACGTACTATATAGTATATCCGAAATCATGCAGAACAAAAGAGAGATACTCATGTTTCTTGTAGCTGTAATTGGTATTACATTGTTTTATAGAATGGTCTTGTCAGTTCCTGCAAGTAAGTGTGAACAGGAAGGGTTTGCAGGACAAACTGAAAAACCAACCAAACCTGGATGTTATTTATATACAAAAGATTGTGGGAGTATGCCTGCCGGTCCTAATCCTGATGGACCGTATCTTGATGCAAATAATTGGTTTCCGCTCCCTGGGATGAACCAATTCGACACCGAAGAAAAATGTAAATCAAAGATTATGACTCAGGATTTTAAACAAGCCATTCAACGCTTTGGATGCGCCGTATCTGACGATTATTATCTATTTGTTCCACAAAATAGTTCTAGCACACCGACTACAGAGACTACCACTCCTGATAGTGGGTTGGACAACTACAACTTTTTCTCAAAAAACAGCATCCCCACTGTTTACTACGGCCCAGACAGTTCCACTGCACGCGTCACCATATCTGGCGGCGAAAATGATGACAGTGAAACCGACACTAAAACATATAGCATTACAGTCACATCCGCAAACGGGGCTACCAAAACGTATGTGATGGAAAACACAAGTGAAACCGCACTTGTGAACCCGCTCACGAACACACCAGAGACAACGACCACCAGTACTCAGGCAACAACTGTACCCGACAGCATCGCTAATACGCGCTTCGTCGACCAATCTGGAAATGTGGCTCGTCTCTTTGTGGCGAAGAATGGCCAGTACGTGGTACAAACGCGCCAGTTAAATGGTTACGATATGATTTACACCAGTACTAATGTATTCACTTATGACCGAAATAATTCAAAATCCTTTTTAGTCGGAGACAGTATCAATGATATCACGCCGATTACTGAGGCACAGAACACGACCAACGATTTGATCGGGTCACTCACCAACAACACAATTTCGTCTCAACAAGCTCAGACTATCAACGGCATCCCGGGGCGAAGTATCCCCATAGGTCAAGAGGACTTGTATATCTTGAAGTCGCAAATCGTTCCACCCGTGTGTCCAGCTTGTCCCCAGATTTGTGCAGGCAAAAACAGCAAGGAGACGTGTCCACCGTGTCCTTCGTGTGCTCGTTGCCCGGAATCCACGGATTTCACTTGCAAACGCGTACCGGACTACTCTAGCAACACGGCTGGTTCTACGTCTGGCGGTTCTATGTCTGGCGGTTCTACGTCTGGTGGTGATAGCATGTGGGGCCCAAATAGTAATATTTCATCGAGTAACGGTGCAAACGGTAGTGTTTCCAACTACAACAAGTATAGAAATAACACTAAGTTCTCACCCGTTCCCGTTGTCAGCGACTTTTCCATGTTTGGTATGTGAAAAATATAGAGTTGTCCTTAATAATTAAAGTAAGGACAACCCATTTAGGAATAATATTGTAGTATACTATAGATAGATGCCAAAACTTTGCCAATTCGAGAATTGTAAGAAACGGGCGAGTTATGCAACAACTTATGGTAAGCCTGAACGATGTAACGAGCATAGAGAGGAACGAAAATTACAATATAAAGTTTGCCAGTGCGGGAAGGCACACCCACTTTTCAATAATCTAGGCGAAATACGTGGTATGTGCTGCAATTTGTGTAAAACAATTGGAATGGTGGATGTTATGTCCAAGAGATGTCAGTGCGGGAAAGCACGAGCAAACTTCAACAATCCAGCCGAAACACGTGGTATGTGCTGCAATTTGTGTAAAACAATTGGAATGGTGGATGTTATGTCCAAGAGATGCCAGTGCGGGAAATCAACAACGCCAATTTACAACAATCCAGACGAAACACGTGGTATGTATTGTGTCTTATGTAAATCACCTGTAATGGTTAACGTTAGATCCAGGAAATGTCACTGCGGTAAAGCACGACCAAATTATAATAATCCAGGCGAAACGACTGCTATATATTGTGTCTTATGTAAAACACAGGATATGGTTGACGTTAAAAATAAGAAATGTCAGTGCGGAAAAGCACAACCAATTTTCAATAATCCAGGCGAAACCCCTGCTATATGTTGTAATATGTGTAAAAAATATGGAATGGTTGACGTTAAAAACAAGAGATGCCAGTGTGGGAAAACACTGGCAACTTACAATAATCCAGACGAAACCCGTGGTATATGTTGCACATCCTGTAAAACAATTGGAATGGTTGATGTTATTCGAAGGAAATGTCAATGCAGGAAAGCGATACCAACTTTCAATAATCCAGGCGAAACAACTGCTATATGTTGCGCCTCGTGCAAGACATCTTCAATGATAGATGTTAAATCAAAAAGATGCAAAGGACAAGACGGTGCATGCACAATTACAGGCAACAAAAAATACAAAGGATACTGTTCCTTCTGCTTCGCGAACACCTTCCCAACCGACCCCCTCACGTTCCAAATCCACAGCAAAACGAAGGAGATCGCAGTCCGAGACTTTATTAATGCCCACTTCGAGGGGTTCAATCATGACAAGCCGATTCACACCGACCACTGCGATTGTTCAATCCGCCGCCGCATCGATCATCGCAAACTCATCGGCAACACGATGCTTGCCATCGAGACCGACGAAAACCAGCACAAGTCTTACGACGCGATGGACGAAGAAATCCGGTACGACGATTTGTTCAACGCCTTCTCAGGTAAGTGGGTGTATATCCGGTTCAACCCCGATAAGTTCCGCAATAAAGCCGGCGTGTCCAAGAACCCCACGATCGCGACGCGCCTGATCGAATTGAAGGCCGAAATGGAGCGCCAAATCCAGCGGATCGAAGCCGAGGAGAACACTGAATTGCTCGAGATTAAGTACATGTATTACGACGGCTATGCGTGAGCCGACCGCCCGCGCAGAAAATAATTCCAATCATGAATAAAATGATAAAAAAATCAACATTATTTTATCATTTTTATTTTATTTATGCATCTGTCAGGTCGAACACGCTGACCGGGTCTTCTTTTTTGTTTGCATAACTGCCATCGCCCTGTGCGTAGTCCTCAATATCTTCCCCTTCTGGAACAAGGACGCAGCCGGTATAGATGTAGTAGTACGTCTCATCCAGACACCACTCGCCATAATCCTCCATGAAATCGGTGTCACATCCGCAGAGGGATACGGTTGATGCGTCGTCGTCGATTGTTTGTAGATATTCCTTTGCATCATCGGTATTTTTCCAGATGTCAAAACATTTTTCGCATCTGTCTGGTTGTCCTAAGTCCATATAGGCAGTCGCTTCGTCCTTAGACATGCCAAGATTTTCAAAACAGTTCAGTCCTTTGGTGCCACAGTCATCACATTCAAATGCGTCTGGGGATTCGTCGCATGCGCAGTCGTCGGTGTCTGTGCAGATGGTTGGTTCAACCTCTTCTTCTTCCTCCTCCTCCTCTTCGTCGCTCTCCTCTCCTGGTGCCATCGATTCTACAATCTCCCGCATTTCCTTTTTGGTGTAATTATCCTTATTATCCAGTTCATCGTGTACGCCACATCCATCAGTAGATTCAGAGAACTCTAAATCGTAGTTACTAAGACATACCTCATCGCTCTGAATAATATCTCTGCGTTCTTTTTCAGTGATCTCGACAATACATTCCCCCCAACGCCACGCAGTAGTGTATTTGAGTGTCGCTATTTTACCCGTGGAAAGTTGTTTTGTGTAATGTCCGACTTCTTCGAAGCATCCTTTGTACTTAGGGATTGCGATATATCTCTGTCTCTCTGGTTGCGGTGTAGGTGTTGTTTCAATGTCTGACATGATGTAACTTGTGTTTCTAAACAGTATGCCTAACTTAAATCTAAAAAAATACATTCAATTTTGGTATAATACTATAACCCATTAGTGCGGGCGCGGTGATGGTGATACGCGCGAGTTGTTGGGAGTGAATATTGCACTCGCCATGCTGATGACTATGAATGTGAAGAAGACGATAGGGCAGACACCGTCTGTCATGTCGGTAGGTTAGTCCGGTAATGTGGTATATGGCTTCCGACCGAAAGCCATATACAAATCAATTTGTCTAGAGATAAAATAATTATCCAGGTACGAGTTTTTTCTTCTCGCATTTTTTGTCCATCTGGAATGTGTCACCAGCCGATTCTTGTGGGACTATTTTGATGATGCATTTCGCCTTACTGCCTTCATACAATGGTTCAGTGCATCCCTTTTCACTCTCTTTTTTGTTTTTGCGTGTTCGTTCCCGTGCGCTCCGTTTCATGGTTGCACGGGCATGTTTCTTAATTGTTTTACTATTCCATACATCTGTTGGTGTTCCAGAGTTGCATCGCGCCCTGAAATGCTCGTATCTCTTTCGAACGTCGGTATAGGTGAGACCCGATCGCTTCTTCAGCATCTTATTGACCAGTTCATGTAAATTATAAACATATCTTGAAAAGGTGTCCCGACTTTTCATATCGCTCATTTTCAATGGTAGACTTTTAAAATTATTTCGTAGGTTCATTCTACAATATTTGCATGGAAGTACGTAGCATAATTTAAGAATAAAATTGCGATAATGTGTTTTATCTTCTTTTGTGGGTTCAACTGGATAATTAAAACTGATTGTGTGTAGCGAATGCCACAGACTAGGTCCCCATACGGTGGTGAGCATACCGTCTCCGCTGTTGAATTCTCGCTTTGAGTACATTACTTTTCTTGTTTTCTTTTTCTTTGCTGAAGTGTGAGA
>Ga0315322_10003764_pt1 | contig 11669 bp, 12 predicted proteins | sample M110021515metaG_FD_203461 | JGI IMG/M metagenome (GOLD analysis project Ga0315322, IMG submission 203461) | Ammonia-oxidizing marine archaeal communities from Monterey Bay, California, United States - M1 100m 21515 | ecosystem: Environmental > Aquatic > Marine > Intertidal zone | place: USA... | reverse complement strand
GCGAAGGGCGGAAGGCTCGTCAACTCACTGGTGGCTTACCACGCCCATAACTTGCGCGAGTAAGGGCTCGTTCCGACTTTTAGTCCTTGAGCTGGTTCAAGGTGTACCAGGCATAGGCGTTTGCCATTTTCGAACCGTCCTTGGCCGCGAGAGACCCAAGGTTAAGCTTGTATACCCGGCTCTCTTCAAGGGTTACGCCGATGTGTACTTCAAGGCCGCCCTTGGAGACTTTCACGCTAGAGGGTTTTTCCTTCGTGACGTTGGTTTTCGGCGATCCGTACTTGGGATGATAATAGTAGCCCCAACGCTCGACGCTATATTTCTCGGCGTCCTTGGCCAGGGTAGCGTCGACGGGTTTCGTAAAGGTGATCCGGAATCCTTCTTTGGTCAGCTTGACGTCATGCATCGAGAAGGGAGTGGTCTTGCCATCCCATTTCACTTGCTGAAGGCCGAATTCCTTGCCCCCGGCGGACCCCCACCCTCTTCCGGTCTGTCCTACCCAGAGCGTACCGTCTTTACCGAAGACATGCCTGATGCATCCGGTCTGCAGGCGGTTGACGAAATCGAATATCACGCCTTGGTAATCTCCTTTTACTTTGTCCAAGGAAACCCTCATGATGTTTGAGCGACTCTGATCACCAATGAACATTTGCCCGGCAAAGGGACCGAATTTGCCTCCGCTGTAATCAAAGATCGGTTCTCCGGGGGAATTGGCCAGTTCGCCATGGGGAATCCACACGGCAGGACGCTTCCAGAGTTTCTCGTAGTCTTCGATCGCTATGGCGTTGAGGTCCTTGCCTTTGAAGTCCGGATGGTCGGTCAGTGACGAGGGATGCCCGTGAAAGCGCCCTTTGACAATGTGGTGCAAGGAGCTCGACGCTTCCCAGTCCCCCTGATTGTCGGTAAAGAAGAGTTCGTCCTCCTTGTTGATGCCGAGTCCAGCAGGAGAACGCATGCCCGAAGCGAAGGGCACGAACTTACCTTCAGGCGTAATTTGGAAACCCCATCCCCGATACTTGGCGGCCCGTCCCATCTTGCCTTCCGTATCCTTGTATCCTTTGGTCCATACGCGGGCGATATCCCACTTTTTGCTCCTCGCCCAGCCGGGCCAGGAGAGAGAGGTATTGAGCGTACCGTAAAAGTTGCCTTTGCTGTCACGGACAAGCCCGAATGCATATTCGTGGTAATTGTCCGTTACTCCCCACCCTGCGTTAAAGCTTTCATAGAGGTCGGCCCGGCCATCCTTGTCAGTGTCGATTAACTTGGTGACCTCGGGGCGCTGAATGACGTAGGTCTCGCTGCTCTTCGGATCGATCCAAATCCCAAGAGCCTCGTGCAAGCCGTCTGCAAAGAGCGACCATTCCTCTTTTTCGGGAGAATATTCCCAGACTTCCCCTTCGCGGGTACAGATAAAGAGGTTTCCATTGGGGGCGAATTCCATCCCTCCGACACCCAGGGAGGTGCCTTCGGGCGTTTTTACGGTCGTAACGGTATAGCCAGCAGGAATTCGCTTGGGTTGCTCTTCCCCATGCCCGGTAAGGCCGGAAAGGATCAAAATGAGTGAGAAAGGAATGATTTTCATGATAAAATACTATTTTTGCTCGATACTGATGAAGAATTCGGATGCTTCCTTGGCGGGAACATGAACGTATCCTTTGTCAGCGTGCCATTTTCCCGCTGTCGTTGATACGATCACATCCTTGGCGTCTATTAGATAAAACAAGTCGCTTTTCGGTTCGGTCGCGCGAAAACCAAGCGTCAGCCCTTTCTTTGCGGGATGCCCTGTGGCGGTTTGCTCGATCCTCACTCCGTCCACTTCGTAGATGAAGGTTGGGTTTCCTTTGCGCGAATAGCCGGAAAAGCGGGTTTCCGGGGTTTTGCCAGGACTGCCTGCCCTCAGGGGGAACTCACTGGTTCCGACCTGAAACTTCTCTCCGAGAATGGCGCAAAGCCCTCCTCCCCGTCCGCGCCGGTCACGCATTACGTTGATGAAACCTCCCGTCCAACCAGTCCGGACCATCAGTTTTTCTGCATCAAAGAGGTAGTTTACGCCACCGGGAAGTCCGACAGCAATGGATCGGCCGGAATCGATGCCTGCAACGTGTACCCTTATGACGCGCGGGTCGTCACCTACCTCGATGACACCATTGCGGGGCGTAGTACTGGCAGAGACTTCCTTGATTTTCGATAGGTCGACGGCACTGGGGTCATCCACCACTTTCATGACCCCCCGCATGGTCAGGGAATGACCGGGAAAGGTGCATACGTATGGATAATCCCCAATTTCCTTGGGGGCAGTGAATTCAACGGATGCCTTCTTGCCCGGCTGAACAAGTCCGATGCTTGCCAAAATAGATGGATCCTTGGGGACGAATCCCATCTCCATGCCTTTCTCTCCAAGCTTGAGAGCTGATTCGGCAAGCCGGTCGATCGTTTTTCCATCCCCTTTGGCAAAAATCAGGTTGTGAATCATTTCGTCCGAATTCTCGAAACTCAAACGTATGATTGATCCTGGTTTTACGGCAAAGGCTTCCGGGCTGAAGCGAAGTTGACCGTGAAGCGTTCCAAGGTTTATCTCGTAATCAGGCTTGGCTAAGGCAAGCGGAGCGAGAACAAGAGACAGAAGGGTGAAGAGAGGAATAGTCGATTTCATTTCAACCTGCACTATTCAAACTTTCCTTTGTTCAAGCCAAGTCTAAAAAGTGCCGGGGGGCCGATTTATATCGGACACGGGGAAGAACAATTTTTAAAAGAAACCAGGAGGAACAGTCAGGCACCGAGTATCCGATCGACGTCCCTTTTGGACAGATGATTGCAAACCAATGGCTGGGAACCGTCGTTCTGAGCTTGTTGCCAAGAGCCAATAAGAGTTCCGTCATCAAGAAAGAGCGCGGATGCATATCGACTGCATCCTGTAGAGTGTGGCGAAAGAAAAAGCGGGAAGTCGACCGATATCTTCGAGAACTTGGGGAATTCGTCGTCCCATCCCCATGCCAAGCCGCCGAGCTCCTCGCATGAATACCCTCTTGGTCTTTTCGCTGCCTTGGGGTTCTGGTCGAGAGGACGCAGGCATTCTGCCCCATCGTAAAAATACAGGGAGATCGGAGGAAGGTCTGAAAATGCGCCGATCGGGGGGATGGGAAGCCGTTCGGTAAGGCGGGAACAGGCAACGTCCCAACTGTTGCCCCGGGGAAGAATGTTCTCGGATACCAACTCGAAGCCTTCGCCTGCTTCGGATTCGCGTGACAGTCCGGTGTTTGAGCTGGCCCAGCTGAAGGGATGATGGCAATAGGCAAGCTCCGTCGAGCCTTCTTTTATCCGAAAGGCAACGGGATCCTTGACGTGGAGAGTTTCTCCGTTCTGAGAACTCGCAACGGTTTCCATGCCATCGGGTGACAGGGAATTCAATCCGTCCGCACCATGAATCCGGTCAATCGTCCATACTCCGGTTCCGGGCTTTTGGAAGTTGATCAATGGCTTGGGATAGGAAAGGTGCTTTTCAGTGGAAACGAAGAGTTCCCAGCCAGAAGGAGCCCTTTCGGATGCAAGCAAACTCGCGCCTTCGATTGAGACCACTTCCTCGTTTGCCGAAAGATCGCTTTTCGAAAAGGACAGAGCCTTAGCAAAATCAGCATCGGGGGAAGAGCCTCTGAAGATAGCGAACTCCAAGCCTCGCTCGCCTGCCCCGGTTCCCGTACGGGCGTCTCCAGGGTTTCTGAATCTTCCACAGGCCAGAATCTTGCCGTCGCGCTCCTGTACAAGGTTCCCGCCTCCGAACCAAAAGCCGGATTCGTTGCCCAGGGCGGGGACAAGCACACGAGCTTCGCGTTGATCGATCAGCCGAAGGCCAAGCTCCTTGAGGCGCTCGAGCAAATCGGGGCCGATTTGGCTCATATGAGCATTCCCGAACCGAGGGTTTCGTTACTAAAGGGATCAACTAGGATAAAGCTCCCTGTATTCCGGTTCCTTCGATAGGTGTCATGAAAGACCGGTTGGGACACTCTCAGGGAAATCCTTCCGATGTCATTCATATCCAATCCATCGACGTCCTCGACCTTGTGCAAGGTATTGACATCCACCTTGTAGCGGATCTCAGATACAATCGCCTGTGCTTCTTTGGTCGTGTGGCGGAAGATCAATTTCGCCCCTTTTGTGAGCTTTCTGGTTCCAGAGAACCAGCAAATGCGGGCATCGAGATCTTGGGAGACGTTAGGTTGATTATTCGGCTTGACCAGCATATCCCCCCGACTCACGTCGATTTCATCCTCCAAAAGCATAGTGACCGACTGTGGGTAAAAGGCATGAGCTCTTTCCTCTTCGCCGGAAAGTATCTTTTGAATCTTCGTGGAAAAACCAGATGGAAGGACGGTAACCTCGTCTCCTACCTTGAATACGCCACCGGCAACGCGCCCGGCAAAGCCCCGGAAGTCATGATGCTCGTCGGAATGGGGTCGGATGACCCATTGGACCGGAAAACGCGCATCCACGTGATTGGCATCCGATCCGACGTAGACGTTCTCAAGGTGGTAAAGCAGGGGCGATCCTTTGAACCACCTCATGTTTTCGGACCGGTCGACCACGTTGTCCCCATTCAATGCGCTTATGGGAATGAAGGTCAGGTCCGTTACGTTTTCCAATCGGGAAGCAAAGTCCCGATATTGCTGAAGAACGTCGAGGTAGACTTTCTCGTCGTAACCAACCAGATCCATCTTGTTTATGCAGACAGCGACATGCTTGATTCCGAGCAGGTCAGCGATAAATGTATGCCTGCGGGTTTGCTCGACTACACCATTTCGGGCATCAACGAGTATGAGCGCAAGGTTTGCGGTCGACGCCCCGGTTACCATGTTCCGGGTGTATTGAATGTGTCCGGGGGTGTCGGCGATGATGAACTTGCGCTTTGGTGTGGCAAAGTAACGATAGGCAACGTCAATGGTTATGCCTTGTTCGCGTTCGGCACGGAGACCATCGGTAAGCAGGGCCAGGTTGACGTGGTCGTCCCCTCGCTTCTTGCTACTGCGCTCGATCGCCTCCAGTTGATCCTCAAAGATCGCCTTGGTGTCATGAAAGAGCCGGCCAATGAGGGTGCTCTTTCCGTCGTCCACGCTTCCCGCGGTGGTAAACCGGAGGAGGTCCATGTCCAGGTAATTGTTTTCTTCCGTCATTAATTCAATCCGTTGAGATTAGAAGTATCCTTGCTTCTTCCTGTCTTCCATCGCAGCTTCGGAGCGCCGGTCATCAGCTCTTGATCCTCTTTCGGTAACCCGGGATGCGGCTACTTCCGAAATCACTTCATCCAGGTTCGAGGCGGTGGAGAGGACAGCCCCGGTACAGGTTGCGTCACCAATCGTACGAAAACGCACGTTCTCACTCTGTGGCTTCTCGTTCTCCCTCGGAGTGACGAAGTCAGATACTGCGAGAAGACTGCCGTTCCTGTCCACAACTTCGCGTTGGTGAGAGAAATACAGGCTGGGAAGGTCGATTCCCTCAATCTTGGTGTATTGCCAAACGTCCATTTCCGTCCAATTGCTCAGCGGGAACACCCTAAAGTTTTCCCCTGGTCCTTTACGACCGTTGAACAAGTTCCAAAGCTCAGGTCTTTGGTTCTTTGGGTCCCACTGACCAAACGCATCACGGTGAGAAAAGAAACGCTCTTTTGCTCGGGCTTTCTCTTCGTCCCTTCTTCCTCCGCCAAGGCAGGCATCAAGGGATTCGCGGTCTATTGTCTCCAGCAGGGTGACCGACTGGAGAGCGTTGCGACTGGCATCCGGTCCGGTCTCCTCAACTGCAGTCCCCCGGTCGATCGAGTCTTGCACCAATCCGACAATCAGTTCGACGCCTAGTTTTTCGACAAACGAATCACGAAACTGGATCGTTTCAGGGAAATTATGCCCGGTATCGACGTGAACGAAGGGAAAGGGAACCCTGGCAGGCGAAAATGCCTTTTGCGCCAAGTGCGCCATGACGATGGAATCCTTGCCTCCGGAGAAAAGCAATCCGGGGCGCTCGAATTGAGCCGCTGTTTCACGTAAGATGAAAATGGCTTCCGCTTCAAGTTGCTCAAGGTGGGTGAGGTTGTAGTTTCTCATGCGATAAAGGTAAGATAAGTCGAATCGCTGCGCTCAGGCGCGAATCTCATTTGCTATTGCCCGAAAAAGAACGTCCGAAGACTTGCCCGGGTCTTCCGTTTCCGTATCGATGCAAAGCCATGGGCTGACGGGTTCCTCGAAGGCTGAATCCTTTCCGGTAAAGTCCTCGATCTCCCCTTCGCTGGCTTTGGCATACAGGCCTTTGACGTCTCTTTGCCGGCAGGTCTCGAAGGATGCTTTGACGAAAACCTCGAAGTAATCCTCATCCCCGATCAGATTGCGGGCTTGCTCGCGAAATTTTTCGAGAGGGGTAATGAAAGACACGATTACCACTAGTCCATTCCCAGCCAGGAGCTTCGCGACCTCACTGACCCTCCGCAGGTTCTCCTCCCTGTCTTCTTCGGAAAACCCAAGGTCTTTGTTTAACGTGGAACGCAGGTTGTCACCATCAAGAACGATCGAATGGATCGATCCTCCCGCAAGCTTCCTCTCGAGCTCCACTGCAAGGGTGCTTTTGCCTGAGCCAGAAAGTCCGCACATCCAAAAGACTGCGCCTTTGTGCCCGAGCAGGTTTTCCTTTTCGGTTCGGGCGAGCAGTCGCTTGGTGACGGGATGGATGTTTTCGGAGGGCATGGAAGAAAGTGAAACGGCGAATTATAGACAAAAAGGGAGTAAAGTAAAAGCGAGAACACGTCATACGTGCTCTCGCTTATGGGTTGAGTGGATTGAAGGGGTGATTCAGTCCACTCGGGGGTATGAAAAAAACCTACTTGATCGGAGCCGCCCCTGCAACATTTAATGACAACTCTATTTCATTGGCTACTTTCTCGAGTTTTTCTCCTGCGCGGATATTAAATTGGTCGCGTTTCACCGAGAATTTCGATCGGATGATCAAAAGGTCCCCCGGCACCCGGTTGCGCTTTTCAAGCATCCCCTTGAGGTAAGTTATTTTCACCGGGGCGCTCATTTCGATCGTGACGTTCCGAATGGTCATTTTCCCTTTTGCATCGGCAAGAACGTCAATTCCTTGCTTTCGCACGTTTTCAAGCTTGGTCAGCTTGAAAGTAATGTTGGGGTATTTTTTGACGTTCATCCAGTCGGTCCCGTGAATGTGTTCCTTGAGTACGGGATTTCCAACGTGCAGGCTGGTTGCATCGAGATTGATCTGGCCTTTGGTGGCGGAAGGATTTTCCGGGTCAAAGTGTACGACTCCGGATATGGCATCACCCGAGCCATTAATCGATTCGAGCGGCGCATCCATCTGGAAGATTACGTTATTTATATTCTTCGGGTCCTTGAAGTCAAAGGCTACGGGGTCACCGAAAAGCGATGCGCCGGCGAACAATAAAAGAAAGGGAATTAGGTTTTTCATGTGAGACAAGTAAGAAATCAATTCTTTTTTTTATTCAACCTTCTTTTGATTGATATCGAGAAAATAAATAAGCCAAGGCATACGCCAACCCCAATCAATGGAGTTTCCACGCCACAGACAAACTGGTCGGTCCAGATCATTTGACGCTGGGTTCCGAGCTCGGGCATCCCTTCGATTATCGGGATCTCCACGATTTCCTCCACGCTGGTCTTCCAAAACCCTATGTTGCTCCCATGCGACCACCAAAGGGCAAGACTCGAAACAAGGCAGGCTATTCCAACCAGGCGGACATACAGGATGACCTTCGGTTTCATTCTAAGCTCTGGGGTGCGCAAGGAGGTGTGCCTTCTTCAGGCGGGAAACGGAAACATGGGTATACACTTGAGTGGTGGATAGACTTTCGTGCCCCAAGAGTTCCTGAACGGTTCTCATGTCCGCTCCGTTGTCGAGCATATGGGTTGCGAATGAATGCCGGAGTTTGTGAGGGGTGAGGTCTTCCGGCAACTTGGCTGAGCGCAGATACTTCTTGAGCATTGCTTGTACGGATCGCGCAGAAAGCCTGTTTCCCTGACGGTTGATGACGATCGGACAGTCATGGGAGGAATCTTTGGCATAGGATTTCCGGAACTCCCCAATTGTCCTAAGCGCCACTTGTCCGATCGGGCAGACCCTTTCCTTCTGTCCTTTGCCCACCACCCGGACCGTCGCCCGCTTGCCGTCAAGGTCACCGTAATTGAGTCCGATCAACTCGCTCACCCGTAGTCCGGCTCCGTATAAAAGCTCTATGATCATCAGGTCTCTAAGCAGCAAAAAGTCGTTCTTTCGCTTTTTCTCCTGCTCGGGCTTTGCTTTGGGCTGTTCGAGCAGGTGCTTCATTTGTTCTTCGGTCAGGAATTTAGGCAAGGGCTTGTCGGGCTTGGGGAGCGTCAGGTTGTGAAAGGGGTTGGCTTGGATCCATCCTCTGGTTTGACAGAATTTGAAAAAACTCCTCAGCCCGGAAACGTGGTTACGCAAAGTTCGTCGAGAGTAATGAGCTTGCGCTTCGACGAGATAAGACCTCGCGTGCCCCTTGGTCACGGCACTCAGTTGATCCCCCCAATCGCAATCAGCAAGAATCCATCTGAAAAAACGTTCAAGCGCTTGCCCGTAGTTCCTCTTGGTATTAGGGGAAAGACGGCGCTCGAGTGTCAGGTGATCAAGAAATGCATCGATTTCAACGGGTAGCTTCTCGGGCTCTTGCGACCCTGCTACTTGATCCTCTGCCATGTCTCGACAACCAGTTCATAGATAGAGAAGAACATGATGGTCAGGAAGGTAATGACGGCAAGGGTGAGGTAAAAACCAAATCCGGTCTCTGCGCGCTTGGGTTGTTCCTTCCTGTAAGCGTGGGACGTATTGTCGTAGGGTTCGATTGAAACGAGGTTATGCGTACGCTCTTCTCTGTTACGAAGTGGTTTTTTACCTGACATCTAAATATAATTTGTTCGGTGTTTGCGAGTTTTGCAAGTTGAAGAGAGCAAAATCGGTTTATTCGAGCAAAAACGGCTCGATGACAGACCGGCATGCTTCAAGGGAATCCTCAAGCAGGTAATGCCCCGCTTTCTCAATCCGATGGGCCTTCATGTGTGGCCAACGCTTTTCCCATTCTTCAAGAAAACCTCCATGGAAACAGAAATCCTTCATTCCCCAACAGGCAATGGCGGGGGTTTGAGAAAATCGACTCAATGCATTTTCGGTTTCAATCAAGACAGGAAGACTACGGTGATTGTGCTCATAGGGGATGTCGCGCACAAACCTCCATACCGCAACCCGGTTGCCCCAGTTGTCGTACGGAAAGAGAAATCCGTCCTTGACCGCTTTCGGGAGCGCTCGAGTGACGGCCATTTTCGTAGCGGGCCATGCGAACCCATTGAAACCCCGAACCAGAAGGCTCCCCAGAAGGGGCAACCGACAAAGAAGAATCCGTAATGGAACGTCTTTGGATGGAAAGGCCGCGGTGTTAAGGAGCGTGATCCTCTCGATCCGTTCAGGTGCATTCATGAATGCGCAAAGGCCTATCGCTCCCCCCCAATCATGAACGACTAGCCGAATGCGGTCTATTTCAAGATGATCCAGCAATGCGAGAACGTTTGCGCTATGAGATTGCAAATCGTATCCAAAGTCTGGGTAACCGGGCTTGGCCGAAAGACCGCACCCGATGTGGTCAGGCGCTATGCACCGAGCATGCTCGCGGATTGAAAGAATGAGGTTGCGATAGAAAAACGACCAGGTCGGATTGCCATGCAGAAAAAGCACGGGAGGCCCGCTCCCCTTCCCTTCATCAAGGTAGTGCATGTCATGTCCGTCCGGAGTGACGAAGGACTGCCCCTCGAATGGGTAGCTTTCGGATATCGAAGATGGAAGCTTCAAGGGTTCAGGGAGAGCATGAGACTGGATAACCCGCTCCCGATCCCAAGCAGAGCCCAAGGTCGTGTGGCGCGCTCGGGGAATTGCTCGCAAGCAAGGGTGTAGGTGATGGGAAGCGAAACGGAACCGCAATTCCCCAGAGTCTCATAGGTGGAATAGTTCTTTTTGAGGTCAAGCGAGAGGGCATCGAAAACGGCACTCGTATGTGCCTTTCCGACTTGGTGGGTAGCGATGAATTCAGGGGTTTCGGGTTCCCATCCGCTGATCTTTTCAAATTTCTCCCAATTGCGACTGGCGACCGATATTCCTGCATGCAAAAGTTCCTCGGAGTCAGTTTGCATGATCAGGGCATCCCCTTCGGTGTCTCCTTCGCAGAGGTCGTTATGCGTGGTGTCGGTCAAGCATGATGCGGATCCCAGAACAGGGCATTCACCCTCAATCAAGTCACGGTGAGCGATCGACCAGGCAACGGCCGCCGCGCCTATCGTAAGGTTTGCAAAGTAGGGCTTGATTTGCTTTCGGTCCAAATCACCATTGTTGAGCAGATCGATCGTTCGATCAGCAAGGGGCTTTCCGTTCTCCCCAGCAACGATGAGGGCTCTTTTTATCTGACCACTCTCAATCATGGCCGCCGCAAGAATGGTTGCATTGAGGAATCCGAGGCAAGCATTGGACACGTCCAGAATCTGAGTGTGCTCCTTGAGCCCCATGAGCTTGTGAACATAGGAGGCAGTGGCTGGCTCAAGACGGTCGCGACAGACTGCGGAATGAATGAGCAGGTCGATTGATTCAGGGTCCACTTGATCTCCCAAGAGCTTGCCACCAGCTTGCGCAGATGCTTCCGATGCTTTGTAGTTGGCAGGCCAAAACCGCCGTTCCTTGATTCCGGTCATGAGCTCAAGCCTGCCAATGGGCAGGTTGAGCCTTTCGTAAAGTGGATGGAGACGCTCTTCAAGTTGAACCGAGCTAACCGTTTCCTCCGGCAAGGCGTAAGCCATTGCCTCAATCCCGACCTTTTCAAATTTCATTTTCCGATCTTGGTCGCAGAGTCGACGATTTCACGATCAAAGTAATTGAACCCCATGCCGGCGTCGATGACTATACCTTGGCCGTTGATCCCCGATGATCTGGGGCTCAGGAGGTAGGTAGCAAGATCGGCAACTTCCTTGGTTTCAAGCGCCCGTTTGCGGTAGGTAAGCTTTTCGGCGTATAGATAATTCACCAAATATCCGGGGATCCCAGCCGAGGAACTTGTTTTCAAGGGTCCGGCATTGACCGAATTGAAGCGGACTTCCGAGTCAGAGGAGAAAGATTTTGCGAGGTAGCGCACGGATGCTTCAAGGGATGCTTTGATCGGAGCCATGTACCCATAGTTCTCGGCCGTCACCTCGGTGGAGGAGATCCCGATTGTGACGAATGAAGCGTCACGGGCAAGCGATGCTTTGCACGCCCGGGCAAGTTCAATCAATGAAAAGGATGAGATTTGGGTCGCTTGCAGGAAGTCCGCGCGGTCCGTTTCGTAAAAGGGTTTGAGCCCGTCAGCGTAATTGGCGAATGCGATCGAGTGCAATACCCCACTAAGAGGATCTTGAGCCTGTTCCTTGATTGAGTGCCCCAATTGCTCGACCTGCGAAACATCCTCGAAGTCGCAGGTAAGAATGATTCCTGAACCGATGAGCTCTTGAAGCTCTTCCTTGCGCTTTTGATTGCGGACACAGTAAATCACGCTGGCTCCTTCTTCCTCAAGCAGTTGAGCAACCGACCATGCAATGCTTTTCTTGTTGGCAAAACCAACCACAAGA
>Ga0315322_10003761_pt1 | contig 11674 bp, 9 predicted proteins | sample M110021515metaG_FD_203461 | JGI IMG/M metagenome (GOLD analysis project Ga0315322, IMG submission 203461) | Ammonia-oxidizing marine archaeal communities from Monterey Bay, California, United States - M1 100m 21515 | ecosystem: Environmental > Aquatic > Marine > Intertidal zone | place: USA... | reverse complement strand
GTGATTTCATTATAATGGATGAGGCAAGTATGCTTGATGTTCGGCTGGCAGCCGCTCTCGTGCGTGCCATCCCTCCGCAAGCACACCTTCTGCTTGTCGGAGATGCCGACCAACTACCCTCGGTTGGCTCGGGCAATGTCCTCAAGGACCTCATTGACTCCGCCTTGTTTTCGGTAACAAAGCTAGAAGTTACCTTTCGCCAAGCCGAAACAAGTGGAATCGTCGGCTTGGCTCACGGCATATTGGCTGGCAAAGGTTCACCCCCTGCCCCAGTTGATTCAGCAGATGAAATCGATCCGCTTCACGATGTCCACTTTGTTCGTGCAGTGACACCGGAAGAGTGCGTGAAATCTGTAACGAAGCTCTGCAAGAGAATCCTTCCTGAAAAGTTCGGCATTGACCCAAAAAGATCACTTCAAGTACTTGCCCCGCTCCATCGTGGCGTTGGCGGAATCGGAAACCTCAATGACCAGATTAGGGATACGCTCAACCCAAACGGAGCTACTCATGTCATGGGGCACAGTCTTTTTCGTGAAGGAGACAAAGTCATTCAGACAAGAAACAATTACGACAAGGATGTTTTCAATGGAGATATGGGCGTGATTGACTCCGTTGACTCAATGAACGGCAAAGTAGAGATCCTTTTCGATGACCGCCGAATTGTCTATGAAAGAATGGAGGTAACGGACCTCCAACCTGCCTATGCGATCTCAATACACAAAAGCCAAGGAAGCGAATACCCCGTCGTAATATTTCCCATCCTCAAACAGCACTTCATGATGCTTCAGCGGAACCTCGTGTACACAGGGCTTACCCGAGCCAAGAAAAAGGTGATTTTTGTTGGAGACCCAGCAGCTTATTCAATGGCTATAAGGAATCACAAAACTCTCGTACGAAAAACTGACTTGGTCAGAAAGCTTCACTTGATGCAATGAGATGAAAGTCTCTTGGTCTTTTACATAAGGGAAAGGGCTCTTTGCGAGCAATCAATTGAAAACAAGAAAGACGCAAGCCGTAAGCATCAGATAGGCAGGAAGGGCTTTTACCAAGGGATCTCTCTTTAACTTGAAGTGCATCCAAACTGCAGCAAACATCAAAATGGCCAAAAAAAGGGCTGTCGGTTTGACCAGTTGCTCGAAATAAAGACCCGCCAGTAATAAAAGAGCAAGTAGTACCTTACAAATGCCTACGGTCCAAAAAGACCAGTGCGGTAGACCATAGACGGAAAACTCCTCTTTCAAATCTTTAGCACGCCCACCACGGAAGGAAGTAGGACGCCCAAAACGAATAAGCCAAACCCAAAGCAATATTAATGCTACGAATGCTTGAAGAATCTTCGGTGCCCATTCGATCATATCGATAAGGCCGATTAGAAATCTTTAGGTTTATAATCCACAAACTGCGTCAATGTGGGGTATATCCCAAACAAGGAACAGAATCGATAATGGAATAAAACCAGTTGAAAAGAGGTGCAGTGAAAACAGAAATCATTACACAAATCGATGAAAATCAAAGATAAATAATATTTCCTCTCTCCAACAAGATGGAAAGAATAACTTCTCTAACACCCCTAAAAAGGCTGGGCATCGGAAGTTGGAAAATCGGCATTTGGCCTAATAACTGGCCAACAAATCAAAAAAGAGAGCGATCATGGCGTAACCGGAGTAAAGGACACCGATTCCGAAAAGAGCAGCGAAAGCATAGATGACAATTTTATCAGTCTGCTTGCTCTCAAGAAACTTGGGTTGCTTCTCCAAGGAACCTACCATGACAATGGCGTAGACGACCAAGGCGAAAAGTGGCATAGTAATCATAAACCAATCGAATTCACTGCTCATAACTTTACCATTGTGTAAAAGCTTTCCGGCAAGTCAAGATAAGTGGTCGAAATTCTTCCAGTGCACATAAAATTATCGAACAAACTGTTTCATTCGAATTGTCATCCTAATCATTTGAATCATAGGTATTCTGAGATAAATATGAAAACACAACTTATTCGACTCGTCACCCAGATCTGTTTATGCCTATGCATTTTCATGTATTTAGAATTAGCCGCCAAACCATACCACAAACAAAAAGATTCAGGTACTGAGTCTTCCGCGAAAGAGAAAATTCGCCATGTCGTGTGCTTCAAATTCAAAGATGATGCCGATCCAACAAAAATTAGAAAAGTAGAGAGGGAATTTGCAGCATTGAAAGGGAAAATTAAAGGTATTTTATCACTCGAATGGGGGAAAAACAACAGTCCGGAAGGACTGAACAAGGGATTTACACACTGCTTCATTGTTACCTTCGACAAAGAAGAATCCCGAAAAAAATATCTCCCACACCCCGATCACCAAGCCTTTGTTTCTATCCTTAAACCTATTCTTGAAGATGTCTTCGTGATCGACTTTACCCCCTGACATCGTACAGATCACTCTTCCCGTGCGAGCGAAGACCAAAAGCCTAACCCCCCCCTAAAAAATCTGACCATGAAATCCAAGTTTCTTCTTTCATTCGCTCTGCTCTTTCTTTCGAGCATCGCTTACGCCGAATTGCGCACTCCATCAATTATTGGCGAAAATATGGTTCTACAACAAAAGCACAAGAACCCGATCTGGGGATGGACACAAGCAGGTGAAACAGTCTTGGTTTCCATTGCCGGGCAATCGCATAAGACCAAGGCCGATGGATCTGGTTATTGGAGAGTCACCCTTAACCCAATGGAAGCCTCTGCCAAGCCTAAGATTTTGACCATCAAAGGAGAATCCTCTTCCCTTACTTATTCAAATGTCTTGGTTGGCGAAGTCTGGCTATGCTCAGGCCAATCGAACATGGGATGGGCCCTTGGAAATTCGGACGACGCCGACCTAGAAAACATGACTGCAAACTTTCCTAACCTGCGACTGATCAGTGTCTCCCTCGTAGGAACACAAGAGCCGCAAAAGGATTTCAACGGACAATGGGGAACCACAACCCCTGAAAGTGCCAAGAACTTTTCCGCAGTCGGCTACCTCTTTGGAAGAAGGCTTCATCAAGCTCTCCAAGTACCTGTCGGCCTCATCGACAACGCATGGGGTGGATCCGCTTGTGAGGCTTGGATACCCCGTGACCGCCTCAACGCCACACCTGTAGCTAAGCCTTACATGGAACTATGGAAAGAGACCGAGGCAAATTACGACGCCAAGGCAGCTCAGGAAAAATATGAAGCCCAAAAAGCCAAATGGACCGAACAGGTAAAAAAAGCCAAGACGGCTGGCAAACCGCGCCCCCGAGCTCCTAGATCACCTCGCAATCCATTGACTGGACAGCACCGCCCCGCCAACCTTTACAATGGTGTTCTCAAACCGATCATTGGATATGGAATCAAGGGTGCGATATGGTATCAGGGGGAAAGCAACTCAGGACGCGGGCATGCTTACAGGGAAGTCTTTCCCCTTATGATCGAAACATGGAGAAGGGATTGGAAACAAGGTGATTTCTCTTTTTATTGGGTGCAGCTGGCTGACTTCATGAACGAAGACGAAGAGCCTATGGACAACAATTGGCCCGAACTACGGGAAGCCCAGACCCTGACTCTTGACAAACTCAAGAATGTCGGCGAAGCAGTGATCATTGATGTAGGCGAAGGACGTGACATACATCCCCGGAATAAGCAGATCGTCGCCAACCGACTGGTCCGTAACGCCCTAGCCAAGGATTACGGAAAAAACATTCCCTACCAAAGCCCCCGTTACAAGTCGATGGAAGTTAAAGGAGAAAAAGCCGTCCTCACCTTCGATCATGTAGGAACTGGGCTCTATACTTTCGACACGCGCGAACCTGTGGGATTCGCAATCTGCGGGAAAGACAAAAAATTCGTCTGGGCTAAAGGCAAGCTGGTAGGAAAAGATAAAGTCGAAGTCTGGGCAGAGGGAATCGATCAACCTTTCGCCGTACGCTATGCTTGGTCAAACAATCCAGTGTGCAACCTTTACAGCAAGACTGGTTCGGTCACGCTCCCCGCCACCCCATTTCGTACGGATGACTTCCCTATGGTCACAAAGGGCAAATAATAAGCTTTTTTCTAAACTTCAGGTGAATACTCCTATCAAGCTTACATCATTACTGTTGCTTCACTCGGCTTTCCTTTGGTCAAAACCTAACCTTGAGGTTGTATTGAACCCAACGCAAACGATCAACCCATTCGGATTAGTCTTTGACGCAAAAGGAAACACTTACATCGCCGAATATAAAGGAGGAAGGATCCTGCTCCTTAGCTCCGATGGGAAGCTCCGAATCTTTTCAGGCAATAGCGAGAATGGATTTGCCGGGGATGGCCTGGACGCAGCGGAAGCCATTTATAATGGAATACACAACTTGGCTCGTACCTCCAATGGGGACCTTTACATCTCGGATACCCGCAACAACTTGATCCGGATGATCCATGGCAAAACGAACCTTGTCCACACCATTGCCGGAATACCGGGTAAAAAGGGCTTTAGCGCAGACGGAGCCCAAGCCTCTAGGGCCATGTTGGCCGACCCCATATCAATCAGCCTAACCCCCGATGAGAAAACTCTCTTGGTCGCAGACATTCAAAACAAGCGAATCCGGGCCATCGACTTGACTACTGGACTCATTCGGACAATTGCGGGAAACGGTAAGCGAGGAATCCCCAAAGACGGAGAAAATGCCCTAGAGCAACCACTTGCCGATCCACGTGCCTGCGTTATGGACCTAGAAGGGAACCTTTACATACTGGAACGTGGAGGAAACGCTTTGCGTGTTATCAGACCGGACGGCGAAATCTTCACCGTTGCGGGCACCGGAAAAAAAGGAGCCCGGGACGGTTATGCCCGCAAGGCCACTTTCGCCGGTCCCAAGCATCTCTGTATGGACTCCGAAGGCAAAGTCATCATTGCGGATGACAACAATCACCTGATCCGCCTCTATGATCCCAAAACCAAACAGGTGTCCACAATCCTAGGCGGCAAGGCCCAACCTCGGACAAAACTCAACCGACCACACGGGGTCGCCCTGGCTCCCGACGGAGCCCTTTGGATCTGCGACAGCTGGAATGACCGGGTATTAATTCTAAGAGATTATTAAAATAAAATGAAAAAGATCCTATCCTGCATCACACTTTTGCTAATATTCCTACTCGGTTCCCACGCCGCAGACTTGCCCAATATCCTTTGGTTAACAAGTGAGGACAACGGCCCGCACCTCGGGTGCTACGGCGACGACTATGCCACCACACCCAACCTCGACGCTCTGGCAAAGAAGGGAATGATCTATACTCGGGCCCTCTCCACTGCACCCGTTTGCGCACCCGCCCGCACCACCATCATCTCAGGTATGTATCCCCCTTCCACGGGTTCCGAACACATGCGCAGCATGACCAGTTTGCCCTCCGCCTACAAGATGTACCCTGCTTACTTGCGTGAGCTTGGATATTATTGCACGAACAAATCGAAAGAAGACTACAACCTGCGCAAAGAGGGCGAGGTATGGAATGAAAGCGGGGGGAAAGGGCATTGGAAAAACCGCCCTGACAAGAAGCAACCGTTCTTCGCCGTCTTCAACTTCACGACCAGTCACGAGAGCAAAATCCGCAAGCGCCCGCACACCCAAGTCCATGACCCAGTCAAGGTACGCGTACCTGCCTACCACCCCGATCACCCCGAAGTTCGAAAGGACTGGGCCCAGTACCACGACAAGATCACCGAGGTGGACGCCCAAGTCGGAGCTCAACTCAAGGAACTCAAGGATGCCGGAGTGGAAGACGACACCATCATTTTTTACTACGGCGATCATGGATCAGGCATGCCAAGGAGCAAGCGTTGGCCCTTCTTTTCGGGTTTGCAAATCCCCCTTGTCGTTCATGTTCCCGAGAAGTGGAAACATCTTGGTGCTTCCGACTACAAGGTCGGTGGCAGCAGCGACCGCCGGGTCGGGTTCATCGATCTGGCCCCCACCCTCTTGAGCATAGCGGGCAAGAAACCACCCGCCCACATGCAAGGCCACGCCTTTATGGGCAAGCACGAAGCTCCAGCTCAGGAGTACGGGTACGGCTTCCGCGGACGGATGGACGAACGTTACGACATGGTGCGTAGCGTGGTAGGCAAGCGCTATATCTACATTCGTAATTACATGCCCCACAAACTCTATGGGCAGCACGTCGGATACATGTTCGTTACCACCACCACGCAGGTTTGGAAACGCCTCTTTGACGAAGGCAAGCTGAATGAGGCTCAGAGCCATTTCTGGAAAACAAAACCACCCGAGGAACTCTACGATTTGCTAAAAGACCCAGATGAAGTGAACAACCTAGTCAAATCAAAGAAGCATATGAAAATCCTAGCTGACATGAGAAAAGCCCATGTCGATCACATCACGAAAATACGAGACGTCGGTTTTTTGCCCGAAGGCGAGATTCATTCCCGTTCCAAAGGCTCGACTCCCTATGAGATGGGACAGGACGACAAGAAATATCCATTCGAGAAGATCCGGTCGGCTGCAGACCTAGCCTCATCCATGGGCAAGGAGGACCTCCCCGAGATTGCGAAGCTACTCGAAGACAAGGACTCCGCCGTCCGCTACTGGGGAGCCCTCGGCTTGCTCATGCAGGAAAAGGCCGGAGTCAAGCACGGCAAGGATGCCCTGACCAAGGCCTTGCAGGATTCTTCCCCCTACGTCCGAGTCATCGCCGCCGAAGCTCTCGGGAAATTCGGTAACAAGAAGGACCTAAAGAGTGCGCTCAAGGTCTTGGGCGAAACGGCCGACCCAGTAAAGAACGGGTGCTTCCCTTCCATGCTCGCGATGAATGCGATCGACCACCTCGACGACAAGGCCAAATCTCTCCTTCCCAAGGTCCAATCTATGCCCCGCACCCCGACCGAAGTGGACAAGCGCTTTCAAGGATACGTCGGACGACTCGTCGATACCACCGTCAAGGAACTCAAGGAAGGAAAGTAAGATGCCAACAAAACTTCTTTTTTCTCTCCTCTTCCTCTCTGGATCCTTTGCCCAAGCAAAGCCCAACCTAATTTTCATCATGGCGGACGACCTCGGCTATGGAGATCTCGGATGCTTCGGACAGAAACTGATCAAGACTCCGCGGCTCGACCGAATGGCCAAGGAGGGAATGAAATTCACCCGTTTTTATTCCGGTAGCACAGTCTGTGCCCCTTCCCGTAGCGTACTCATGACTGGACAGCACATGGGGCACACTCATGTCCGTGGTAATGCCGGAGGAGATATGAGCAGACAGAGCCTTCGCGACAAGGACTTCACCGTGGCCGAAGCCCTCAAAAAAGCAAATTACTCTACCGCTCTTATCGGTAAATGGGGACTTGGAGAAGTGGGACAGGAAGGGCATCCCTTGGGTCAGGGATTCGACTACTTTTACGGCTACCTAAACCAAGTTCACGCACATAACTTCTACCCTGAATACGTCTGGAAAAACTTCGACAAGCAGATACTCCGAAATGAAGTTCAGCAGGTAGCAAAAAAAGGATACGGTGGGTTCATCGGGGGAGCGGCGACCAAACGGATCGACTACACCCACGATCTCTTTGCTGAAGAAGCCTTGTCTTGGATCGGCCAAAACAGAGACAATCCCTTCTTTCTCTACCTCCCTCTGACCATACCACATGCCAACAACGAAGGCAGCAGGATGTTCGGGGACGGAGCCGAAGTTCCGGAATATGGAATGTACGACAAGATGGATTGGCCCAAGCAGGACAAGGGGCAAGCTGCAATGATCACACGGATGGACAAGGATGTCGGTCGCATTCTCGATGAGCTCGTAAAACTCAAGATTGCAGAAAACACTCTGGTTATCTTCACCTCGGACAATGGCCCCCACAACGAAGCCAATCACAACCCAGAGCGATTCAACCCAGCTGGTCCGCTTCGGGGGATGAAACGTACCCTGACCGAGGGAGGCATCCGCGTGCCCACCATCGCTTGGTGGCCCAAGACCGTAGCCAAGGGTTCCCTATGCGATCAACCTCTGTATTTCGGAGATGTCATGGCCACCGCATGTGATTTGTCCGGAGCCCCCAAGCCAAAGAATTTGGACAGCATTTCCTTCCTGCCCACCCTCAAAGGACAAACAGGTAAGCAAGTAAGGCACGATTTTCTCTATTGGGAATTTTATGAGCGCACCTTCCGTCAGGCTGTCGTCGTGGAGAATTGGAAACTGATCCGCTCGGGGATGGACGACGAAAGGATCGAACTGTACGACCTGAGCAAGGACATCCATGAGGACAAGAACCTAGCCAAAGAAAAGCCCGAGCTCGCAAAGAAATTCTTAGCCATGATGGAAAATGCCCACCTCCCCCACCCCAACTGGCGAACCCCGCGATCGAACAAAAAGTAAGGGACAGGTATCCACCCGTGCCACTCTTAGGTAGCCGTCCACAGGCTAACTAAAGGCTGAACTACTTGTAAAGAATGGTCTAATGCACGAAGTTATCTCTCGAGTACTACCGTAAGGGGGGGCATAATCGGTTGAGTAGTGATGGAGAATTACGGACACATAAGAAAAATGACCAAATGCTTAAGCAATTGATTATCGACGACACAAAAACCCAAAAATTAGGCGTTTTTGCAGGTCGCTTTTTTGTCTAAGATCTTACAGATTTTGAAAAGAAGCGGCATAGAGTATTCGTTTTGAGGAATCGTCTCACCGCTTTTAAGGCGTACGGCGGTTTGGTAGGCGTCTACGATACTCAATATGCTGATGATCAATCCTGGAATAAAGCACAAGAACGAACCTATTATGCTCATCACCAAAGTCCAAATCCACTTGTTGGTTTGACCATTGATGATCATGTGACCAAGGCCAAAAACAAACCAAGTAAGAAGTGCGGCAAGCAGAGGGTTTGCATCTGGTTTGGAAATCGTTTCAGAATCAGATGATCCAGCTGGTACAGCAGGAGCCGGTGCAGCAGCAGGAGCTGGTGCAGCAGGAGCCGGTGCAGCAGGAGCTGGTGCAGCAGGAGCTGGTGCAGCAGGAGCTGGTGCAGCAGCTGGAGCGGCGGCTGCTGGAGGTGCCGCTTCGGCTGCGGGTAACACTACGCCGACTGCGGCAAAAGCACTATCGGTCAGGGGCAACCAACCAGCCATACCTTCCATCCACGATTTATCGGTGGAAGCGAATTCGCCAGCTGCGAGCTTGGCGTTTAAGTCTTCAACAGTGAACGGTCCGTGACTCGCTCCGGCTTTTGTAATATGTATCTTACTCATAGGGATTATTTGATTGTGCTAAAAGATAGCGACTGTCGGTAAAACCAAAGACTTGTTAACCTAATCGCATAACTATCGTTAATAATTTTAGAATTATCGAAATCAAACAGCATCGGGACTTTCTGTCTAGTCTTTAATATAATTAAATTGGAAGAAGCAGGTAGTTCAGGAAGATATTCTGAAAAGGAAGTTCCCACTCATTACCTTTTAGCAAGCGGAAGTCCCGCAGGGCATCAGAGCACCGTCTTTCATGCCATGGATGACTTTCTTGTCTGCGGGGCAGAGGGTGGCGAGGGAACCCGACCACTTCGCGTGATTTCCCGAAACGAAAAAGTAAGGAGACAAGCGAATGCGACCAGTCATGGACTCAACCTTGCCATTATCCTTAAAGATAGGATGCTCGAGGAGAACGGGCTTGTGGAATTCCTGAAGAACGGACACAGGGTTCGGAAAGGAACCCAATCCAGATACAAGTGCGACTTCCCATTCTTCAGAAGAAACATCATCTCCCACCACCACGCTTCTCGCTCCCCAAGCCGTCTCGTGAAACCCGCTCGCCTTGATCACAAGAGACCGCTCTTTCTTGGAAGCTTTAGCCAAATCCATCCACTCTCCCAAAGAACTCCCCTGCACAGATGGGCCGGAGACAGTTGCCCCGGGTGGCACTGGTGAAGGATCTAAGATCCAGGTCTTGGGGATTACGCTTCGTAATAATTCGAATTCGCCATGATTGAGGTTTTCTTCCCAGAATCTTCGTAATCGGTGGTGCCAAAAAAGAGCGAGAGATAGTTTTTCCTCCTGAAAGTGTTTCATCGGTGGGGTTACAACCAGTTTCTCTTCTTCGACGAGTCGGGCCAGCTTCTTCGTCACTGGAATATTTTCCATGTCGAACAATTCCCAAAACCGATAAACCAAATCGACTTTTTTTCCATCCTTATGCACACCCTTGTCGCTGATCTCCAGTTCTGCAGGTTCAGCAACTCCGATCGAGAAGCCAAGCTTGGTCAATTCGACCGCCAACCATTTCATTTCCGGACGGTAAGTCTCGGATTCCTCGCTCACCACGATGAGCATATTCGATTGCTTACCCCCGAAACGGGATGCGGCATGAGCCAGGGCTTCGCCAAAGGAATCAACCATCAAGGGAGCATCTTCACTTAGGTAGGCCGAACCAAGTTGAGCCGTTAAACCGATCCCTCCGGGAACGGCGTCCCACTCCGTTAGGGCTATCCCACCTGCGGTAGGTAAAAGATCAGGCCGTAAGACTGTGGGCAAAAGATCCCGAACCGCACGGGCTTGAGCATGATTGATCAGCCAGTCCGGTTTTCCTGCATCATAATATTTAGCAACCCAAGGAACAAGAAGTTCATCGTTACGGAGAATTCTTTGATTCCCCTTGGACTTGAGGTAAAGGCGTTCGATGGCCTGGTAAAATGAAACCGCTGCTGGAGCAAGAGATTTGAAAACCTCACTAATTTCGGGAAGCAACGGCCAAGCATGAGGAGACCATTTCCAAGTTTTTCCGGCAAAGAGTGAATTACCCTGAAACTCGGCCAATCTTTCAGCGGACAGACTCGGGTCCATAAAACTTCTGCTCAATCGTCTACCTGAATTTCCTTGTTTCGCTGCCTCGGACATCCGGCACGCAACCATCCATTGACAAAGGGGTCAAGTTCCCCGTCCATCACGGCTTGTACACCAGAAGTCTCAACTCCGGTACGTAAATCTTTGACCATTTGGTAGGGTTGAAAGACATAACTTCGAATTTGGTTACCCCACCCCATTTCTCCTTTCTCACCGTAAAACTTTTCCATCTCGACCCGCTTCTCATCCTGTTGCTTCTCGTAGAGGCGGGACTTTAGAACACGCATGGCGGTTTGCTTATTCTTTAGTTGGGATCGCTCGTTCTGGCACTGAACTACAATATTACTGGGCAAGTGGGTGAGCCGGACTGCCGAATCGGTTTTATTCACATGTTGGCCACCTTTCCCGCTGGAGCGATATGTGTCGATGCGAAGATCGTCGTCGGGGATATCCATATCCACATCATCGTCCTCCATCTCGGCAATAACATCGATAGAACAGAAAGAAGTATGCCTTCGCTTGTTCGAATCAAAGGGGCTTATCCGGACGAGCCGATGAACCCCGCGCTCAGCCTTGGCATAGCCGTAGGCATTGAGACCATCAATACGGATAGAACAGCGGCTAATCCCCGCTTCTTCACCTGGCTGAACATCTTGAAGCTCAACATCAAAACCTCGCCTTTCAGCCCATCGCACATACATTCGCATCAGCATATCAGCCCAATCGCAGGATTCCGTTCCGCCGGCACCTGCGTGTATACTGAGTAACGCTGGACGAGCGTCAAAAGGTTCACTTAGGAAGCTAGCTACCTCCAAATCGTCTGCTGCCAAAAGGAGTGATGCCAATGTATCAACAAACTCTTTGCCCATTT
>Ga0315322_10003757_pt1 | contig 11678 bp, 18 predicted proteins | sample M110021515metaG_FD_203461 | JGI IMG/M metagenome (GOLD analysis project Ga0315322, IMG submission 203461) | Ammonia-oxidizing marine archaeal communities from Monterey Bay, California, United States - M1 100m 21515 | ecosystem: Environmental > Aquatic > Marine > Intertidal zone | place: USA... | reverse complement strand
GCAATTGATAGGGTTAACGAAGAACTAAATCTGTATGATAAATACAATATAATAGACGTACTTAAAGTATGCGTTTATATTATAGATACCCTAAGAAAAAATAATATCGTATGGGGTGTTGGTCGAGGCAGTAGTGTAGCAAGTTATGTGCTATATTTAATTGGTGTACATAAGGTCGATAGCATTAAATACGAGTTGGATATAAATGAGTTTTTGAGATAATATGAGTAAGAATATAATCAAATTTCCAAATAGTAAAAGAAAACTGAGTAATGAAGAAGAAAAGATTATTCGGGTTTCTGCTAATTTGATTCACAATACTTATATTAATGCTAGTCCATTTATCAAGCCAAAAGAAATGACGGAAGAAACACTGAAAGAACTTATTCAAAATATATTTGAATTAAACGAGGAGTAAAAATGGCACATAAAAGTATGCGAGGCGTTCCTATCGATTTAGCAAAATTGATGGCTCGACAAGAGAAAAATATTACTGTCGGCAATACAAGAACAAATGCACGTGGCGACCAATTAGGCAAAGGTGGCAGAATCGTTAAATCTGCTGATGAACTTGCGAGAGAGCATTACAATCGAAATGACCCAAAAGCAGTAGTTCAAGGTGGTCTTAAAATAGATGATGAAATTCCTGAAATAAAAGTTCAGGAAGTAGAAAAGCCATTGGAAGATGATTGGAAAGAACCAGTACCCAAACCCACACCGGCGGCAGTACCGCAACCAAAACCGGCAGAAACATCACCCGAACCATCTAAGCCATCTGAACCGGCAAAAGATGATGACCCTTGGGTAGAAGACAAAGATGGAAATTTTGTTAGACAAAGTGAACTTAATCAGCAGGAGCAAAATGAACGAGTTTCAAAACCTACAACTAAAAAGCAACAACCAGCAAAGAAAAAGAAATAATATGAGTGAGACAATTAGACCTCTACACGATACTATTATCTTAACGAACCTAGAGACAGGTGAAAGAAAAAGTGCAGGTGGTATCATAATTTCTGACGATGACGGCAAAGAACACGGCATCAGAGCCAGATGGGCACAAATTTACGCAATTGGACCAGAACAAAACGATGTAAAAGTCGGTGAATGGGTACTGATGCAACATGGCAGATGGACACGTGGTCAAGACTTCACACTCAAAGGTCAAAAGCCTTTTCGTTTTTGGAAAGCAGACCCTAAAGGTATTCTTGGCGTTAGTACAGTTGGTAAACCAAATAATATTGAAGTCCAGACTATCGTTGATACGGAAGATTAGTCAAAAACACCTAAAAACTTGACAAATCCTCTTTTTGGTGTATACTATAAGTATAGTTAATCAATGAGAGGTTATAATATGTTTAGAGTTCCTAGTTTTTACAAAGATACCCCAACTTTTGAAGATGCGGCGAAAACAATGAAATTTCGCGGCAATGGTGATATGCTTGAGGGTATGGAATCAATGAATCGTCTCTGGACAGAGCATTGTGCTTCACCAGATGCGGAGGATGACGACTTTTTTAGTAATTGGTCATATGAAGTCAATGCTTATAATGTAGTCTTTAGAGGCATGTCTAAACTGTTTGGAGTCGCTTAATATGATAGAATTAGTCAAACATATCAACAAAATCAACGAAAAATCTAAAAAAGAGATGGATTCTACTCCAGGTCTTTGGATTGGTCATATTGTTGAAGACCCAAAGCATTGGGAAGAGTATGGAATCACTACTCCTGCTCAATTTGACAGGTACCAAGACGAATGCTGTCTTTATGAAGTGGTTTCTTCTGAATACTCTAAGAGTTATGCTCGTAGTCTTCGTATTGGTGATATGACTGATAAAGAACTAGCAGACGCATTCGACTCATATTCAAAGACATCGTTATAACCCCCTAAAACTTGACAAAACCACGATTCGTGCTATAATATATATATAAATGAGAAAAAATAGAGAGGTTAAATTGAAAGACGAAAAAATAATATTGACAGATTGTGACGGAGTTCTTCTCGCTTGGGAAGATGCTTTCCACGATTGGATGAAAACGAAAGGCTTCACTAAAAAAGCAGAAGCGACTTATGATATTTCTACTACATTCGGTATTCCTAAGACTTTAGGTAAGAAGTTAGTTAAAGAATTCAACGAAAGTGCCTGGATGGGCTTTCTTCCTGCGTACAAAGATGCGAGAAGCGGTGTTGCTAAACTAGTTGAACATGGCTGGAAATTCATTGTGATTACTAGTTTAAGTTTAGATGTGAAAGCACAGATGTTACGAGTTAGTAACCTAAAAAACATATTTGGTAAGAATGTCTTCATCGATGTTATCTTTTTAGATACTGGTGCTGACAAAGACGAAGAACTTGTTAAGTTTAAAGATTCTGGATTATACTGGGTTGAAGACAAGCCAGAAAACGCAGAGTGTGGTCTAAAATACGGACTAAAACCTATTTTGATTGAACACGAACATAACAAAGACCACGAAGTAGACGGCATTGAGACTGCTTATGACTGGGAAGAAATCTATAACATCATTGAAGGAGTATAATATGACTGACCACTATTTTGTAGAAGTAATCGCTGATAACGGAGAAATTCTTCGTTGGGAAGCATTGAATAAAAAACAAGCAGACTGGATTTACAACGAACAAGTCGACCTCAATGGGTCTGAAAATTGTAAAACTGGCAAAACTGCGGGTATCAACTGTAATCCGGCACACAGATGGTAGACTTACTTGAAGACATTAGCATCCTAGAAAACGCAGTAATTAGTTTTACTGAAGGTGCAAGTGACGAGAAACGAGGAGCGATGCAATCGCTTGAGAGTTTGATTGCTAAAAAGAAAGCAATCATCAAGGCATTTGAAGACGAGTTAGCAGATAGGGTTGTTACTCAATAAACACGCCGAACCCCACGGTTAGGGTTCACCTTATTTTCTGCTCGTAGTTCAGTTGGATAGAACAACTGCCTTCTAAGCAGTAGGTCACAGGTTCGAATCCTGTCGAGCAGGCCATTTAAAAAGGGAGCATTAATTTGCTCCCTTTTGCTATCTAGTCATCTTCTCCGTAGATTTCTAGGATTTCTATTACTGCCGGATGTCTTTCCACATCTTGCATATCAAATTTTGATATCATAATATGCGACAGGTTATGTTCATCGTATGTTTCAACCAATTCAATGAAGTCAGAGAGCCCGTTTTCTGAAAATCCGCGGTCATGTTGTTTTAAATCTCCCGTAACTATCATTTTTGTGTTGTTGCCTATTCTTGTTAATAGCATTTTCATTTGTGACTTCGTTGCATTTTGCATTTCATCTGCAATAATCCAAGAATCTTCAAATGTTCTTCCTCTCATGTAGGCTAAAGGTGCTATTTCTATGATATTCTCTAATAACATACTTTCAATCTGTGAGACTGAGAAGTGTTTTTCGAATATATCAAATATTGGTCTTGTCCATGGCGCCATCTTTTCATTCAAGTCGCCTGGTAAGAAACCGTGTTGCTCATCGACCGACACTGCCGGTCTTGTTATTACTATTTTGGAGACCTCCCGTTCCATATATGCTTTAATACCCATTTGTGTACACAACAGAGTTTTACCGGTACCAGCAGGTCCAACAGCGAACACAATATTTGTGCTTGGGTCGGCTAACTGATAAAGGTAATCTTCCTGTGAAACATTTCTAGGTAAAATTGTAGGTGTTTTCTTTCGATAAAGTGGGACGATATCATTGTTATGATGGTTCACTTTATTACTGTTTTGTCTCTCAACACGTTTTTTTCGTGCCATATTTCTCCTCCTGATGAGGGATTTTCAGAAATGTAAGTCATATTGCTTACAAAAGTATTTAGCCAAGAAGTGACAAGACAGACGTGTAATATAATTAAACGAGATAAAAATATTTCCGTTCTGGAAATGATAAATACATTTATAATTGTGGAGAAAAACAAATATGGACGATATTAATCAAAATGACATCATTGATAATCTAAGGGATATTGATGGAAATGGCACTTTATTGGATATTCTTTTAGAATTCGAAAACATGCTCGAAGAACAGGGTATGTACGGATATGAGAATTGGAAACAAGGCGAAGTTGCTCAAGGTCCTAAATTGTCCAGATACTGGCTAAATGTTACTTTAATGTATCCATACCTAAAAATGCCTAATCCAAAAGCGAAAGCAAGATTAGAAAACGTTGGTTGTGATGTTAAATTTAAGAAAGCAACACTAAAAACTCCAAGAACAGTTAAATCACACGAAGATTTAGATATAAATAAGAAACCAAAAATAGATTCAAATGATATCTGGTTAATTGACATTTGGATGCCACGTAAGTTTGTAGATGAAGCATTAACAGGCAAAGATGTAGTTGATGGCGACATCAATCAATCTGAATTATCTAACGCATATGAGGCTGGACTAGATGATGAAACAAACATTGGTCAGGATGTATAATTATGAGATATGAGCAAATTAAAGAGGGTGTTGAATACGGTGATTTAGAAACTCTAGTAGATTCTACAGTTTCAATCGCAGAATATAAACCAAAAACAGGAACAGAAGAAGATGTTATTGTTATTGGATTTTATGTCAAAGACGAAGCACCTGCGATGGACTTAGCGAAGTTTATTGAAAGAGGTGTAACGCCGATGCTAGATACAGAAGTTTCTCCAAATCCAAATGATGTTGGAATGTATATCGTATTTGTAGAAGTAGAAAATGAAGATTTAATGAACACTACTCTTAGTTTAATCCATGATATTCGTGGTTTAGTAAAAGTAAAAGAATGGGATATTAAATTCTACAAACGTGAAGTAATAAAAGTAAAAGCAGAAGAAATACAAGAATGGCTAAAGAAGAACCGTTAAAGTTCGAAGGTAAAGTAATAAAAATTCTTCCTGGCGACAAATTCGAGGTAAAACTTGATGGCGAAACCGAACATGTAGTTAAGTGTACATTGTCCGGCAAGATGCGAAAAAATAGTATCAAAGTTATCCTATGGGATAAAGTCTCTATTGAAATGACCCCATATGATTTGAGCATGGGTAGAATCACTTTCAGACACAAATAGAAAGAAAAAAATGTTTATATTAGGAAAACTTAAAATGATATTAATCCTTACTGTCGTTGTCGGCGCAGTAGGATTTGGTGTGTGGAAATATTATCAATACACACAAGAGCAAATTGGCATCTATAGAGAAAATGCCGCTAAAGCAGAAATGGCACAACAAGCCTCAGAAGCGGCTGTGAAGGCTTTACAAAAAGACTTAGTAGAAGTACAGGCTCAGTATACTAAAGTGTCAGATGACTTTAAAGTTGCAAGTTCAAGGGTAGATAAATTAGAAACTAAACTAAGTGAACATGAACTTGGAGATTTAGCACAAGCAAAACCAAAATTAATCGAGAAAATAGTTGACAAAGGTACCAAGGATGTGTTAAGATGTTATGAGATACTAACTGGTTCTCCACTAACTGAAAAAGAGATTGCGGCGACCAAAAAGTCACAAGTGAACACAACTTGTTCAGATGTGGCAAATCCTAACTATACAGGGCCAAGACCATGATTAAAGAAACATTATTAGCAGGAGTATTAGCAGTAACACTTAGTGGATGCTCATCTATGCTACCAAAAACAGTTGATTACTCCGCAAAGCCAGTAGAACGACCATTACTTATTCTACCAGAATCTGAGATAGTAAATATGAAAGAGGTTGACTATATTGTTGTCACTGAAGAAAATATCGAAGTTGTGTGGAGAGAATTAGAAGCGGCTGGCAAACCTATTGTATTATTTGCACTCACACACGAAGGATATGAAGCACTAGCATTAAACAATGCTGAAGTAATTAGATATCTTTCTGAACAAAAAGCAATTCTTATTGCATATAAAGAATACTATGAAAAGGCAGATAAAGCCATCGTAGATGCGAATGAAAATAAAGATAAAGATGCTGAGGCAAGTACGACTTCAAAGATTAAGTCATTCTTAAACTCGGATTAATTATGTCACCATTTCAGGTCTTAGGCATAACCAAATACTCATCAGAAGACGAAATAAGAATTGCGTATAAGCGATTGCTAAAGAAACATCATCCAGATACAGGTGATGGCGATAGACAGAAACTTGATGATATTAGACAAGCATTTACAGATATTAAAAAGATACAATCAGACAGTGGCAGTATTATTACAGTCACATTGAATGTAAAAGTAAGTGAAGAAGAACTAGACGCAATGAGAGGGACTAAATCTGGATTTAGAGATGATATATCTCCAGATATTCATTACATTGTTACAGTACCGAAAACTACTAGAATAGGTGACACAATTCTAGTTAAAAACATTATAAATAACACGAACTTGAAGATTAATTTTCTAAAGAGGACATAGATGGCAGAACAAGAACGAGATGGAAGTGTAGACAGAATTAGTATTACATTAGAGAGGGCAGTTCAATTTGCTAATTCTCTGACCCACGAATATGTCACATTAGAACATTTATTATTTTCTATTTTAGAAGAATCAGACGTGAGTGACCTATTGACTGATATGGAAGTGAAGAGTGGTGCTATTGTTAGTGATGTAGAGAAGTATCTAAAAGAAAGAGATGATATCACTAACTTGGCAGAGGCTACAGAAAGAAGAGGTCCTCGTAAAACTGCCGCATTAAGCAGAGTATTCAATCGTGCGATTACTCAAGTTATCTTTAGTGGCAGAACTAAACTGTTTTGTAGAGATGTGTTGATTTCACTCCTAAGTGAAACAGATTCATATGCGTATTTCTTCTTAGCCAAGCATGGGGTGACAAGAGAAGGCGCTATTCAAATTATTCAAAAAGAATTCTATACAAACAAACCTGCCCAAACTGGTGACCCGTCACAGGCTGTCAAATTTGAAGACTTCTGTACAAATCTAAACGTAAGTGCCACTTCAGGACTTATTGACCCTGTTATTGGTCGTGAAGACGAATTAATTGAGATTACTGAAGTTCTTGCTAGACGTAAAAAGAATAATGTCATTATTGTTGGTGAACCTGGTGTTGGTAAAACAGCAATCGCAGAAGGACTAGCATTAATGATTACAGAAGGTAAAGTCCCTAACATACTTGAAGAAAAAACTGTATATTCACTAGATGTAACAAGTCTTGTTGCTGGTACAAAGTATCGTGGTGAATTTGAAGAACGTGCGAAACTTGTATTCGACCAACTTGCTAAGAAAGATAATGTCATTCTGTTCATTGATGAAATTCATATGATTATGGGTGCAGGTTCAGCCGGTGGTTCAAACATCGATATCGCAAACTTATTGAAACCATTATTAGCAAGTGGTAAACTATTCTGTGTTGGTGCAACGACAAGTGAAGAATACAGAGAAAATTTCGAAAAAGACAGAGCCTTACAAAGACGTTTTCAGAAAGTAGTAGTAGACCAACCAAGCAAAGAAACTACCAAACTAATTGTTAAAGGTCTTAAACAATACTACGAAGCATTCCATGAACTTGAATATACCGAAGAAGCACTTGATATGGCTGTCGATTTAGCAGAACGTTATATGCATGGTAAATATAATCCAGATAGAGTTATTGATGTAATCGATATTGCTGGTGCTAGAGGCAAACTTCATGGACACAAAGGTGCAATCACAGTCAAAGAAATAGAACAAGCAATTTCTAAGATAACTCGTATTCCTATGGATATGATTGATGCGAAAGAAAATAATAATTTTATTAGTTTAGAAGATAATATCAAAAAGAAATTATTTGGTCAAGACAAAGCAGTCAGTGCCTTAGTTGAAAGTATTCTAGTAAGTAAATCAGGAATGAGAGAACGCAATAAACCTGTTGGTTCATTCTTATTCGTTGGTCCAACAGGTACTGGTAAAACAGAACTATGTCGCCAACTCGCAGACAACTTATCAGTAAAACTTCGCAAGTATGATATGTCAGAGTATATGGAACAACATTCAGTATCAAAACTTATCGGTGCTCCTCCGGGATACGTAGGACACGCAGAAGGTGGTGCTGGTGCTGGACAATTGATTAATGATGTAGACGAAACTCCAAACTGTGTCGTTCTACTTGATGAAGTTGAAAAAGCACATCCATCTGTTATGAACTTATTACTTCAAGTTATGGATGATGGTCGTTTAACTAGTTCAACTGGTAAAACAGCAGATTTTTCTAATGTTATTTTGGTTATGACAAGTAACTTAGGTTCAGCACAGAAGAATAAGAAAGCAATTGGCTTCAGTAATGACCATGACGATGCTTCTACCCAAGCAGTAAATAAATTCTTCTCACCAGAATTTAGAAACAGAATTGACGCAAATATTGAATTCGTATCACTTGAAAGAGAACATATCGATATGATTGTTGATAAAACTATCAATGAGATTAATGAGATGATTAAAGATAAGAATGTAACAATTAAAATATCAGATGATGCCAGAACTTGGTTACGAGATAGAGGTTATATTCCAGAGATGGGTGCAAGACCATTACAACGAGTAGTGAATGATAATATTAAGAAACCAATATCAAAAGAAATACTTTTTGGAAAACTTAGAGACGGTGGTACAGTAACAGTAAATATTGACAATGCAGACAAAATCGAATTCGTATATACCTAATACAGAAACATCAACTAAATTATTTTATAAAGTTTATCCATATCGGATAACATACCCAAGACTTGGGAGACTTCCTCATTTCTATCACAGAGACAATCAGCCTAGTAATCATTCTTGGTTGATGAGAAAGCAATGCTTAGATTACTTAAAGAAAACATTTAAAGGTAGAATTAAGTTTAATCACGGATATCACACTCACGCATACTTCTTAAAACAAGAAGATTTTGAAGAAGCAAAAAAACACGAAGATTTCCAAGAATTACATTTAAAATATACTATTCCTTTATTTCCAGATTTAAAAGATATACTAGATAAATTCGATTCAAATGTTCAGTTACGCAAATCACTATTTCTAAGAAAACACAAATATAAAGTAGAAATAGGCTATAATTACAACAACTTTCCAAAACTCTGTGATGAAATATTTGAAACCTTCGGAGATAATTCAAATTACGCAGTTTCAGGAAACATAAAGTCTGTAACTAGACGATTTGGCTACTATGGTGCATGGGCAACATACAGTATATATTGCAAAGAAGAAATAGATGTCGAATATTTTACTTTTATGTTCGGAGAGAACATAAAGTCAATTTCAAAGGCAGTCCTTATAAGTGAATTAGATAAATAAGAGATAGAAGATAATCTTTAACTACTAATTTATTAAGAGGGAAGGCACATGGCTCGCAAGACAACTACTCTACTACCACTTACAGGTGCAACCGAACTAGACACAATAGGTGCCGCGGTCCCTGGTGATTCATACTACGGCTACACTGATGGTGTTCATACAGTAGCAGTCTACGGCAATAACTTCTCAGGAAGAATTAAAATCCAAGGAACACTAGCAACAACGCCAACCGAAGATGATTGGTTTGATATTCTTCTTACTGGTATACCATACAAAGATTACACTAACTTTACAGGCGTTGAAGGATACACTTTTGTTGCTAACTTAGTATTCTTAAGAGCAACATTAGACAGAACAGCACTGGGTATTACAGATTATACAACAGCAGGACATGTAGGAAAGATTTATCTGAATTACTAACGGGAAAGAGATATGAGTATAAACGCACAACCATTTCAGCCACAATTCAAACTTATTGGCAATTTAGCAGAAGACCAAGTATTAGTATACGACACAAGTGAAGGCGCATTTGTTAATTCAGCAGGTTCTGGTGGCGGTGGCGCTTCTGGATTTACAGCAATTGAAAATGTCGGTACAACAGGAACTGCGATACATTACGGTGAAGCAGGAACAACACTTCAACTTAAAAAATTAATTGGTGGCGATAATCTTACTATTACTGATAACGGTACTGGCGGATTAATATTAGCGGCTACTAACACAGACACAATACAAGATGGTACTAACTTAGGTTCTGGTACTGGACTATTCTCATCTAAAGATTCTACATCACACGCTCTACAATTTAAGAGTTTGGCAGTTGGTGCGGGTCTTACATTAACAGATGACGGTAACGGTACAATTACTCTTGTTAACACAATCGCTTCAGGCACAACAGACGCAGATTTAACACTAAGCAACTTATCAAATGTTGAAACAGCAAGAACAAATTTAGATGTATATTCTAAAGCAGAAGGCGATACAAGATACCATGATAAGTTCTCAAACTTCTTACCTTCACAAAATAACGTATATGACGTAGGTTCACCATCATTTAAATTTAATGATATCTACGCTGAAACGTTTCAAGGTACGGCAATATTAGCAGAGAACTTAGCAATAAGTGGTACTGCTGGTCAAGTATTAACACATAATGGTTCAACATGGGTAGCAGGTGCTGGTAGTTCAGTATTATCATCAGCATCAGATATGTCAAATGTTGCACCAGCAGATGGACAACATTTAGTTTGGGATGCAGGAACTAGTTTATGGACGCCTTCATCAGCAGGCGAAGGCATGGGTGGTGGCGGTTATGGAGATTCAAACGCAAGAGGCGCCATTTCAGTCTCGGGAGATTTATCTTATAACAATTCAACAGGTGTAATTTCATTTACACAAAATGATGCTTGGTCAAATATAACAGGAACACCAACAACACTTGCTGGCTACGGAATTACAGATGCCGCAACATCGGCACAAGGAGCATTAGCAGATAGTGCCTTGCAAAGTGTTCCAGCACAGACATTCGCTTCATTAACGGGCAAACCTACTACATTAGCGGGATACGGAATTACAGATGGTGGTGGTTCGTATGACAATAGTAGCGTTGATACACATTTAAACACAGGCACTGCAACAGCAAATCAAGCCTTAGTATGGACAGGTACTGATTACGATTGGGTAACATCTACTGATAGTGACACAACATACACAGCAGGAACTGGACTTACACTGACAGGAACAGAGTTCTCATTAACGTCTGGACACTTTGATGGAGCATTTACTTCATTATCTGGTGTTGCTTCAGCAGGTGCAAGTGAAGACGACATGGTTCTATATTATGACCACAGTACAACTTCATTCAAATGGAAAGCAGGTGGAACACCGGCAGGATATAATAACACAAATTGGGACACAGCATTTGGCTGGGGAGACCACTCAACGCAAGGATATCTAACTTCAACAACTGCTCATTATACTGATAGTGATGTTAATACACACTTAAATGTAAGTGGTGCAACTGCTAACCAAGTATTAAAATGGACAGGCACTGACTACGCATGGGTCACATCTACTGATAGTGATACGACTTATACAGCAGGTTCAGGACTAACATTAACAGGTACAGAGTTCTCATTAACATCAGGCCACTTTGACGGTGCATTTAGTTCACTTACAGGTAAACCAACAACATTAGCCGGTTACGGAATTACAGATGGTGGTGGGGATGTAACAGGTGCAAGTACAACGAATTTCACAAATAAGACTGGTAACATTAGTCAATGGACTAACGATGCGGGATATTTAACTTCGCAAACAGACTCACAAACATTATCACTTTCTGGCACAACATTAACAATCTCAACTGGTAACAATGTTGATTTGGGTGCATTAACAATTGATGATTTTGCAGATGTAAACATTACGTCAGT
>Ga0315322_10003756_pt1 | contig 11680 bp, 9 predicted proteins | sample M110021515metaG_FD_203461 | JGI IMG/M metagenome (GOLD analysis project Ga0315322, IMG submission 203461) | Ammonia-oxidizing marine archaeal communities from Monterey Bay, California, United States - M1 100m 21515 | ecosystem: Environmental > Aquatic > Marine > Intertidal zone | place: USA... | reverse complement strand
CGTGGTGATTTCAGCGTTTTTGCATTGCAGTAAAACGTTACATCTTTTGTTATCAATCACGTTTGAAGGGATTCCTTTGATTCACCAGAGCGATGCCCAAGAAACAAAGTGCGGTCCTGCAAATTCCAGGCAAAGTCAAGGTACGGCAGTGAGCATCTTGTGCATGTCGGAATCTCGAGCTGCCTTGGTCAATTTTGGATTCGTTGTGTTGGCTTTCGTGGTGCTGGTCGTGTTCTCTTCTCCGGCAACAGCCGGTTTTGTATTTACAACTGGTTTTGTTTTCGCAACCGGTGGTGCGGAAAGATCAGCCCCCAATCGTTGCAGGTAGGCAATCAGAGCCACAGCCTGCGAATCGAAGGTCATCAGGTTGCCACGCAGTACCGTCCCCCCCTTTGAAACGATATCGGCTGCAACACGCTCTGCTTGTTTGCTGACGCTATTTTCCACCTCAGTCAAGTCAGCTTGATAGTCAACCCCGCGTTCTCGAGCAGCCTGGACCAGTTCGTCCACTTCCTCGATGTCGATTGGCCGATCAAGCAGATACCGATAGGAAGGCATCGCTGAGTCAGGGCTGGTTTTGCGAGGACTCGCAAGGTGCTGCCAATGCCAAAAACTCGTTTGCTTGCCGGACTCCCTTGCCAAGTCGGGACCAATCCGCCGATTTCCCCACTGTGCTGGCTGGTCATACACGAACTCGCCCGACTGACTGAACTCTCCGTAGCGTTTCGTCTCAGACAGCAGCGGCCTGACCATCTGTGTATGGCATTTGGAACAGCCTTCGGTCAGGTAAATGTGTCGTCCCATTAACTCCAACGGTGTGTAGGGTTGGACAGACGCGATTTCCGGAACGTTACTGCCGGCAAAGACAAACAGGGGAACGATTTCGATCGTGAACGCAACCAGCACCACCAGCGCAACCAAGACACCGATTTTGCGAGGTGACTGCTCCCACTGTTGGTGCCAAGTCAGCCGGGTCCAGACATCCACCTTTTTGGCCACGTTCAAGACGGGCGCTGCCTCAAGAATGCTAACTGGCTCTGGGGTTGATGCTGAACGATTTTGTTTTGCATCGGTTTCTACGTGATAAACCGGTGCCTGATAAGGTTTCGCACGATTCATCCAGGTCTTTGTGTAGTTGGCAAGCATCACACCCAATCCAACGAAGTAAGCCAGACCGCCTAGCATTTGCAATGACCAAACCATTTTCAGGACGGACATCGACTCAGCAAAGTCGTATTTTAGAATGCCAAGATCATCCATCGCGTTCCAAACACCACTCTGAACAAATCCAGCCGCATAGCCCGGCAAGACACACAACACTACGCCGGTTGCTGCCAACCAAAAGTGCAAACCGACTGCCTTTGAGCTGGCGAACCCAGTTTCAAAAAGCTTGGGGATCATCCAGTAAGCCATGCCGATTACCAGCATTCCGCCACATCCCATGAGTCCCAATTGAAAGTGAGCCGTGATCCATTCGGAGTAATCCACTTGCGCACGGATACTCTTCACACTCAATACAATTTCTTCACACGCATAAACCCCAAGCAGCAAGACTCCCCACTTGAAAAACCGCATCGAAGGATTGGCTGATTTCTCAACCTCCGTTCCGCGGAACGTCAACAGCAGGTTAGTGACGCCACCGAAGACAGCCACACCAAGCAGGATTCCAAACAACATTCCAAGGCTGGACACCCACTCGGACAGAACGGTGTAATGTAAAAGCCGAGGTGCTGCCCAAACACCGACAAGGGTCAACGTCCAAAAACTGACGATGGTGAGTTTGTAACTGTGGATTGGGCGATTCAAGACCTTCGGGACGAAATAATACGCCAAACCCAGTGCCGGCATGATCAACAGAAACAACGTCGCATTGTGGCTATACCACGCCTGCAATAAAGCATCCTGCATTCCAGTCGCCAACGAATCACTTTTCCATAGCCCCGTTGGAAACACAAGCAGCGTGCATAGATTGACTAGTCCCATTCCAACCACTGCTGCAATATAGAACCACAGCGACACATACATTCGCCGCTCTCGACGGTGCGATACCGTCATCGCAAAATTCGCTGCAAAGAACAGAATCCAAACCAACGTCAATGCCAAGTCAATTGGCCACTCTGCTTCACTGAATTCACGCCCTTGAGTGATCCCTTTGGGCAGGGTGACTAACGCAGCAACAATGATTGCCTGCCAACTCAAAAAGTGAAGCCAACTCAACGCTCCACTCCACATCCTCGCCTGACAAAGTCGTTGGGTGCTGTAATAGATCCCGGCAAAGACCCCATTGCCGACAAAAGCCATGAAAAACAGCAACACTCCGACAGGCTGAAGTCGCCCGAAACTTAACCACTCCACTCCCGCATCCTGCCTCGGATGCAGCAACGTAGAAGTGACAAGGACGGCGCAGATGGCTGCGACGAAGCCCCAAAGAAGTGTCATCGTCAAGAAACAACGGACGATTGTGTCATCGTAGGAGTATGACTCCTCAGAAGCACCGTCCGGCATCATCACATCGGTCCCAGATGGATCGTCAGGGGAAGTCCCGCTCAACACGCCGTTTGCCTATTTTTCTGCCAGATAAAACAAAAACGAGAACCTTCCAACCAGCCTCGATGAGTCTCCGATTATAGCAGGCGAAGGCATAATCGCATTAGGGCCAATGCGACAGTCTGACGCGGAATGGCAAATGGGACGCCAGATTCTTCCCCCTCAGGTCCCGACACAAAATGAAATGCCGAAGCAGAACCCGCACAACCTCTGCCATACCACTAATCAGCTACCCACCTTTTCGGCGAAACGCCAGCTACCCAACTTTTGGGCGAAACGCCAATGAAATGATCTGAATCATCGACCGCATCGCCTCCAAAACCGTCAGCTTGCTGTAACCACGCTCACGCTCCGTGAACGTGATCGGAACCTCCGCCATCGGCTCACCTCGCTGATGCAGTCGCAGCAGAACCTCTTCCAGGACTGCATAGCCGTTGACACGTAAATTCTCCAACCCAAGACTCGCAAGTGCGTTGACACGATAACACCGCATTGAGCCGCTGCAATCACGCACAGGTAACCGCAAACAAGTGGTCGCGAAACCATTGACCAATCGGCTCATCAGTTTCCGACGCAACGGCCAGCCAATGATTTCACCCCCAGAGACATATCGCGACCCCACGACCACCGCGAAACTGCTGTCTTCTAACGCCTTGCTAAACAGCCACTGCATTTGGTCCGGGCTGTGACTCAAATCTCCGTCGAGATTCATGAAGTAGTCATAACCATGATCGATTGAATATTGCATCGCGAAACGGATTGCACTGCCAAGACCTCGCTCGTTTTCCCTGACCAACACCTGAACCGAAGCATCACCCTCGGCCATCTCCCTGACCAATTGTGCGGTGCCATCGGGCGAGTTGTCATCAACCACGATCACATCAGCATCGGGCAAGGCCTGCCTCAAACCAGAAACCATTAACCCAATATTTTCTGCTTCGTTGTAAGTGCAAACCGCGATCATTGCCCGAGGTGAATTCTGACCTGCAACGCGGGAAGTCGCCACCACATCTTGATTGACGGATGACTCTAATGGGGATGATGATTCGGGCAAAGCTAAGATTTTCGGAGCGGGAACAATGGAGGCAGCAGCTTAACCAGCGATGACGCGGACGACCAGAAGGTAACGGATTTGCCGCAACAGAGGCTCAGGATGCGCACGGGCGTGAGTGGCCGCAGACCATTTTTCACACATTGCCTGTTTCAAAAAACACAACGACTGCTGAAACAGCAATGAGCAGAACGACAAGACCGGCATCAGATTCGATCGCCGGATTACAACAGGACGTCATCCGTAATCTGAGTGCAGAGCGACAACTTCATCTCACTCCGCCAAACTCACCAGCGGCACTGATTACCAGCGATGCTCGGGACGATCGAAAATCTCACGAAGCAAGAGCGCCTGCTGGACTCCCCCGGGCCGTTTGAGCATTGCGACCAGATCTTCGGCGGAAAATCCGACTGCCTGCTGAGAGCCGGTTGTTGCCGTGGACTGAGCATAGGGCGTCGAATTCGAATTGTCCTCGGCCTTGGCTTTCGCGTCACGTGCAAGACGGTCGCGTGCAGCATCCTTGGTAGCCGGCCGCCTCTGAGTCCGCTTGGCCTGCCTGGATGGAACTTGGTTTCCAGACACGGGTTGAGCAACCACCACCTTTTCGGCGGATGATGCTGATACCACTTGAGCCTCGACGATTTCAGCATCCGGGACGGGCCGCGGAGCACGTTCTGTTCGCCGATCTGAATATTGCGGCGGCACACGTTTTTGCGGTGCACTTTGTTTTTGCTGGGCTGCCTTGGCCTGACGGCGCTCGGCGGCTCGCTTCAGAAAATCCTCAAGATCACCGGACATGATGTCGGTCCCTGTGTGAATGCGTGATTCGTTCTTCGTCTTACTTGGAGTCGCCTGAATCACTGCCATCCTGAGTACTGACTGCCAATGACTTTCTCATCTCGGTGTCAGCCGCGACATTTTGCAATTTGTAGTAATCGAGAATATGCAATTTTCCAGTTTGGAACGCTTCTGCCATCGCTCGGGGAACTGCGGCCTGTGCCAATACAACTGAAGCTTTACTTTCCTGAATCTTGGCTTGATTCTCTTGCTCCTCAGCAACAGCAGAGGCTCGCTTTCCTTCAGCACGTGCACGTGCAACCTGCGTGTCTGCTTCTGCTTGGTCAGCCTGAAGCCTTGCGCCAATGTTGGCCCCCACATCGATGTCCGCGATATCGATGGAAACAATTTCAAACGCTGTCTGCGAATCGAGACGCTTTGCCAACACGGCCTTGCTGATCACATCCGGATTTTCAAGGACTGCTTTGTGATTCTCTGCAGATCCAATCGCACTAACAATTCCTTCACCGACTCGAGCGATGATTGTTTCCTCGGTCGCACCACCAATCAATTGCTGCAGGTTTGCCCGCACCGTCACGCGTGCTTTGACCTTTAGCTGAATCCCATCTTTGGCTACCGCATCCAACGATGGCTTCGCCGCACCGCGAGGCGGACAGTCGATGACCTTGGGATAAACGCTGGTCTGAACTGACTCCAAAACATCTCGACCTGCCAAGTCAATTGCGGTCGCTTCACGAAATGTCAGCGAGATGGTCTTCGCTTTCTTAGCAGCAATCAAGGCGCGAATGACCTGCTGAACATTTCCCCCAGCCAAGTAATGAGCTTCAAGCGCTTTACTGGTAAGTTCCGGATCAACTAGGCCTGCCTGCGTTGACATGATTTTGCTGCGAACAATTGCACGCGAGTTGACCTTTCGGAAGGTCATTCCAAGCAGGTCCCAGATCGTAACCTGAGCCCCGGTCAGCATGGACTGAATCCATAATCCGAAGTAGCGCGAGATGATGAAGAGCACAACCAAAACAACAACGGTGATCACAACCGCAGCGATTACCGGGCCTCGGCCCCCTTGGGCGACCAAACTGATATCAAACATGTTTTGTTCTCAACTGATTCGCTTCCTAGCTATCACCCAACCATCGTGGGATATCTAGCTGTCAACTCAATGATGGGCGATCTGCCATGCTCCATGATCCACCCGGGGCAGCATGGTACCACATTTTCCGGTTCACCTCGCTTCGAACGAGTCCACCTGCCGATGTCCAATGTTACCACCTTCGGGCTACCCGACCACATCCCCCCATAGCGGTAAGAGAGATCTTTCCGCCTTTCCATGGCAGTTTTTCAAGTTCAGCTTTCCAGCACCCAAGACGCCCAAAGCCACTCAGCAGGCCAGCTCACTGATACTGGGGGTTCTTCTCGTGCCTGCGAGCCCAGCAGAGAACATGGGATCCAGAATAGAAACCATGAGATTACAACGAGAGGTGGCGAATGAGGGGCGAAGACGGGGCTTCCCCGAGAAAGCACTCACGGGCTCAACGCGAACAGGTCCTTTCGCGGGTCCGTAAAAAAAGCCCGAGAATTTCTCAATTTCGGGCTTTCTCTAACTGTTGGATTCACCGAGCCAACACCGGATCACGGGGATCCCCCACAATCACGCGTTGTAGCTTGGCCGCCGCGACTCGACTCAGTCCTTCTTGTCAGCGTCAGTCTCGGCACCGGCTGGGGTGTTGTCTTCGTACTTGGCCTCAGGAATTGCGTCGGTTTCCTTGGTGTTCAGCACACTGTGATAGACGGCAAACTCGCCTGCGTCGTCACCCGATTTCTTTTCTACAGGTTCTTCGGTCACCTTGGCAGATTCGACGATCATCTCAATGACTTTCCGCTCAACGATCTGATTTCGCAGCGCGTCCATTTGGCCCTGTTTCTCAAGCCTTGCTCGCACACGACGTTCGGGCGTATCGCTTTGCTGTGCGATCAACGCGATCTCTGCATCGTAATCAGAGTCGTCGGCCTCAACACTTTCTTCCTCAGCAATTTGCTCGAGGATGAAGTGCTCTCTCAATGCGCCTTCAGTGGTGGCTTGTGCATTTTGCTTGGAAGCATTGACGAAGCCACGAATGCTGTCTTCATCAAATCCGCTTCTTCGCAACTCGAGCACCTTACGCTCGAGTTCACGCATCGTTTGTCGCTTGACCAGACTTTCTGGCAATTCGAAACTTGCCGATTCCGCTAATAAGCTGACGACCGCTTTCCGCAGTTCTTGTTGGGTTCGATAGTCAGCCTGCCTCGTAAGCGAGTCACGGACAAAGTCTCGCAATTCTTCCTCGGACTCAAAGTCACCCAACTCCTCAAGGAACGCGGGTGTCAATTCCGGATTCTCTCGCTTCATCACTTCAACGACGTGGAACGTAGCGTCGATTTCGGTGCCTCGTAGTTCTTCATCATCAACACCTTCGGCAATGGTAACTTTACCGGTCTTGGTATCACCTTCTTTGGCGCCGAGCATAAGTTCCCCGAAGCCTTCACATACGCCGTCGCTGAAGCTCAATCGGGCTTCAAGCGTTACGTTTTCTTCTTCCATCTCGGAAAGCACTTTGTCGCCCTGCTCAAACTTTCCGGTCAGAAGCAACTTATCACCGCGTGCTGCTGGCTCGTCAGTGGCCTCAAGTGATGCGTACTTAGCGAGCACGCGATCGAGAGCTTCCTGTACGTCGTCGTCGGCGATTTCCTCGACTGGCTTGCTGAGTTCAACACCTTTCCATGTAGGCGTATCGAAATTGGGGCGCACCTCAATTTGGAACTGGTACTTGAAGTCGCCAGTGTCAGGAATATTGATGGAGTTGTAGTCGAAGTCTGGCTCGCCAATCGCTGAAAAGTCTTGCGAGTCGGTAACTTGACCGAGACTGTCCATCAGCAAGGATCCTTTGACCTGGTCAGTGACACGATCCTTGAATTGTTTTTCGACGAGCTTGCGTGGTGCCCTGCCGCTGCGGAATCCCGGCACCTGAGCCTCAGGCACCAATTCGTCGTAGGCCTCTTTGAGGTAACGCTGTACTTCAGCCTGCGGAATGGTCACGATAACCTCGCGCAAACAGGCTTGGGGGCTTTCGACTTGAACTTCGAGTTGGATCGGCTGTTTTTCAGCTGATTGGGGCTCAGTGGAGGTGGACATCCTGCGACAGGCCTTGGTTTCTTATACGTTTTTGGGTAATCATCCGAACCGAACGCTCGGGACGGAATGGCGGGCAGATGCGATCAACACACCCTCCCGTCGTCTGGTGCTGCGGCTTGGATCTCACTCTGCCACGGTTTTTGCGGTGACAGACGCTGGCTGCAGTCAGACGGAAGCCCACCAGTCTAGCCAGAAAAGCAGAAAATCGGCAAGCGGGGAGCAAAGAAAACTCGGTTTCAAATCAGGCCTTGCCGTGCTGGGCCTGCCGCTTATAATCTCGGCTCGATCTGGCATAGATCATGCGGCTGTAGCTCAGTTGGCAGAGCATCACGTTGCCAACGTGATTGTCGTGGGTTCGAATCCCATCAGCCGCTCTCTTGCATTATGATTTCGGGTCCGAAAAAACGGGGTATGTCCCTGGCAGATAGTGCCGGCGTTTCAGGGCAGACCGCCAGATTCTCTGGAATCATTGGTCAGATGATCCACCTTGGGGGGAGCTAACATCGTTCCTCGGAAGATTTTGCTCGATGCGATTCAGGCTTTGCTTTTGAATAGTCTCGAAGCATGACGCTTTGGCGTCCACGACACTCGGAACTGGACTGACCGTGCCTTACGCCCAACTTGGCCCCATCGCGATCCACCTGCCTGAACGAGTGGAAACCAACGAGATGCTGCAGAAGCAGTTTCCACGTTGGGACCTCGCGTTGATTGAGGAAAAGACGGGGATCCGGCAAAGACATATCGCTGCTCCTGAAGAAACGGCCAGTGATCTTGCTGTCAAAGCTGCTCAAAAGCTGTTCGATACAGAGTCAATCCAAGCCGAATCGATCGATTTCCTGCTGCTCTGCACCCAGACCCCCGATTACCCTCTGCCCACCACTGCCTGCCTGATCCAAGATCGGCTGGGGCTCAAAACCAGTTGCGGCGCCATGGATTTCAACCTTGGATGCAGCGGTTACGTCTACGGACTGGCGGTCGCCGACGGTCTGGTTCAATCGGGCGTTGCGAAGAACATCTTGCTCCTGACTGCCGAAACTTACAGCAAGTACATCGATGAGGATGACCGAAGCTTGCGGACCATTTTCGGTGATGGAGCAACCGCCACGCTAGTGAACGGCTCGGAGAACCAAACGTTGCGTGGTTTCCAATTCGGAAGTGACGGGAGTGGCGGGGATATGCTCTTGGTTACCGAGGGAGGGCAGCGGTTACCCGAACACGCCATCAAGCCACGACACCGAAAACGCTGGAAGAGCCGACTGTACATGGACGGCCCCAGCCTGATCAATTTCACAGTCGAAGCCATCCCACGGCTCGTCAACGAAATACTGGCCGCTAACCAGATGGCAGAGTCAGACATTGACAAGTATCTGATGCATCAGGCAACTTGGAAAATGCTGGATCAACTGCGGACCAGAATGGAGATCGTTCCAGACCGTCTGCCAATCGACTTAGCCGATATTGGTAATACTGTTTCCTGCACACTGCCAATCCTGATCGATCGCCTACGAAAACGAGGCGAAATCGATGCTACGTCAGTCAACATGCTGGTGGGTTTCGGTGTCGGACTTTCATGGGCGGGCTGCCTTTGGCAGGACCAGTTTTCGCAGTCGTCTCTACAAAACGACTGAAGGGCACTACGCCAACCTTGAGCCAACCTTGAGCCAACCTTGAGCCATCGAAGACCGCAAGAATTGGAATCGCGACGCGCAACACAAATCGAAATTGATTAATCTACTTGACCTGAAACAAGGCCAAGAAGATGACAAACCCGTCGATTTCTGGACACAAAAGATAGACCCTACGAAACCACACATGATGATTGTCGTGGCTTTGAAAACGGTCTCGATCAAGCCCATCACCACTCGCCCACCTGTTGCGGAGAAAACATTTCAAGAGAGTGACGTGGCCCCTCATCTATCTGCCTCGCTTCATACCCCCAATGGATGCATGCTATTGTAAGATTCGTGTGTTCAACCAGACCTCGCATGCAGAAAACCCGTCGGTCGGAACAGCCTTGACCCAAATGTGCACGTTCGATTCAGTGAACCATTGCATCATCACCCCAGTCACTGGTGTGACCATCAATCCAAATGATTCTCTCAATTTAGGGAATGCCCGATGACAACCAATCTCTCCGGTCGCCTATTGATCGCATCTCCCTACCTGACCGATGGAAACTTCATGCGATCAGTTATTTTTGTGATTCGCCATGATGTAGAGGGTGCGTTTGGACTGGCAATCAATCGCCCAACCGAACGAAGATTTCGCGATCTGATTGAGGATAGTGGAGATGACAAGTCAATTCGGGACGATGATATGCTCCACTGCGGTGGCCCCGTCGAAGGTCCACTGTTGGCGCTTCACAACCTTCCTGGGATAGGAGAACCCTGTGGCCCGTATGATGCCGCAGGCGAATTACTAAACCCTGACCAAACCAAGCAGCAAGGTATCAAGTACACGGTTCACGATCACCCGGCAGAACCTTGGGGTTCGATGTCCATTGACCTGGGCAATCCTCCGGCTTGGATCACTGGTGACGACGATCATCTTCGCATTCTGCTGAGACGCCCAGATGCAAAGGTCCGTTACATTTCTCATTACAGTGGTTGGGGCCCTGGGCAACTGGATGAAGAATTGCGTGTGGGTGGTTGGCTATCTGGCACCCCAGATCCTGAGGTCATTTTTGGGAATACGGACGAAGTCTGGGAAGAGGCGGTCAAACGATGCGGGCATGAAATACTCAACGAGATGGCCCCGGGAGTCCGCTTTGGTGATCCAAACCTGAACTGACACTCTCAGACTGACACTCTCAGACTGACACTTTCAGACTGACACTCTCAGACTGACACTCTCGAAAAAACGCTACTCCCTCAGATTTTCGCCAGCCAAAATGCATCACTTCAGTAACTCAACCAGTCGTTGTTCACAGCGAACGAGGCTTTAAATGCGTCGGTTCGCAATCGGCGACATCCACGGGTGCGCCAAAGCACTTCGCTCGGTGATCGACACGATCGATCCACAACCCGAGGACGAAATCGTATTCCTCGGAGACTACATCGACCGTGGTCCCGACAGCCGGGATGTGATTGATCAAATCATTGATTTGCGAACTCGTACTGAAGTTGTCGCATTACGAGGCAACCATGAGATCATGCTGATGGGGGTCGCTATGCACGGAATGGATGACTCGGTATGGCGAGCGAACGGCGGCAACTCAACCCTGGCAAGCTACGGCGGATCACTGTCAAAGATTCCATCGAATCACCTTGTCTTTTTTCATGAATTGCTTCCGTACTATGAAATCGATGACACAATCTTTGTGCATGCATCCTACGACCCTGACGTGGAGATGTTTGAACAGAACGAGATGATGACATACTGGACCCACCTAATGCCTCCCTTGCCCGGTCCTCACATGAGTGGTAAGCGAGTCCTTGTTGGTCATACCCCACAAGCAGATGGGGAAGTAATGGATCACGGTCATCTCGTGTGCATCGATACTTATTGCTTTGGGTATGGATACCTGACAGCTTACGAAATCGGTGGCAAGGCAATCATCCAAGCGAACCGCCATGGACATGTGAAGCATTCGCCGATGTCTGTGTTTCAAAACAAGCTGCTCAACTTGGGCAAAGGATGCAAACGCTGGATGGCAGCCTTGAAATCAACAAGCCAGGGTAAAAAACCGTCGTCCACCGGAGATTGATTTGCCAAGCCTCCCGTGCGCAAAGAATGACGCACTTGCTGACAACAAAACAGCCATGAGCTTCAAAATCAACACGCTCCAGGCAAGCAAGGAGCTTGAGCCACTTCGCTCGGGATCAGCGATCGCTCAGCAGCCTGAATGCACGCAACTGTGCACAGCAGCACCAGTTTCAACAGACGTCAGACAATCCGCGTGGCTCAAACCACTCATGCGATGCACGGCAGAGCGTTCAAGCGTTAAAGTGCGACCAGCAACTCCAGCATCTCACTCGCTGCAGCAATGACTCTCGAAGACGCTTGAAACGCACGCTGATAGACGATCATACGGATGGATTCTTCATCAATATTGACACCGGTAATGGCGAGGTGCTGACTCTGAAGCGTGGCGTAAAAGTCCTTTAAACCAG
>Ga0315322_10003755_pt1 | contig 11681 bp, 14 predicted proteins | sample M110021515metaG_FD_203461 | JGI IMG/M metagenome (GOLD analysis project Ga0315322, IMG submission 203461) | Ammonia-oxidizing marine archaeal communities from Monterey Bay, California, United States - M1 100m 21515 | ecosystem: Environmental > Aquatic > Marine > Intertidal zone | place: USA... | reverse complement strand
TGCGGTTTCAGTGGTCCGGTAGCGCCCCTTTAATAAGTAACCCTTCAAAAGGAAAGTCTCTCGAGCACTCCTTTGACTAGGCTCCAATACAGTCATGAATCACTTCACTCAATCCGACAGGTCGAGTTGATGCGGGCGGTAAAGGATAAAGCTGACATCATCGGGTTTTGACGGTACGCCAGCAACGGGTGTGCTCATACGGGTCATCACGGTATCGGCAAGCAACTGCGCTGCCTGCAGCAGTGAGCCTACCCGGATTGCCTCGATGACCTCTGAGACAAAAAGGTTGTCCCAAAGCCCATCGCTGGCGACCAGCACGGTATCACGTGGCGCCAATTCCAATGGCCCCGTCTTCTCCAGCCATAGCGCAGGATCTCCCACCATATTGTTGAGTAGATGCCGACGCGGGTGAAACAATGCCTGCTTCTCATCCAGTATGTCATTGGCCTCAGCGATGCCCACGGGTGAGTGACATTGGGTTTTGAGCTTAATCCGGGTGCGCTGACCGACCACCAGTGCGGCTGAATCACCGGCGTGGTAACTGGTCAGTGAATCTTGAGAAATCTCGACAATAGAAATCGTTGTTGCGCTACCAGGCAGTTGCTCAAGTAATGCCTGGTTGGCACTTTGGATACGCGCTTCGATTACCGCATCGTTGTCTTGTGATCGGGGTTCACCCAGCATCTCGACAACCTGGGTCGCTGCCTCACGTCCCCGCGGCAAACCTCCTACCCCGTCTGCAACAGCCAGCCACACTCGATCAGGCTCGACCTGAAAAATGCCAAGAGCGTCCTCGTTGCCATGCGTGCGGCCTGCATGGGGGCGAGTAAAGACTACGGCTTGTCCATATGACAACGCCACAGACTGCGGGGATTCCAGGTTGGCGTCGGCCAACAACACCAGTGAGCGCGGGGAGGGAGAAGAATTCACGTACTGGCCGGCAAACTACTGCCACTCCATCATTTCCAGATACTGGCAAAGCTGGCCTGCACTTCGAAACTCTCGGGCGATGAGCGAGCGCTTGAGCCCCTTGCAGATGTCTTTGACTTCTTGTGGCTGACGGCGGTACCAGCGCTGACCGCCCAGCGCATCGTAAAAGATGCGAATCAGGTCAAATACATCATGCTGTATATTTTCCGCGTTAGGAGAGCCCCAACTGAACATATCCAGCAGTTTCAGCTCAAAGCCCAGTCCGTGGCGTAACACAATCACGTTATCGGTATGTAGGTCGCCATGATATTCGCCCACGTTGTGGATAAGCTCTATCCCCACTGCCAACGCATGCAGCAGATGCACGCCCTGAAAAGGGTTAAGGCGACGTCCCGACTGGCGCTTGAGGAAGTCGGACAACAACTCACCTTCGACAAATTCCGATACCAGAAAAGACACCGGCAAACCGTTAAAGACGAAAGTATCCCGCGTGTGGTATTGAATCACGATCGGACAGTGGCGCAACTTGTGCAATTTACGCGCATAAAAACGCAATGCCCGATTACCCAGATTGCGCCTTGGAAAAAATATCTTCACCGTGCGCTCGATACGTGTGCCGCACTCGCGAACCAGGTATACCTCACCCTCCCAACCGGAGCCCAGTCGTGACACAACCTCATACTTACCCGCCAGCAGTGTCCCCCCAGACAATTTGAAACTGCTGATACGCGGTGCTTTGGCTTTCATAGGCAGGTATTAGGTCGATTCATTACTGAAAGTCCAGAACCATCTGACGGTGATCTATCCCCGCATCGATAAACACATCACCCTGAGGAGTAAAACCGGCTCGCTGATAAAACCCCACCGCCGATAACTGTGCGCCCAGGCTCACACCGGCTAAGCCCTGAGTCCGGGCTTCATTGACCAGCGCGTCCAGCACCGCCCGACCCACCCCCTGTTGACGCATATCGGAGCGCACGGCCATGCGTCCGATCTTGCCAGACGCGAGCATTCGTCCGGTACCAACCACCTGGTTGTTATCGATCAGCGCGGCCACGTGGCAGGCGGTATCGTCCTCTCCATCGATCTCCAACTCCACCGGTACGCCCTGCTCTATGACAAATACCTGATAACGAAGAGCCGAGAGGGGTTCAGCATATTCATGCCAATCCACGATTTTTACCTGATAAACAGTCAACCGGAAATCACCTTTATGGTAGGCCTAAAAACGATCCCAAGAGCACTCATATCGCCTAAGATCATATGTACTCTAACAGTGCCTGACTATTTGGCAGTTATGCCAAGCAGTAAATAACTTAGCCCGATGGCTTAACTGAAACACGGAGTCAAAGTAATCGGGTCAATGGTTTTTAACTCAGTTGATTACATCAAGGGCTCACCACTTTGCGGCGTGGAGTCAAACCAGGCAACCGGCCAACCAAAACGCCTGAAAAAGTTAACTGCGTGGCGGTTCTTCGTCGCCGCTCAACTCATCAAACTGGGTGATGCCCTCGTCCAGTTCACGTTCCAGTTGGGTATCATCTACCTCGTCAACATCACTGAGGTCGTCGGCTTCGCCCATCTCATCGTCTTCATCATCAATTGAGCGCGGCTTGATCGAGCGAGAGAAATAAAGACCGGCTTCAAAAAGAATCCATACTGGAATGGCCAGCATGGTCTGGGAGAGGATATCCGGGGGTGTCATCAACATGCCGACGACAAAGGCGCCGACGATAATGTAGGGCCGTTTGGTCGCAAGATTCTCGGGCGTGGTCATACCCATACGCACCATCAGCACTGTTACCACTGGCACCTCGAAAGCAAGGCCAAAAGCAAAAAAGAGCTTCAGCACAAAACTGAGGTAAGCGCTGATGTCAGTCATTACCAACACACCCTCGGGCGCGGTGCTGGTAAAAAACGCAAAGATAAGGGGAAAGACAGCAAAATAGGCAAAAAGAATTCCCAGGTAGAACAACAAGCTGCTGGATACCAGCAAAGGCACCGTGAGGCGTTTCTCGCGTTCATAAAGACCAGGTGCGATAAATGCCCACAACTGGTAGAGCAGATAAGGCATAGCCACCGCAGTGGCAACGGCAAAAGCAAACTTGAAAGGCACGAAAAAAGGCCCGTGCGGCTCGGTGGAGATCATCGAGTTGCCTTCTGGCAAAGCTGCCATCAGCGGCTGGGCCAGATACTCGTACAGCGTATTGGCAAAAGGTGCAGCAATGAAAAACAGCACCAATACCGCTCCTCCGGCGCGCATCAAACGGTCACGCAGCTCCAACAGGTGCGACATGAAAGTCGCGCCCTGTTGATCGGGGCGGTTAGGGGAATCGATCACTGGTCTTTCTGCTTAGCCGGTGTCGGTCTTTTCTGTGGCATCCTGCTGCAAGGTCTTGGCAGATTCCTTGATTGAATCCACCACGTCGCCCATGGCGTCATCGTCGGTAATAGACTGGGCTGCTTTGCTGACATCGTCTTTCACGCTACTGACTTCCTCGCCCAACTTGCGCATATCTGCCAGTTCACTGTCGCGGATTTCGCGATCGATATCCGTTTTGACTTCAGCCACCATGCGCCTGGCCCGACCCACCCACAAACCTGCCGTGCGCGCCGCGCGGGGCAAACGCTCCGGACCCAGAATCACCAACGCGATTGCCGCGATGATGACGATCTCGAGAAAACCGACATCGAACATAGTGTTGCTTAGTACAGGTATTTAAGCCTTGGTGCTTTCTTTCTCGGACTCCGCCTCTTCACCCGATTCAGCAGATTCCGCAAGGCTCTCTGGGTCAGCAGGCGATTCTGTCGTCTCAGATGATTCCTCAGCGCTCGTTGAATCTTTCATGGTGCTACGAAAACCCTTCACTGCCCCACCGAGATCAGAGCCCAGGTTGCGTAGCTTCTTGGTGCCAAAAAGCAGCAACACGATCACCAGAACGATGAGTAACTGCCAAATACTGATGCCGCCCATTCCCATAACTATCTCCTGTCCTACTCATTGCTGTCGTGCGGGGTGGGGCAAACCCCTTTCCGCACGCGGTGATTGCGACCATACCCATTGGGGAAGAGCCGCCCGTCTTTCAATATATGATAACCGCTTTCAAAAAGCCGTGGGAACTGTCTCAATTTTCAAGGCCGGTGGCCAGCCATCGGGAGTTTCAGTTACCCCCCTCGGTGTAACGCTTTTCCAGTTCTGCAAAAACCTCGGCGGGGTCGATTGAGCACCGCTGCGCTGCGACCATCGTGTGGTACCACAGATCTGCCAGTTCGCCGATCAACGCGGCCCGATCGGTCGATTGGGCTGCCAATACCACCTCTAGCGCCTCTTCACCGACCTTGCGCAGCACCGCCTCTTTGGGGCCCTGTAACAAACGGGCAGTGTACGAATGCTGTGGATCAGCCGTTGCACGCATCGCAATACGTTGTGACAGGCGCTGGACAATATGTGCGCGGTGATCATCCATCCGTCAACTGCTCGCGTACATTTCGCCTGGATCCTTAAGGACCGGGTCTATACTGTGCCAGCCATCCGCGTCCAGGCGCTGGTAAAAACAACTGGCGCGACCGGTATGGCAGGCGATGCCGCCGATCTGCTCGATCTGCAGGAGGATGACATCGTTGTCACAGTCCAGACGGATCTCCCTGATCGCCTGCACGTTGCCGGATTCCTCTCCCTTGCGCCAGAGCTTGCTGCGCGAGCGTGACCAGTAGACACCCCGGTGCGTTAGCGCGGTTTCCCGCAGCGCATCGCGGTTCATCCAGGCAACCATCAGTACACGCCCCGTGCCTTCTTCCTGGGCAATGGCCGGAACCAGTCCATCGGCGGTCCATTTCACCGTATCGAGCCAGTTGTCATTATTCATTGCATATTCACCTCTATTCCACACGCAGCCATGTGTTCCTTGGCTTGGCGGATTGTGTACTGGCCAAAATGAAAGATGCTGGCGGCAAGCACGGCATCGGCACCACCCTCCTGGACACCTTGGGCCAGGTGGCTCAGCTCGCCGACCCCGCCAGATGCGATTACCGGCACCGATACGGCACTGCTGACCGCCCGAGTCAATGCCAGATCGAAGCCATCGCGGGTACCATCACGATCCATGCTGGTCAGCAGGATCTCGCCAGCGCCGCGCTTGGCCATCTGTATCGCCCAATCTACAGCGTCCAGCCCGGTAGCGTTGCGCCCCCCATGGGTAAAAACTTCCCAGTGATCATCACAGCGTTTGGCATCAATCGCCACCACAATACACTGCGCGCCAAAATGCCGGCTGGCCTCGCTGACAAGCTGCGGCCGATTCACCGCCGCGGTATTGATTGAGACCTTATCGGCCCCGGCGTGCAGCATGCGATGAATATCTGCCACCTCACGGATACCTCCACCGACGGTCAACGGGATAAACACCTGGGCCGCGACTTCACGCACCACCTCGACCATGGTATCGCGAGCACTGGAGCTGGCCGTGATATCCAAAAAGGTGATCTCATCGGCCATCTGTTCGTCGTAGCGGCGCGCGACCTCTACCGGATCACCCGCATCACGGATATCGACAAAACGCACCCCCTTGACTACCCGCCCTTCATCTACATCCAGGCAAGGGATGATTCGTTTCGCCAGCCCCAAAATCAGTCGCCGGTTGTGGCTGAGGCGATTTTCTGGCCCTCGCGAAAATCCAGAGTTCCCTCATAGATCGCACGGCCAGTGATCACGGCCTCAATTCCTGAATCCTGCACCGCGACCAGTCGATGAATGTCATCAAGATCGCGGACACCGCCCGAGGCGATTACCGGAATCCGGATAGATTCGGCCAGTTGTGCGGTAGCCTCAATATTGACACCACTTAGCATCCCGTCCCGCTCAATATCGGTATAGACAATGGCGGCGACACCATCGTTCTCAAAGTGTTGCGCCATATCGATCACATCATGTCCAGAAAGCTTGGACCAGCCATCAGTCGCAATCAAGCCATCACGCGCATCCAGGCCGACAATCACATGGCCCGGAAACTCGGCACACAGATCGCTGACAAAATGAGGTTCATTCACCGCGCGGGTGCCGATAATGACGAACTGCACCCCGGCATCGAGGTAGGCTTGGACGGTATCTTCATCACGAATGCCCCCGCCCACCTGTAACGGAACGTCGGGGTAACGATCAGCGATAGCACGAATGACAGCCGCGTTCACCGGGGTGCCGGCCACCGCGCCATCAAGATCCACAATGTGCAGGCGTTGCGCCCCTTGCTCTACCCAGCGCGCTGCGGCACTCATCGGATCCGAATCAAACAGCGTTTCGTCCGCCATGTCGCCTTGGCGAAGGCGCACACAGCGACCATCCTTGATATCAATGGCGGGAATCAACAGCATGATACAAAAAGTCGGGTTTTACAGAATCGGTATCAGCAGGCATTGGCAACGCGAACCCCTGCTCGGGTTTTTAGGGCAAAGCGTATTTTATCGCAATTGGAAAGCTCTGGCTGACCCCCTTAATCTAATCCCGGATCAACGCTCGACCTCCCCGTTCCACAATACAAAATTCTCCAATAATTGAAGCCCCTGGGAATGGCTTTTTTCAGGATGAAACTGCACGGCGAATACATTCTCGCGTGCCACCGCCGAGGTGAACCGTACGCCGTACTCGGTCGTTCCTGCGATATCGACCGGCTCAGCCGCATCGACATAGTAGCTATGCACAAAATAGAACCGGGCGTCCTGGTTAATGCCCTGCCACAGCGGATGCAAGCAACACTGGGCGACATTGTTCCACCCCATGTGAGGGACTTTCAACGTAGGGCCGGGGTTATCGCTGACTGGGGTAAACCGGCGCACGCCCCCTGGCAAAACACCCAGGCATGTCGTACCACCATCTTCATCGCTGTGATCAAACAGTGCCTGCAGTCCCAAGCAAATACCCAACACCGGACGGGATTCAATGGCGCCGGCAATCACATCACGCAAACCAGAGTCGCTCAACGCGTCCAGCCAGGATCCTATGGCGCCCTGCCCGGGCAGAACCACATGAGTGGCATCACTGATGCGAGCGTGTTCTGCGGTAACCGAAACCCTGGCACCGGGGGCAACTTTTTCAAGCGCCTTGGCTACCGAATGTAGATTGCCGGTGCCAAGATCGACAACCGCTATGCGCTGCATTAACCCTGCAAAGAACCCTTAGTGGACGGCACTGTATCACCTTGGCGCTCATCATGGGCAAGCGCCATTCGCAGCGCGCGGCCAAAGGCCTTGAACACCGTTTCAGCTACGTGGTGGGTATTACGCCCCCGTAAGGCATCAATATGCACGGTAACCTGGGCGTGATTGCAAAAACCCTGAAAGAACTCGCCCAGCAGATCCACATCAAAATTCCCAACCCGGGCACGCGGCCAGTCAACCCGAAACTCAAGGCCCGGTCGACCGGAGAAATCAATCACTGCCCGGCTCAAGGCCTCGTCCAAGGGTACATAGGCATGACCGTAGCGGTTGATGCCGCGGGGCTCCCCAAGGGCCTGAGCGATCGCCTGTCCCAGTGTGATGCCGACGTCTTCGACCGTGTGGTGAGCATCAATTTCGAGATCACCACTGGCCTTAATGTCGAGATCAATCAGGCCATGGCGAGCTATCTGATCCAGCATATGATCAAAAAAAGGCAAGCCCGTTTGGACCGTGCTAGCGCCAGTTCCATCCAGATCGACTGATACGCTGATTTGAGTCTCGCGGGTTTCGCGATGAATTTGGGCGGTACGCGATGACATTATGCTAATACGAGAAAGAGCAAAGGGTGGGGAATAGGTGGTGGCGGCACCATTTTAGCAAAACTACCGGGTTCGCCCAAAACCCGGGTCAAACGCCATCATTTAACGACGCCGTCAAAGTGTCCAGAAACACACGGTTCTGTGACGCCGTGCTGACGGTTACCCGAAGACAATCGCTCAGCGCATCGTGGGCGCCGTGAAGGTTTTTCACCAGAACGCCGCTTTGTCGAAGCGACTCAAAAACGAGATTGCCTTTAGCTGGGGGTAAGCGAAAGAGCACAAAATTAGCCTTGCTGGGATAAGCCGTAACCCCAGGCATCGCATCCAGCGCTTTATGCAGGCTCTGGCGGGCGTGACAGATTGCCTGGGCTTTGTCTTCAAACCAGTTGAGGTGTTCCAGCGCAAACCCGGCAGTTATCTGGGCCAGTGTGCTGATGTTATACGGCAAGCGCACCTTGTTAATCTCGTCGACCAGCGCTTTTGGGCCTGCCAAAAAACCCAGACGCAGCGCGGCGAGGCCCAGTTTTGAGAACGTACGCATGACCAGCACGTTATCCAACGTGCCAACGCGGTCCATAAAAGATTCACCACAAAAGGCGTGATAGGCCTCATCGACCAGCACAATGCCGCTACTAGCGCGAGCCACCTTCTCAATCAGCGCGGAATCACAGGAATTGCCGGTGGGGTTATTGGGACATGCCAGAAACACACAACATGGATCATGCTGATCGATTGCACCCAATAGCGCATCACCATCCACTGTGAAATCCGAATGTCGGGGCACATCCACATAATCACAGCCCGTGATCTTGGCGATTACCTGGTACATTGAGAAGCTTGGCTCCGGTGCCAGCATCACCCGCCCGGGCCCACCTACGGCCAAAGCCACCATCTGGATAAGCTCGTCTGAACCGTTGCCCAGCAACAGCGCTGCCTTATCTGGTACTGAGAAACACCTGGTTAAGGTATTGATCAGAGTCTCAGCAGCGGGATCGGGGTAACGGTTGAGCGGCACGCCCGCCAATCGTTCCACCCAGGCGTCCCGCAAACCTTCATCCCAAACGTAGGGGTTTTCCATTGCGTCCAGTTTGATGAGACCCTGAGCACTGGCAACCTGATAGGCCTTCAACTCGCGAATTCGAGAAGGTATCCAACGCTGACAGACTGGATTTTCAGACATCTTCGCCAGACCCTGCAGATTGGCCACGGTACTCGGCTGATCGGGCATGTGCCGTCAGTTTCTCGGCACGGGCCAAAGTGGATGCAACGGGTGATAATGCCGCTGCACCGGCTGGTGAGCAATGGATCACGCTGGAGCGCTTCTGAAAATCATAGACCCCAAGAGGGGAACTGAATCGTGCCGTACCAGCAGTAGGCAGTACGTGGTTTGGGCCAGCACAGTAATCACCGAGTGACTCACCGCTATGGTAGCCACAAAAAATTGCCCCGGCGTGGCGCACTTGCTCAAGCAATGGCTGCGGGTCCGCCACCATCAGTTCCAGATGTTCTGGTGCAATGCGATTGGCCAGATCAATAGCCTGATCAATGGAAGCGGCCTCGATCAAGGCGCCCTGGCCCGCCAGGGATTTTTCAATAATCGTGCGTCGTTCCATAGCGCTTAACAGGCGGGATATCGCCTTTTCGACCTGCTCTAACATCTGTCTATCTAAGAAAATTGCAATAGCCTGGGCCTGCTCATCGTGTTCAGCTTGAGCAAAAAGATCCATCGCCACCCAGTCGGGGTCAGCACCGGCATCACAAATCACCACGACCTCTGAGGGTCCAGCGATCATATCGATGCCTACGTCACCAAATACCTGCTTTTTTGCCGCGGCAACATAGATATTCCCCGGGCCCACAATCTTGTCGACCCGCGGCACGGTGTGCGTGCCGTAAGCCAGCGCCGCGATTGCCTGAGCGCCGCCGATGCGAAACAACCGATCCACACCTGCGAGGTGTGCGCTCGCCAATACAGCCGGGCTGATTTCACCACCGGGCGTGGGCACAACCATGATGAGCTCCCCAACACCGGCAACCTGTGCCGGGATCGCATTCATCAATACCGAGGAGGGATAAGCCGCTTTACCACCAGGCACGTACAAACCCACCCGATCCAGCGCCGTGATCTGCTGACCCAGCCGTGTACCGTCGGCTTGTTCAAACTGCCATGACGATTCGCGCTGATGGATATGAAACTCCCGGATTCTTTCAGCCGCGGTTTCCAGGGCGGCTCGCAATTCGAGATCCAGTGAATCACTGGCCAAGCGCCACTGATTAGAAGGTATTTCAAGCTGTTCGGCGCTATCCAGTTTCAGCGCATCGAAACGCTCTGTCAGGGTCAGCAGCGCCTGATCACCCTCGTGGCGCACAGAGTCGATTATGCCGCGAACCGCCCCGTCCACCGACGAATCAAAGGGTTGGGCCCGATCCAACAGGGCCTCAAGTGCCGCATCAAAGCCGGGTGTGTTAGCGTCTAATATCCTCACGCTGACTGAAGCCCAGAGTTCGCGATCGGCAGCTGTATATCAAATGCTGGCATGACGAGATGGCGCTACCCTGTACTACTGAACCGCACTGACGAGCTGTGGGCGTGAATCCGACACCCTCTGGATATCAGCACCACACTGCAGGAGCTTCTCCTCAATGCAGTCATAACCCCGATCAATGTGGTAAATCCGATCGATCATAGTTTGTCCTTTTGCGACCAGACCGGCCAGCACCAAACAGGCGGACGCCCGCAGGTCTGTAGCCATTACCTGCGCACCCCCCAACTCATTCATACCGTGCACTATCGCAGTGTTGCCACGCAGTTCGATGTCGGCACCCATGCGCTGCAGCTCTTGCACGTGCATAAAACGGTTCTCGAAAATACGCTCAGTGACGGTAGCCGTCCCTTCGGCGATGCAATTCAGAAGGACGAACTGGGCCTGCATATCGGTCGGAAAACCCGGGTACGGGGCAGTTTGCAACGCCACTGCCCGGGGTCGGCGCCCCGACATATCCAGCGTCAATTGGTCTTCTCCCACTGAAATTTCAGCTCCTGCCTCTCGCAACTTCGCCGTCACTGCATCGAGATGTGAGGGATTAACACCGTGCAGACTGATTCGACCGCCCGTGGCTGCACCGGCAACCAGGAAAGTGCCCGCTTCAATGCGATCTGGTATCACGCGATGCTCAGCTCCGCCCAGATTATTTATGCCTTGAATCTCGATGATGTCGCTGCCAGCGCCATCGATACGGGCCCCCATGCTGATCAGGCAATGGGCGAGATCCACCACCTCAGGCTCACGCGCGGCATTCTCAAGTACGGTGGTACCCCGCGCCAGGGTGGCCGCCATCATCAGGTTCTCAGTGCCAGTCACTGTGACGGTATCAAAAACGATCTTGGCACCGTGCAGATATCCATTTGCTGCACGGGCCTTGATATAACCTGCGTCCACTGAAACGACAGCACCCATCTGCTCCAATCCACGGACATGCAGGTCCACCGGACGCGACCCAATAGCACAACCACCGGGCAAAGAAACCTCGGCTTGACCGAAACGGGCCAGCAGTGGTCCGAGCACTAGGATGGAGGCACGCATGGTCTTGACCAGTTCATAGGGCGCGCAGCGGGAGGTCAGTCCAGCCGCATTAACCTTAATCACTGATTTTTCATCTACCTGAATCCTGGCGCCAAGGCGGCCCAACAGTTCCAAGGTAGTTGTGATATCGCGCAAATGTGGAACATTGGCCACATGTAGATCCTGGTCAGTCAGCAGGGAACTGATCAGCACTGGCAAGGCCGCGTTCTTGGCGCCGCCGACGCGTACGGTCCCACATAGCGTATTGCCGCCCCTGATAAGTAAACTGTCCAATGCGGCGTATGATGTTTCGCAGGTGAAAATGAAGTTCTGGCGGGGCTCTTTTTGGCCCCGTCTGCAACCGGCATATTCTAACGTAACTAACAACAAAGGCGCCCAAGGGCGCCTTTGATCGCAATCTATTGAGTAACCGCTATGA
>Ga0315322_10003744_pt1 | contig 11694 bp, 7 predicted proteins | sample M110021515metaG_FD_203461 | JGI IMG/M metagenome (GOLD analysis project Ga0315322, IMG submission 203461) | Ammonia-oxidizing marine archaeal communities from Monterey Bay, California, United States - M1 100m 21515 | ecosystem: Environmental > Aquatic > Marine > Intertidal zone | place: USA... | reverse complement strand
ATTCAAAAGACGCGTTTCATGGACCAGCAGCATCAATCGATACTATTCCCGGACAGATTGTCAGAGCGTGGCAGTTGACCTTCTGCCGCCGACCGTCGGTGGACGAAATGAAACTCGCCGTCAACTTTGTTGCCGCGCAAGTCGAAACTCTTCAACGCACGCCGACAGGAATTCCAAAAGGGCAAACAGTTACCGGGCAGGCAATGACCAGCCTCTGCCAGACCCTGCTGAGCGCGAACGAGTTTCTTTACATTGAATAAACTGACACTGACCGATCACGTCGAATCAGCGGAGAAGATCAAGTGACGATTTCGCGACGCGAATTTCTCAACCAGAACGCGATGGGCATCGGCTCGGTAGCGCTGGCGTGGCTGTTTCAGACGGAACGTGCCCATGCCATCCCGAAAAACATTCCAAAGCTGAACCCGAAATTCGATCTAAGGCCGAAGCAACCTGACTTCGAACCGAGTGCCAAAGCGATGATATCGCTGTTTCAACACGGCGGGCCATCACACATGGACCTGACGGATCCCAAACCGGAACTCACAAAATTCGACGGCACAGATTACAAAGAAGACGTCGCGTACAGCTTCGCCAATGCAGCCAGCAAGAAGCTGCTGGGCACACGCTGGAAGTTCAGGAAACACGGAGAGTGCGGTACCGAGCTGTCCGAACTCTTGCCCGAGACCGGCCGAATCGCCGACGACATTTGCCTCATCCGCAGTATGCACACCGGAGCGAACGGTCACGAAGTTTCCATCCGCTATTTTCACGGCGGCATTCCAGGAGTCCTCGGCCGACCTCATCTGGCATCATGGTTGCTTTACGGGCTGGGAGCTGACACTCAAGACCTGCCGGCCTACATGGTGCTGACCGATCCTGGTGGCCAACCGGTCGACAACATCAACAACTGGTCGAGCGGCTTCATGCCTCCTCTGTTTCAGGGAACTGTACTCAGGCCGAAAGAACCGCGAGTCCTGAACCTCGACGCTCCCGCACACCTGAAAGGCGAACCCCAGGCACAAAATCTGAAGCTGTTGCAAACGCTGAACCGACGACACGCCAAACGTTTCCCACACGAAGACGATTTAGAAGCACGCATCGCCAGCTACGAATTAGCAGCTCGTATGCAGACAGCCGCTCGCGAGGCACTCGACATTTCACAGGAAACGCAGGCGACGCAGAATTTGTACGGACTCGATCAGAAAGAGACGCGAGAGTACGGCACCCGTTGTCTGATCGCGCGCCGCCTCGTTGAGCGAGGAGTTCGCTTCGTGCAGCTATTTCTGGCCGGTCAGCCGTGGGATAACCACAGCAACCTTGGCACTACTCTGCCATCAATCTGCCGTCGAACAGACAAGCCGTCCGCGGCACTGGTTACCGACCTCAAACAACGAGGTATGCTGGACGAAACGATCGTCCATTGGGGTGGAGAAATCGGGCGACTGCCCGTCACCCAAAACCAGGGCAGCCCGGAAAAGCACGGTCGCGATCACAACGGCCAGGGATTCAGCATCTGGATGGCCGGCGGCGGCTTCAAACCTGGCATGACCTACGGAACGACCGACGAGTTCGGTCATCGAGCCGTCGAAAACATCGTCACTCCCAACGACTACCAGGCAACACTCCTGCACCTCTTCGGCCTTGACGTCAACGAACTCATTTTCCCCTACAATGGCCAAGTTCAGAACATCACCGACGGTCGAAAATCCCGAGTCGTTGAGGAAATCCTCACTTAGGAAGTGTTGATGCTTAATCGGTTCACAGTGACTCCACGCTCCGTACGGAAAGCCTGGGCAAGGCTATCACGACAGAGTCACGTGTCACAGGAAAAGGAAGTTTGTTTTAAACACACTCCCCGACCGCGTATCCAGAGACCCTTGCCGGTGCCAGTTACCAGGAATTGTCGGATGGCCATTGATCGGTTGGTACTTTGCACAGCAGCCACTATCGGCATCTGCCTGGTGTGTGACACAGGCAAATCGCAGAACGCTCGCTCTCCGAAAATCACACAGGCAGAGTACTCATCGACGATCCAGCCACTGCTCAAAACGTTCTGCTTCAAGTGCCACTCCGGTGAAACTACAGAAGCCGACGTTGACCTCGCAGCGTTCTCCACAATCGCCAGTATGTCGGGCCAGACGAAGGTTTGGCTGAAGATTCGCGACATGCTCGAGAGTCGACAAATGCCGCCAAAAGATTCTCCCCAGGCAACTGAAGCCGAACAGAAACTCCTTAGCACGTGGGTCCGGCGTTTCCTGCTGATTGAAGCAATGAAACACGCTGGCGATCCTGGCCCAGTGATACTGAGACGCCTCAGCAACGACGAATACAACTACTCGGTTCGGGATCTAACTGGCGTTGTGTCGCTTGATCCGACCCGGGAGTTTCCCGTCGACGGAGCCGCCGGCGAGGGATTTACTAATTCTGGCGAGGCTCAGTCCATGTCCCCGGCACTTGTGACGAAATACCTGAACGCCGGCAAAGAGGTTGCTTCTCACGCCGTGCTTACTCCTGACGGCATTCGCTTTTCCCAGTACACCACGCGAAGAGACCACACCGACGAACTACTCGCCCGCATTCAGCAATTTTATCGCTCCTTCACCGAAGACTCTGGTAACACTTCGGTGACTCTGCAGGGTATCAGGCTGAGCACGAGCGACGGAGGACGCCTGCCCGTCGCAAGGTACATCGAAGCAACACTGCAGGAGCGAGAATCACTGCAAAACGGTTCAAAATCACTGTCAGCGATAGCGCGGCAGCGTTCTCTAAATGAAAAGTATCTCACTCGACTGTGGACCGCTCTAACGGAAAAGAGCGATACGCCATCACTGTTGCTTGATGGGCTTCGTAGTGCCTGGGCGGCGTCTGGTCCTCAGGACGCAGCAAAAATTGCCGCGGACATCGATGCGACACAGAACTCGCTTTGGAAATTCAACTCTATCGGCCAGTTCGGTCGCGAAGGTGGTCCGGCCAGTTGGCAGCAAGCTGTCTCGCCGCTTTCGACCTCGCACGAACTTCGCCACAAACTAGCAGACAGCACGCCAGCTGCTGACATCGCATTTTGGATCACCGTTAATGACCTTGGTGACGGTAACGGCGACGATTTTGTTGTGCTGGAGCGGCCGCGATTCGAATTCCCAACCGTCAAAGGAACTGAGCCATTCCCACCAATCGAATTACGCAACATCCGCTCACTGGTCTCCCAAATTGAAGCCGCCACCGCCCGTGAACTTCCGCGAACGGCAGCGTACCTCACCGCGGTCGCGAAGCTTGGTACGTCCGGCGAACCATTCGCTGACGCCGCCAAAGCGTCAGGCCTGAACACGGCGTTGCTTGGCCGTTGGGCGAAGCTGCTGGGCCTCGGCGTTCGATCAAAACGCGCAATCACAGGACACTTTACAACCAAGATCATCAAAGGGCAGGGTTACGATGCGATCAACGGCTGGGGCAGCAACGCGACACCAAACATGCTGACCAACAGCTCCACCGAACCCATTAGTTTCCTAACGCTGACCGTGCCTGCCCGGGGAGTTACCGTACATCCTTCACCGACGCATGAGTCGGTCGTTGCCTGGCGAAGTCCGATTGATGCGACCTTTCAGATCGAAGGACTGGTCGCGGATGCCGACGGCGTATGCGGAAACGGCGCTGTGTGGCAAGTCGAGCTGCTTTCCAATTCGGGGGCTTCCGTTCTGACTGACGGACAGTTCGATAACGGTGGCCGTCAGCGTTTCAAGCCGGAGACGTCATTTTCGATTCACGCCGGCGATGTAGTCTCGCTGGTTATCAATCCGCGAGACCGCAGCCACTCCTGCGACACCACTCACGTCGAACTCAAGCTGACAACGATCGAAACCGAGCCGCGTACCTGGAATCTTGCCACCGACGTCGTTGATCGAATTCTGGATAGCAACCCGCTGCCCGACTCGCTCGGAAACGCTGACACCTGGCACTTCGGTGCGCGGCCAGCTTCACCAAACGAAGTGCGGCAGAACTCTTCAGTCGTAGCAGGCTCCAGCCTGGCCGCATTCAGGACCGCAGCCCTGGACGGCAAAGCAGACGACGAACTGCAGGAACTCGCGGAGTCCGTTCAGACAATATTGTCAAATTCCGATCGGGCAAAACTAACCGCACCGAACCGCGCTCAGCGTGAGCAACTTCTTGACTGGCGAGGCCCTCTTCGCTGGATCAGCTGCAGCGAAAACGCATCCTCGACAGCTTCCGACAAATTTGGCATCGATCCGTCCGCGTTCGGGAAGCATCCCGATGGAAGCTCACTGCCCGACACACACCTGTGCGTCAAGGCGCCTCAAAAACTGGAGTTGCGTCTCCCGGCCCGGCTACTCAAGGGCTCCGAATTCGTCACGACAGGGACGCTCCACGCTTCCACCGCACGGCAAGGGACAGTGCAGCTTCATGTTACGACAACAAAGCCTGCACCGCGGCGAACATCCGTATTTACACCGATCCTTGTCGGCGAAGAAGCCCGGCCCCGTGCCGAAGCAGCTATCAATGATTTCCGTAATCTCTTCCCTGAAGCGCTCTGCTATGCACGCATCGTACCAGTTGACGAAGTTGTCACGCTCAAGCTCTTTTACCGCGAAGATGATCAGCTCAAGCGTTTAATGCTCAACGAAAACCAGTCCGCGGAAATTGACCGTCTATGGGATGAACTTTTTTTTGTCGCCCAGGAACCTCTGCAACTCGCCGTCTCTTACGAACAACTTTACGAATTTGCCACCCAGGACAGACCAGACATCGTGAAGGCGCTGGAGTCACTCCGCAAACCGCTCAACGACCGAGCCGAACAGTTCAGTCAGCGAATGCGCGATACTGAATCGACTCACGTTGAAGCAGTGCTTGAGCTTGCTGAACGAGCGTGGCGGCGGCCGCTGTCCGCATCAGATGGCCACGAACTTCGTCGTATCTACGGACACATTCGCGAGGTCGGCGTCGACCACTATGGAGCAATTCATCTCACACTGGCTCGCGTTCTGACGTCTCCTAAGTTCCTCTACCGTCGCGAGCAAAGTCATGTCAGCCCTGAACCATCACCCGTATCGAGTGAAGAACTCGCGACGCGACTCAGCTACTTCCTGTGGTCGTCGCTGCCCGACCAGAAACTGCGTCAGGCGACTCACTCAAACACGTTGGCCAGTGACGACGCTGCGCTGGTCGTTGAGACACGACACATGCTGAAGGACTCCCGTACGCGGCGACTCGCCATTCAGTTCGCCTGCCAATGGCTACACGTTCGTGACTTTGACCAGAACGACAACAAGAACGAACAACTCTATCCCGAGTTCTCGACCCTCCGTGCGGATATGTACGAAGAAACGATCCGCTTCTTTGAAGACATGTTCCGCAACAACGGCTCTATCCTGGACCTGCTCAATGCGGACCACACGTTTCTCAACGACGCCATGGCAAAGCACTACGGCATCGATTTCCAACCAGTACCCGATAGGAAATGGCAGCGAGTCGACGGACTTCAAACCAAAGCACGGGGCGGCATCCTCGGCATGGCAACGTTTCTGGCCAGCCAATCGGGAGCGTCCCGAACCAGTCCCATCCTGAGAGGAAACTGGGTTTCCGAAACGCTACTTGGTGAAAAACTGCCCCGGCCACCGGCCAATGTCCCCCAACTTCCAGAGGAAGTGCCCACCGGACTGACCGTACGGGAACTGATTGAGAAACACAGTTCCGTACCAGAATGCGCGACGTGCCATGCCCGGATCGATCCCTACGGGTTCGCGCTCGAGCAGTACGATGTACTGGGAAGAGTACGCTCCGTACAAGTCGACACAAAATCGACGTTGCTCAGCGGGACAAAGATTGAAGGCATGTCCGGACTACGAGATTACCTGCTCACTCAACGACGGGACGACTTCGTAAACCAGTTCTGCCGCAAACTCCTCGGCTTCGCCCTCGGTCGTGAAGTCCAGCTTTATGACGAACCACTGCTTGCAGATATGCAAACGAAACTCAAACAAAACGCATATCGATTTAACGTAGCCGTAGAAGCAATCGTGCTCAGCAGACAGTTTCGCCAAATTCGTGGCCAGAATTCCCCCATTGAACCGTAGACTTGCTATGCATCCGAAGGGCGTCTTCGTTTCGGCGGCCAGCCTGTTTAGTCTGGCACTTCAACAATCGGGAGCAGTCAAATGACAACTCATCAATTTTCACGGCGAACAATGTTGCGAGGTCTCGGCGTAAGCGTAGCCTTGCCATGGATGGAGTCGGTGAAAGTCTGGGGCGACGAGCCCAAAGGCAAAGAGCCTGCCAGTCAGGCTCCCACCCGCATGGCGATTCTGTTCTCCGGTTGTGGATACCACCGGACTGAGTGGTGGGCCAAAGGCCAGGGTGCGGACATGGAACTGGGCAAGGTCCTGCACCCGCTCAACGAATTCCGTGATCGAATGGTTTTTATCCGCGGCCTCTACAACGCGGAGGCATTAAAAGGGAACATCCACAGCTCGCAGACAGGCAATCTACTGTCGGGCGCCCCGTTGTCGGCAGGCGGAACCATTCGGTCCGGCACGAGCGTCGACCAGGTCATCGCGCAGCACATCGGTCGCCAGACGAAACTGCCAAGTCTCGTGCTGGGTTGCGAGAAAGCCAACCCATCAGTCCACAAGAATTACTCGATGCTCTACAGCTCTCACATATCGTGGAGCAGCCCGACGTCCCCGACTCCGCTGGAAGTTTACCCGGCACTGGCCTTCGACCAGCTCTTCACTGACAGCACAAAAAAGGGTGACCGCAGTGTCCTCGATGCAATCCTGAACGACGCGAAAGATCTTCGGCGTGGCATCAGCCAGACCGACCAGCAGAAGCTTGACGAGTATCTGAACTCAGTCCGCGAAGTAGAAAAACGCATCGAACGGGCTGGCCAGCGGGGCGAGTTTCAAGGCTGGCGACCGACGCTCACCAAACCGAATATCCCACGACCAAATGATGGATTTCCACAAGACATCGTTGAACATATGAAGCTGATGTCGGATATCCTGGTGCTCGCATTTCAGACGGACACCACGCGAGTCTGCACGCTGAAGCTGAATAATGACCATGGAACACTGAGATTTCCGCACCTGGGTGTCGACTACATGATTCACCATTTGCTTTCGCACAATGACACCGACGACTGGCTGAAGGTCAACCAGTTCTTCCTCGAACAGATTGCCTACATCGCTCGGAAGCTGGACGCGATTCAGGAAGGCGAACGAACGGCACTGGACAACTCGATGATCATGCTTTGCTCCAGCATGCTCAACGGGCACCACGACGCCTCGCAACTTCCGGTGGTAATGGTTGGCGGAGGCGGCGGAAAAATCAAAGGCGGCCAGAACCTGGACTACCTGGGAAAATCCGAACGCCAGATGTCGCGACTCTATCTCAGTCTGATGCGGAACATGGGCGTGAATCTCGAAAAATTCGGCGACGCCAATGCTCCGCTGGCCGAAGTCTGACGCTGTCACGCACGCATCACAGCGTTTGACAACAGCGTCCCAGTGGAAGCAGTGTCGATGCGCCGTTTCAGCTTTCGGCTGACTATTCCTTCAGAACCATGTCGATACACATCACGGCTCCCAGAATCAATTGCCTGATCGGATTGTCGACCGGAACGCTGTCCGAAATGCTCAACGCATAGTTATCGGCGCTGGTAAACATTTCCTTGCCGAGTCCTGCCCACTTCTTCGCAACATGAGCAAGCTCTACGTCACTCGGCGTCAAAAATCGGAAGTCCCAACTCGTCCACTTCCCTTTCAAAACGCAGACCACTTCCTCATTCGGGTTGAGAACGCTGAACGCCCCACCTATTGAGAAAAACTTCTGCTTGAATCCGCCGATGAATACTTCGTTCTCATCGTACACGGACACTTTCGAAAGAAAGAACGAAATACCTCGCGTTACCCGACACACCGGTTCACCACTCGGGGTGGTAATCTCGATGTCAAACGGCGTCATCCGTTTATAGTCCGTAAATCGAAACAACTTTGAAACAATTCCGAGATTGGGTTCCCGACAGTGCATCACCACTTCATTTGTTTCTGCGTCGTAGATGTCGTAATTGTTGGCTGCCTTAAACATGCCAACATGCTCTTTGACGAGCTAAAGACTTCCGTTCAAAGCATCATGCATCGATTTAGCCCCTGTCCGCTTCAGTATTCATACATCGTATGCAGCAACAATTATACTCCTGACTGTAGACCGCTTTACCAAAATTTGAAAGCACCTTCAGCATCACTCGGTTCTTGCGCTGATCAACTGAGGCTACGCTGACTTATCGAATTCAATGCACTTCAGTTGCGTCAAAACGGCGATAACAGAATTTGGACGACCACTCGGTTCTTTGTTCAAACAACCTGCAATCAACTCATCAACGGCAGGCTCGAAGGCAGGAACCATACTACTGACTCGATCGGCCGGTCGTGACGACAGTGTCAGGGCGAGCGTCTCCGCTACGTCACGCCCGCCGAATGGTGGCTGCCCTGACAGGAGAAAGTAGAGAACACTTCCCAGCCCAAAGACATCAGTCTGCTGAGAAACCTGACCGAACGCGTCTGCGATTTGTTCCGGGGCGAGGAACCCAGGAGTCCCCGCCAAATGCCTGTTCACTGAAGCACTCCCAAGAAGGCTGAATCCAAAATCGGTCAGCACGAAAGTTCCGTCATTTCGACGCAGAATGTTTCGTGGCGTAACATCGGCATGGATCACCCCCGCATTGTGTGCGGCCGCTAGTGCACCACAAACGGCAATGCCACACTCTATGATCTCTTCAAGAGTTATTTTCGAAGCCCCGCGCCAGGTTTCAAGGTTTTCTCCATCAACCCATTCCATAATCGTGAACACGCCGCCGCGGCGAGCTTTGCCCCAGCCAAAGTGCTGGATGATTCCAGGATTCGTGAGTTTTGAAACGATCGACACTTCGCGGACTAACTGGTCTGCCGCCACATCGTTGTTCCAGAACGTCTTTCGCAAGTACTTCACCGCGACCGTTGCGTCGTCACAGCTCCGAATCGCACGATAAACTTTTCCAAAGGTTCCCTGCCCGACCAATTGTTGAAGCGAGTAATCACCGAAATGAGCAGTCGGAGTTTCTCGATGCCGCCGTTCAGCTTCAACTTGAGCCGGGCCAGCAAAAATATTCGCGCCGGTTCCTTCATGGGTTTCCGTCTTTGGCATTGCTGCAGTGGTAAAGGCGATGCAATCGCGTCCAGACGCCACCGCGTCATCACCTTGCTCAGTGGCAAGATACCGCTCCCGGATCCGCTGTAGAGAGCGTCGCACGGTTCGCTCCGAACAGCCCAGTCCTTCGGCAATCGTGCAATGCTGTTCGCCCTGTAGCCGTTTTGTGAGGATCTCACGATCAAGCGGCGCGAGCCCTGCCATTAAGTTTTCAATTTGGTCCGTGACCATTGCAGCATCAGCGGGCGTCGGATCCTGGGAGACAATCGCGGGCCAGCTCAGTTCTTCACGAGGTCGCTCTTCGGCATGGATTGACCGACATTCTGCCGTGTGACGTGCGGCCTGACGTGAAATTTTACGCAGCGTCATCGTGACCAGCAGAGGCCACAGATTGTCGTCGCCTGGAACGTCTATCTGATTTCGCCCGGTGGCCACAAAAAAGCTTCACCATGCTGAGAGAACAACATCTTCAGCGTCTACACGTCGAGCCAGCTTTCGTGACAGACGACTGCTGGCGAGCGAGGTTAACCGGGCCATATAGCGTCGTACAAGCACGGTCGCCGCAACATCATTTCCAGCACGCCATGCCGTCAGCAATTCACGATTAGGTGCATCTTCCAGCACGTGCCTGATACCGCCTCAACGATTATTGGATTTTCTGATTTATCCGTGTCCGGTTTTCGGACCAGTTCTGCATTAACAGGGTGCAGACAGTTTCAAAAACATCTTACGAAAAGGAAATTCTTATGGCGATGGTTGTTACGGAACCCTGTTTTGGCTGCAAGTACACGGACTGCGTCGTCGTCTGCCCGGCCGAATGCTTTCACGAAGGACAATCAATGGTCTTCATTGATCCCGAAGAATGCATCGACTGTGGGGCCTGCGTACCTGAATGCCCTGTTGAAGCAATTTTTTACGAGGACGATGTACCAAATAAATGGCATGGTTACATCGAATTGAATCGTGAAATGGCCGAACAATGCCCACAAATTTCCGAAAAGCAGCCTCCACTGCGTCTTTGAACGGGAAATCCCCAATCATAAAACAGTAATCCTGGCGAATCTTTCCAGAACGCCATCGGTGTGCGTACGGTTCTTCGTTGGTCATACTTTAAAGACCCACACAATGATTCAACGGATCAAAAGGAACCGGCCATGAGATTCACAGTCGCCTCCGTCAATCTACCGGACATTCGCGCGTCCAAATTTGCTTACAGTGCGATCGTATTTTGTGCTCTGACAATTACCGGAGTGACGGATGTCTTTGCCGAGTTTCAGGCAGGTGCGGCAGTCGTCGACGTGACGCCAACTAAACTGCCGGCGATTGTGAATGGTGGCCTGAAAAGCCGCAGTGTCGGCGAGGTGAAGACACGGCTGAACACTCGAGCCCTTGCCCTGGCAGACGGAAAGACAAAACTGGTCATCGTCGTCGTAGACAGCTGCATGCTGCCCCGGCCTCTGCTGGACGAGGTGAAGAAACTGGCCGAGAATCGGACCGGAGTCCCAATGAACCGACTCCTTATCTCGGCAACGCACACTCACTCAGCTCCCGCTTCGATGGCGTGCCTGGGTACTGACATAGATCCCGACTACGTCCCACTTGTTAAGCTGAAAATTGTCGACGCCATCGCATCAGCACTGGCAAAGTTACAGCCCGCTCAGGTCGGTTTCGGAAAAGAGAATGCCGCGAACTTCACTGCACTTCGTCGCTGGATTCGTCGTCCAGACAGGATTACCAACGACCCGTTTGGTAATCCGACAGTCCGAGCCACCATGCACGCCGGCAGTAACTGGGACAACGTGACTGGCGAATCTGGTCCTGAAGATCCCGACCTGTCGCTTATCTCCATTCAATCGACCGATGGAACGCCCATCGCTGTGCTGGCGAATTTTTCAATGCACTATTTCTCCGGCGAAAAAGGACTGAGCGCGGACTACTTTGGTCTGTTCTGCGAAGGCATGAAACAGAGAATTGCGCCGGATGGAGACTTCGTTGGGATCATGTCGCACGGATGCAGCGGAGATATCTGGCGAAAAGACTACACACAACCCGACACCTGGGATCCAAAACTGACGATCGATAAATACTCGGAGGGTCTGTTAGGGATCGCCATGAAGGCATACAAGAACATCTCCTACCGTAGCGACGTCAAACTCGCGATGACTGAACGGCGAATGACACTTAAGTATCGCGTTCCCGACAAACAACGAATCGAATGGGCCAGGCAGATCGTCGAAAATATGGGCGACCAGACGCCAACCACTCAACAAGAAGTTTATGCATTGGAGCAGCTCATACTCGACGAACGCAAGGAGACCGAAATCGTCGTACAGGGGCTCCGCATCGGCGACATTGGAATCGCAACAACACCCAGCGAAACTTACGCCATCACTGGACTGAAAGTGAAAGCCGCCAGCCCACTGGCTCACAACATGGTTATCGAACTGGCGAACGGAGGTGACGGTTACATCCCGCCGCCAGAACAGCATAGGTTTGGCG
>Ga0315322_10003743_pt1 | contig 11697 bp, 11 predicted proteins | sample M110021515metaG_FD_203461 | JGI IMG/M metagenome (GOLD analysis project Ga0315322, IMG submission 203461) | Ammonia-oxidizing marine archaeal communities from Monterey Bay, California, United States - M1 100m 21515 | ecosystem: Environmental > Aquatic > Marine > Intertidal zone | place: USA... | reverse complement strand
AGGCCAAGGTGAGGTTTGAGCGGTGGGCGTGGATGCATCAGTTTAGCTGATCTGGCTAAGGCATGCTCTGTGTTGACACGCCGTGTGGCAGAATGAAGCATGCCGGGGCAAACACCGTGCTTCCCGATGACGCGACGTCGCCCTGCCCTTCTCTCGGCTCTTCAGTGGGAAACACTAACGCAAGTGATCAGTGACAACAGCGTCTGCTCAGTTGGTGTCAGACTTTTTCGGTGGTAACAAAGGTGCTTCGTTCACCGTCGGAATCGAACCCGCCAGATTCTTAATGACTTCGGCGTACCGTTTGTCTGTCGCCAGGTTGGTCCACTCGTGCGGGTCATTTTTATGATCGTAAAGTTCCTCAGTACCATCAGCGTATTGGATGTATCGGTGGTGCCGCGACCGCACTGCGTGGTTGTTTTGGCCCTGTGTCGTGATCGCTACCCGGTCCGAGTCTGCTGTTGGGTTCTTGAGTAAATTGACAAAGCTCTTGCCCTCAAGTTTCTGGGGCGGGGATTGAAGTTCACAGAGTTCAATCAATGTCGGATACAGGTCAAGAAGGCTGACGGGAGTATCACATTTTGTGTTTGGCTTCGTGTGTTCGGGTGATACAACGATGAGTGGTACATGCGTGGTGTTTTCCCAAAGCGCGAACTTTTCCCAGTGCTGTTTTTCACCAAGATGGTACCCGTGGTCGCCCCAAAGAATCACAGTGGTGTTGTCGGCAAGGGGGCCCTCGTCCAATGCATTTAAGAGTTCGCCGACCATGTCATCTGCGAATGAGAGCGATGCGAGATAGCCTTGGACCGCGCTTTTCCACTGGTCGTTTGCGACAATCCATTGATGCCATTCGCTTTTGGTCATTTTTTGAGCGGCTTCTGGCAGATCCTCAATATCCTGATCAAGATGTTTGGGCAGTTGGATTGACCCCAGAGGAAAACGGTCAAAGTATTTTTGGGGTGCATACCAAGGAACATGTGGCCGGTAGATGCCAACGGAAAGAAATAGCGGACGTTCATGTTTTTTGCTCAGTTGTTGCTTGGCCCATGCAACGACTTTTGCGTCAGCCATTTCCGAAGTCTTGATTTGCAGCGGGGACCAATCAAAGTGTCCCCCGTAAAATTTCTTGTTGCTGTTGACAGGCCATTTTTCGGGCATCGCCTCGGCAGGCATCTGTTGTGTCAAAGAGGGAAAGTAGTCGTCCCATGCCGTGCTATCACTGAAACCCGTTAGATACTTGGGGTCGAAGAAAGTGTGCGCATGGAACAGTTTGCCTGCACCCAGCGTTTCATAGCCGCTGTTGTTGAAATGCTTAGGCAGATGCACTGCGGAGTCGACTAGCGATGTGTTTCGCCAGTCGTGCGCGTTTTGATAGATGCCAGTGGTGGATGGTCGAAGCCCCATCAGCAAACTGGTTCGTGATGCGTTGCAACCCGGCGCCGTGCAATGTGCATTGGTGAACAGTAGCCCCCGTTGGGCAAGTTTGTCCATGTTTGGTGTGACCGCTTGTGGGTGACCACCAAGAGCTCCCACCCAGTCGTTCAAGTCATCAACCGCAATGAACAGAATGTTTCGGGGTGATGGCGGTTCTGTGGCGCGCATGCTCGTCGAAAATACCGCTGAGACAAGCGACAGCAACAGGCATGCGAAAACAGTTGTGCCAAGCCTGGGCGGGCAATGCGAAGTTTGGTTTTGCAGAGGGTGCATGTGTGTTGGTGATGGGTTGAAGCCGGTTGGGGCCTTGAGGGGGTTCAAGAGCGATGCGGATAAGACGAGGGGAAGCTGCTCAGTGATAACGTTGCGTGGTTCTTCTTCCGCTGACAAGGCTAGGACTCTGTGTCCCGTTATTCTACGTTTTGAGGGAAAACCATGCTAAGCGAAAATGAATGCCTTCCTGATTGTTTTTCTGGTGTTGCCTGTATGGCAAATGAGGCCATTGGTTCAGGCCTTGTCGCCACGGGCCTTCACGCGATTCGCATAGACACTGGCAAGCGGGTTAGCAGTGATCCCATGCAGGATAACACTCAGCAGGACAGTCCATGTCACCGCTTGTACCAGGGTCTTCGAGCCCGGTAGGTTTGCTTCATTCACCATCACAATGAATACGATGCTGGCGAGCCCGCGCGGACCAAACCATCCCATGAATAGCTTGCTATCGGTCTGAAGGCCCATTCCGGCGACGGAAAGAAAGACGGGAACAATCCGTACCACGCTAAGGCTCAGTATCGCATAGAGGATGGCTTGCCATTCAGGTTGAAGAAGGCAATCACCAATGAACAGGGCACCAAAAATAAACCAGGTGATCATGGAAAGGACGTCACCGGTTCCGTCTGCCGCCTTTAGCAATGGTTGTTTTTGCTCTCGAATCAATCCACCGAATACCAGACCACCAACGAAACAGGCGATGAAACCACTGCCGCCTAGCCACTGTGAACTTGCGAAGCAGGCCACTGCCAATGCGATCACCGGGATTTGTGTCCACGCTCCGTCAATCCAGTCTCGCTTGACGGACGCATTGATCGAAGTGCATCCAATCACAGCAGAGGCGACTCCTACCAACGCACCGATGCCAATGGCTTGCAGCGGTAGTTTTAGCATTTGTGTGAGCACCGCGCCTTGATCAAGAGAGTCTGATGAGATTGCAAGAAAAAGAAGTAGCACTGGGACGCAGATGCCATCGTTCAATCCGCTCTCTACATTCAGTCCTTCCCGTACCGAAGTTGGGACAGCCTCGTTGTTGATGACGGCTTGCCCCAGTGCCGCATCTGTGGGGGCAAGCATGGTGGCAAGTAAGGCAAGTTCAATCCAGCTTAGGTGCGTATAGATTAAGTTGCCCGTTAAAAAACCGAGTGCTATCGTCAGAGGTAATCCGATCAGAAGCAGTCGGGCAGGTAAACGCTTGATGCGAAGCAGGACTGGTAAATTTGAGCCGGCAGAGTCGGTGAACAGCACGACCGCAAGTGTGATCTCTGCCAGGGTCTTCAGCGTTTCACCATCAACGTCCATCGCGACCAGGTTCATGCAGTACGGCCCAAGGATCAAACCGCAGGCCACAAAAACGAGCGGTCCATTGAATTGTGTCCGCTCCAGTTTCGATGCTACAAGGCAGTATGAAAATACAAACGCCGCTATTACCGCAAGGATCTGATATTCCGACATTCGATCTTACTTTCCTGTCCGCTGAAGTGCCGCCAGAGAATACCACACGTCCACGTGCTTTGTCTCGCGCTGTCAATGCACGAGTTCTCGGTCTGCTTGTGCACAGTTCAGAGCAAATCGTTCGACATACCTGAGGTTACTGTGGGCGGGGAGCACATCGCGAGCGAATTTCTTCGTTTGCGACTATGATAAGGGCTGTCATGAGAACAGTTCTCCCTCGGAACCCATGTTGAACCAGTTGATGCGATTCATTTTTTTTCTTTTCGCTGCTATCGCTTTGTTAGCTCCAGCGACTCGCGCTGCCCAGCCCAATATCGTTTTCATCTTTGCCGATGACTGGGGTTGGGGAGACCTGAGTTGTCACGGGCATCCTTATGTGAAAACGCCCAACATTGATCGGTTGGCACGCGAGGGAACTGATTTTCACCGTTTTACGGTTGCCAGTGGTGTTTGTTCGCCTAGTCGTACGGCAGTGATGACGGGGCATTTTCCAGCACGCTACAACATTGATGGGCACTTTGCCTGGGTTCCCAGTAATGCGAGGCGGAACATGCCTGATTGGCTCAGTCTGGAAGCACCGTTGTTGCCTCGATTCCTGCAAAAAGCCGGTTACGCAACGGCGCACTTTGGTAAGTGGCATCTGGCCAATAATATGATTCCAGATTCGCCTTTGCCGGGCGAGTATGGATACGATGAGTACGGAGCGTTCAATTGTGCGGGTGAGCAGATGCCGGTTCACGAAGACGCACGAAATGCAGTCCAGTTTATCGAGAAAAGTCAGCAAGCGTCGAAGCCATTCTTTATCAATTTGTGGTTGCATGAACCTCACACTCCGTTTCATACCGTGCCTAAGTATCGTTGGCGGTTCCGCGACATGGAGAGTGAGCAAGATAATATTTACGCCTCGGTGCTGTCGCACGCTGATGATCGCATTGGTGAGGTGCTCGACGCACTGGACCGTTTAAAGCTGACGGACAATACGTTGGTGATCTTCAGTTCTGACAATGGCCCCGCTCGCGCCTCTCGGCCGACGGAACTTGCTTTGATGCATGACACAGCAACCGGTGCGGGCTATGGTATTGCCGCTTCGAAAGGAATCACAGGTGGCCGTAATGGGTGCAAGAGTTCGTTGTTTGAGGGCGGGATCGGTGTGCCATTTATCGCTCGTTGGCCAGGGACTATTGCTGCTGATGTCGTTGACGATGTCTCCCTGATCTCAGCGGTGGACTTGCTTCCAACCTTTTGCGAAATAGCAAAGGTGAAGCTGCCCAGAAATTATCAGCCCGATGGGGTCAGTCAGTTGTCGGTGCTGATGGGTAAGGTTGCTGCCAAGCGTAACAAGCCGCTGTTCTGGAAAATGCAGTCGCCATGGCCGGCAAGGGAAAATCAGCCGTTTCACTGGGTCTCCTATGCCGTCGTGGACGGCCACTGGAAACTGGTTTGTAATAAAGATGGCAGTTACTGCGAATTGTTCGATCTGCAGACGGATCCTTTTGAAAAGCAGGATGTGAGTGCGAATCAACCTGCAGTTGTGAAGGCGATGAAGTTGCTACTTGCTGATTGGAAATCAACGCTTCCTGCCAAGCCATCAGGGAATGTTTTTTCTGTCGAACGTAGGGGACTTTGAATGCCATTTTTGTCGAGAAGTCAAAGCGTGAAGCAAAAAGGCTGGACGCTGTTGGTTTGCTTGTTGGTTTTAGGCGCAATGCGTGAGGCGCGTTGTGAAGAGAGCCAGCATTCACACCCCGAGCGGCTTGAGCATTTTGATGAGCGTCGACTTAGTCGCTCGTTTGCCGATGGCATCGATTTTTTGATCACGAGTCAACGTGCCGATGGCGGCTGGGGTGGGCCTCAGTGGACGGGAGGTGTGGACAGTGATCCTGTGCCCGGTTCTTTCAGATCATTTGACGTTGCTGTGACAGCAATGTGCCTGGAAGCATTGTTGGCAGATAACACCGGTCGGGCATCGGTAGAAAAGTGCCGCCACTGGGCGTTGCGGTTTCTGCTTGATCGAACGGGCAATATCAAACGTGCTGGGCCATCAGATCTCCCCAATGTTTGGGCTCACTGCTACTGCATTCAGACCTTCTCACGTCTGTTTCAAATTTCAACAAGTGAAGCAGAAAAGAACACACTTGTGTCAGCCATTCGCAAGCACATGAAGGGATTGGATCGTTGGCAGTCGATTCATGGAGGGTGGTTCTATTATGGCAGTGGCATGAGCCAGCCGATAAATCCATCTTGCAGTTTTGTGAATGCGGCGGTGTTGGTCGCATTGGCAAACGCGAAAAAAATCGGAGTGGAGGCGGACGCTCGGATGGTGACGCGAGCGGTTGAAGCCACCAAGCTGATGCGCAAACCGGATTCCAGTTTTATGTACACGATGAGAATTCCTGCGGACAAATCCAGAGCGATGGCTCTGATCAATCGGCCTTGTGGAAGCTTGGGGCGATCGCAGGCAGGGAATGTTGCCTTGCGATTGTGGGGTGATCAACAAATCACTGATCAAGTGTTGATGGAGTGGTTGGATCGATTGATCACTCGGCACGGTTGGCTGGACATGGGACGCAAGCGTCCGATTCCGCATGAGTCACATGCGGCGGTTGCAGGATACTTTTATTACTTTGGAATGTATTACGGTGGACTTTGTATTTCGCAACTTCCAGAGAATCAGCGTCGACTGTATCAACACCATCTCGCTGATCTGATTATCAAACGGCAGGAGCAGGATGGTTCTTGGTTTGATTATCCCTTGTACAGCTATCACAAGCCCTACGGGACGGCTTTCGCGTTGTTGACACTGGAGCAATGTCAACAGCCACGCAGCGTGCAGAATTAGTAACGCTGTTGCTGAAAACGGATCTGACTTTGCGGCGACAAAGACGTGTAGTGAGTTTTTTTAGGCAGGGTCAAGGATGTTCAACTGGGCATTCCGAATCATTGGACCTACGCGTTCGCGGTATTCAAGCATGTGCGACGCGGTTAGATGATCCTGCAGTTGTCGGAGTGTTTCCCACTTTTCGATGATCATGACACGATTCGGATCGCGATGCTGCCGTTCTAGATCGCTGGCAGAGTCGACTGCTGCCGCATATTCGATGCAGCCTGCTTCGGCCCTGACCTTGGGAACAACTTGGTTGAATTCAGCCAAGAAGGTCTTTCGGCTACCGGGAACGAGTTCAATCTGGGCAATTACATGAATCATGAGAAGATAGATGGGGAAAATAAGGCAGGAGCTTGGACGGCTCGTTGGATGGGGGGCGTAGACGGATCGGTTCTTGTTAGGCTGCTTTCGCGTTGCTGGCTCGGACGGCAGGACGCTGTTTTAGAGCGACTGTTTCCCGGATTTGTATGATGAAATAGCCAATTAGGCTGCGTTTTCGTGCCGATATTAGCAATGTATCGAGATAACGTCTTTGCCGATTCAGCGGGAAAATTCCATTCGCTTGCTTCGATTTGACTGCAGGGGATTGGCTAGGAGGTTAGACAGGAGATTGGGTAGGGGAGTTGCTGGGGGGCGTCGCTAGGTTTCTGTCACGATTTGTTCGATAGCGATTGTGATTGGCAGGAAGTGGGTATCATAGGGGCGTTGTGGAGGGGCTGGTTGGTCCTGCTGCCATGGGTGTGAGAAATTTAATTCTGGGTGTCGCATGACAACGGTACGTTTTGGTTTTGGCTTCGCTTTCTTCTTAGTCACTTGCACGATCAGCAGTCTTGTGGGCTGCAATGGCATGCCGGATGACGGCATACAGTTCATGCAGGTATCTGAATCGCAGCCGATCACGATTGATGATTTTTCGACTCTGGTCTTTTCTGATCCAGAGGGTAAAGAAGTTAAATTATCCGACATCATGACGGAGGATTACTTAGTGCTGGTGATCACACGTGGTTGGTATGGAGGAGTTTGTTTTTACTGTGCCTCACAGACATCTCGGTGGGCAAGAAGATTTGAGGAACTGGAACCGTACAATGCGCAGCTAGCCGTGATCTTTCCGACGGAGTCTGTGGAGGAGGCGGTAAAGATTGATGAATTGGAGAAGAGGATCAGAAAGGGGACGATTCCAAATGAAGATATCCCTTACCCGATTTTGCTGGACATCAATTTATCTTCGGTGGATCAACTTGGGATTCGGTCAGACTTGGCTAAACCTTCGACCTATATCATTGATCGTGAGGGACGTGTTCGGTTTGCATACGTGGGCGAATCGATTGCTGATCGCCCAACGGTTGATTCAATTCTGAAGCAACTCTCCAAGCTCAGCGATTAATTGCGATGAAGGTTTGTGCATGTCAACCGAGCGAATGATTCAGCAGTCAACGCAGTTCATTGACAAGTGCGTCGACTTGAATTTGGTGTCTGCTCAGGACGCTGAAATGCTGCGTACGCCGATTGGTGAGGAAGGACATGTTGTGGCGCAGGATGCCTTGCAACGGGGCCTGTTGACACCTTCGGATATCGAAATTGTCCAATCTTTATTGCGTCCGCTCGAGGTGGTGCCGGGGTACGAGATTCTTGATTTCGTGGGACGTGGCGGCATGGGAGTGGTTTACCGTGCACGCCAGCTGAACCTTGAACGCGTGGTTGCGCTGAAAACGGTGCTCGCGAGCAGCGTAGGTGCCCCCAATACGGCCGCCAGATTTGAGCTTGAAGCAAAAGCACTGGCCCGATTGCAGCATCCTAATATTGTGCAGGCTCTGGACTTCGGGAAGCATGAAGGCCGGTTCTATTTTGCGATGGAATTCATTTCAGGGCCTAGCTGTGAACAGTTGGTTGCCTCGGGGTTTGGGCTGCCTAAAAGTCAAGTGTGGCAGATCGTGCGTCAAGTTGCGTCCGGGCTTTTGCATGCTTCTCGCCAAGGTCTGATCCATCGTGATATCAAGCCCGCCAATTTGCTTTTGATGCCTGCACCCGAAGGAGCGGTGGCGGCTACCGTGAGCAATGGGATTGTGAAGATCACCGACTTCGGTTTGGCGATGTTCACAGACCATGCCCAACAGGACAACAGACTGACAACTGCCGACAAGATCATTGGCAGTCCAGCATTTATGTCTCCGGAACAATTTAGTGGCGGAGAACTTGATTTTCGAGCCGATATGTATTCGTTGGGAGCGACGGCATGGAATCTGCTTTTCGGTGAAATTCCTTTCAAAGGTGCCAGTATTGGTGCCCTTTACAAGCAGAAACAGAATCCCAGTGAGATTGTGAAAAACCTTTCCACTAGCCTGACTGACAGCCAATGGCGGTTGTTGATGGGGTTGCTGGATCCCGACCGCGAACGGCGGCCGCCGTCATATGAAATGTTGATTGATGCGATTGATCAATTGGATGTAGGTGAAATAACTAGCCAGACAGCAGAGTTTTCGCTGGGTTCCGTTGTTGCAAACGTACCCGCCATCAGTGAAGAGCCGACGGTTGAACGAGATCGAGAAACCGAAGAGCAGAGCAACCCCGCGCACTTACCGACGACTGAGTATCCCAAACCTGCCAGGACGGAATTAGTCACGGGCGCGGTTACAGGGGGAATTGACGTTGGTGAGGAACAGGGTCAACCCAGTCAGGAGCTGTCGTCTGTTAAAGAAAACAGTGGGAGTGATACCGCTCCGCGGAATCGACGTGTGTTGCTCGGCTTGGTGATCCTGTTTGCGCTCTTGGTTTTGGTTGGGGGAATCAAGTGGTCGCGGATGCCAACCAGAGGGCCGCGTGAACTGAACCGAGTCATCTCAAATGAGCCGTTGTATGATGGGAAATCGCTTACGGGTTGGGGGATAGACGGAAGCATGGATGGAGCTTGGAATACTGTCGAAGCGCCGGACAGTTCTGAGGCGATTGCCTGTACGGAAAACAATGGGGCGATTACTCGTCGATTGCCAAAAGCAGATTTTTTTCGCGTCAGTCTATTCGTCTGGGTGCAGGACGGCGGTGGCGTCGTTGATATCGACTTTGCTAACGATTTCGTTCAGCCAGCCGACGTGCGGGGAACCTTGCGATTTGATTCCGGTGAAGCAATTCTGGGTACAAAAACGGGTGATTATGATGAGGTCTCAGTCTACAATCGGGTGTCTCTGCCGTCAGGATTTTCGGAACGCTACCACGTGGTGTACATCGAACGGCAGAAAACCGACTGGTATATCTTTCTTGAACAGGATCTGATCGGAACGATACCCATCTCACAGCTTCCCGAAAGTAGTGCGATTCGAGTCGTGGTGCATGGAAGTGATCTTGATGACGGTTCGGAGACTGCTCGCGGGTGGGATACTGTCCCCCGTGTCTTCTTCTCGGATTTTCAGTTGAGCAAGTTGGCTGAAAAAATGAGTTCGGATGGGCCTGAATAGTTTTTGCACGCATCGACACAAGGCTTGTTTTAAATGACAATCTCGTCACTCGGGGTGTTCGTCATGGTGCCGGTTGAGTTTGGCTGACGCGTGTTTTGTTGTTGAAATTCCGAACGTGGGTTGAGGTTGCTGATGGGTATTGTTGCGTGGGCAGTTTTTGGTTTGGTCGCTGGCGCAATTGCCAGGATGCTTGTGCCCGGTAGTGGTGCAGGAGGGCTCGTAGTGACCAGCATGCTTGGCGTGGTCGGGGCTGTCATTGGTGGGTTTATCGGGACCCAACTCGGATTTGGTGAGGTGGATGGTTTTGACATCCGCAGTTTCTTGATTGCTATCGGGGGCGCTGTCGTGTTGTTGGCTGGGTACCGCATGCTCCGTCGCGGCTGAGCATTCAGCAGGCTGAACATCAAGCAAGCTGAGCAGAAATATCGATTGAGCAGAGGCATTGCCCGCCGCGGGCTTGTCCTTATTGCACATGCACGCGGCCATGTGCCACCCTCTTCGTCTGCACTGGTTTCTGCGCACTGGTTTTCTGTCCGCGAGTTCCAGTGCATGAGAGCTGTCATTGTGTCGAGGGTGTAGCAGGGTTTTGGTATCGATAGGTAAGTTGGTGAAATGGAACCTGTTGCGTTGGGTTGCCGACCGCCAGAAAACGCCCCGGCCGAACTGCAGTCAGCAGAATGCTGTTGCGCAGGCGACACGCACTGTTTGGGTGATGCTCGCGTCTGCTGCCTCATCTGCAATTCGATGGGCCTGGAGGTCTTTTCCGTCGATCACTTCTTTGTTGGCACGAGTGGTGAGCGCGTGGTAGATGTCCAAGTTGATGAAATGCGTGATCATCCGGACAGAGCGATCAGAAAGAAGGAATGGTGCTCCAGCGGCGTAGTGACTGCGGAAATCCTCAAAGTGACCAACAACTGGACGATTGGGTGTAGGGTCCGAGGCTCCGATGATCCGAGCAGCAGCTGCATTGGTGTCATGAAGGAAGCCATGCCCTATCGAGCGCCCAAGCGTCCATCACGCTCGCCAACCATGAATGTATGGCTCAATCCATCAAGGATATCACGAAAGCGGTGGCGACTGTTGCCGTAAAAGAGTCCATGGCCATGGTACGAATCGTCGTGGCAGTCATTGCAGCGCCCACGCAAAAAAAAGTTTCCGTCACTTGCCCCACTCCAGCACTTGGTCTTTGACGACCAGCTATTCGCTGCAACTCGTTCAGGCAAGTTACAGAACCGCAGTCGATACCGACAAAATGAGGATGGTGGTCTTCTTTACCTGTATGTCCGTTTGTGGCTTCGAAACGGCAGACGTGATCTCGTGGCCCGGTTCTCCTTCACAGGCCAGCCTCGGTCAAGTCATTCAGATTACAGACGACCGTGGCTTTGTCGATGCCATTGGCCGCTGAGGCATCAGCACCATCGGCGTGGGTTAGTGGTGAGCTTCTTTCTTACACCCGCAACAATGTTGCCGGACTTGCAGGAGTGACTCGCCAGCCCGGATTCGATCCCGAGTGGACTTAACGTCAGTTGGAAGTTGGACTGGGTTGCTCATGGCGTATGCTTGGGTGGTTCACCGCGATTGGCCTTCGCGCTCAAAACGTAGTGGATTCAAGTCGTTTTTCAGTCGCTTTTGGTGCCCCCCCACTCGGGGCGCTACGCTATGTTGCCCCACTTGCAAGCGAATTGCAATAGCTTACGATTTGCCCCAGCATTTCATTTTTTTTGGTGCGTGCCAATCACGGTATTACACCGCGCGGCCATCGTTTCTTTTATGGGCCAAGCATGACGATCGAAATTTTGCTCGTCGTTTATTGTTGTGCGATTGTCCTCGCGTCCACTGCAGGGGGACGCCTGCCTCGTTTGATCAAGATGACTCATCTCAAGACACAGTTCTTAATGAGTTTTGTGGGCGGGTTGATGTTAGGGATCGCTCTCCTGCACTTGATGCCTCATGCAGTCGATACGCTGGGTTCCGCATCAAAAGCCGGCGCCGCTGCGCTGGTGGGGGTTTTGACCATGTTCCTTTTGATGCGGGCATTCCATCCGCCCCATGATCACAGTGGACATAGTGACAGTGGACACGGTGACAGTGGACACGGTGACAGTGGACACGGTGACAGTGGACACGGTGACAGTGGAGCTGCTCGCAGTGAAGATGGTGACAGTGAGGATGGTGACATTGGAGGCTTGGGGCAATGTACTCACGATC
>Ga0315322_10003740_pt1 | contig 11704 bp, 12 predicted proteins | sample M110021515metaG_FD_203461 | JGI IMG/M metagenome (GOLD analysis project Ga0315322, IMG submission 203461) | Ammonia-oxidizing marine archaeal communities from Monterey Bay, California, United States - M1 100m 21515 | ecosystem: Environmental > Aquatic > Marine > Intertidal zone | place: USA... | reverse complement strand
TGTAATCTATGAGTTCTGCCAAAAAATCGGAGTGCGCACTGCCATCTCTGACCACTTTGCACGAGGTGGAGCGGGCGCCGAAGACCTCGCTTCTGCGGTCCTGGAGGTCGCCGGACAACCCGGTGCCCCATTCACGCCGCTCTACGCAAGAGAGGATGGAGTCATCGAAAAAATTCGGGCAGTCGCTCAAAAAATGTACGGCGCGGACGATATCGTGCTCACCCGACCCGCGAAGCGCGATTTAAAGCTGATCCAGCGCCTGAATCTGAACAACCTCCCCATCTGCATCGCCAAGACTCAGAGTTCCCTCTCCGATGATCCCCGCAGACCCGGGCGCCCCACGAACTTCAAGGTCACCGTTCGCCGTATTCGGCTAAACACCGGTGCAGGATTTTTAGTGGTTCTCACCGGCGATATTATGCGCATGCCTGGGCTTCCACGGCACCCACAGGCCAATGACATCTCCCTGAGAGACGGGCGTATCGTAGGGGTGGGTTAGGAACCCCACAACCCTAGAGGGCCTGCATCGCTGTGTCCATCGCGTCGCGAAAGGCCGCAACGCTGCCCGCACAATCTTCTAACGCAGCTGTATCCATCAGCATCACCAGACCCTGCGGCATTCGGCCCACCACACACGGGGTTTTTCCTTCGGTAAACGCGGCCACATCTTTCTCGCGTTCATTTAAATGCACCATTGTCACCGGCACGGGCCACGCAGCCCGACAGATCTTGAACGCCTGCTTTTCCGTGAGTGTTCCGTGTGAAATATCGCACAGGGCACAGTGGGCAGTATTGAAGATCTTTCCTGTAACATACCGAAGTTCGCCGAAAATTCCTCCATCTGCGTGATAGACCCCGACAATCGACTCCAACGATGCTCGATTCTCCGACATTTTCCTCCCTCACTCACAATCAATATTTAAGGATCACAGGCTTCCTTGTTCAACTTATTCGTGCTGGAGGCATCCTACCAATAAATCAGTCTGGCGCACCCGGGTTGTCATCATTACAAGACCGACAAGGGGGTGTCACGATGAACACATTGGAGAAAATCGAGCAAATCCGAAATTCCAGTGGACCAGCCAAAACAAAGGGTCTGCCCGACGCGATACTGCGCGAACTTCTAGCCACAGACCCGAAGTTAAAAGAAACCATTGAACATGCCCATCAGGCATTTATGGATCTTGGCGATGATGAAAAGGCGCTGTTGCAATCTGATGAAATAGAGTGCATCCACCATCTCCAGAACGACCTCATTAATTTTTACCCTGAGGACTGCGTAAACCCATATGTCGCGCTTGCTGCGGTCGGACCCTGGGTGGTCACTGCACATGGCGCCGTTCTTCACGATTCAGGGGGATACGGAATGCTTGGCTTTGGCCAATCGCCCGCACTTGTGTTGGAAACCATGGGCAAACCATGGGTTATGGCCAATGTAATGACTCCAAGTTTCAGTCATAAACGCTTTACCCACAAGCTCAAGGCAGAGGTAGGACACACTCGTGGCTCGTGCCCCTACGCCCGATTTCTGTGTCTAAACAGCGGCTCTGAATCTGTCACCGTGGCGGGTCGATTTTCCGACATAAACGCCAAAATTCTAACCAAAGAAGGTGCTAGACACGCAGGAAAGACCGTTAAATTCATTGCATTAGACGGGGCATTTCACGGCCGCACAGACCGGCCCGCGCAGGTTTCCGACTCCTGCCTCCCGAAATATCGCAAAAATCTGCGCTCATTCTCGAACCGAGACAATCTAGTCACAGTTCCGCCCAACGATATTGATGCCTTGCATCAGGCGTTCGCCACTGCGGAGACCGAAGGAATCTTTTTCGAAGCCATGTTCATGGAACCCGTCATGGGCGAGGGAAATCCAGGCCTGGCCATTACGCCAGAATTCTATGCGGCGGCCAGGGCCATCACCAAAGCAAACTCCACACTTCTTCTCGTAGACAGCATCCAGGCCGGCCTACGTGCTCATGGGGTGTTGAGTATCGTGGATTATCCAGGGTTTCAGCATCTCGAAGCCCCGGACATGGAAACCTACTCCAAGGCCCTCAACGCAGGGCAATACCCGTTAAGTGTGCTGGCCCTGAACGAGTCCACGGCAAAAATGTACGCGAAAGGCGTATACGGAAATACGATGACCACCAACCCACGCGCGCTGGAAGTGGCTTGCACGGTATTGGATTCCATCACTCCGGCCCTTCGCGCCAATATTTCTGATCGGGGGAAGGACTTTATCGAGGCCTTCACGGCACTGCAGCAGGAGTTTCCCAGCCGAATCACCCTCGTGCAGGGTACAGGCTTGCTGTTTAGTGTAGAGCTTGACCCCGAGCGCTTCACGGTCGTCGGATTTGGTGGGGTGGAGGAATACTGTAGGATTCATGGCATCGGGGTTATCCATGGAGGCAAGAATGCCCTGCGCTTCACTCCCCATTTCGGAATTACCCGTACCGAAATTGATCTTATTGTATCCGTTGTGAGAGACGCACTGCACGCGCTTTCCTAAGCTCGTCGATAGGTTACAATCCCCCTCCTTCAGGAGCTCCTATGCGCATTACATGTATCTCTGGAACAAATCGACACGGAAGTCGCACGCTTCAGCTTACCAAAATCGCACAGCACATTTTTTCAGACTGTGGTGCGGAGACAACGCTCCTGGACTTACAGGCTTTACCCCCGGGATTGTTTACGCCAGAATCCTATGCCAACAAGCCAGATGCATTTCAGCCGTTTGTAGACCAGGTGTTGAATAGCGATGGGCTGTATGTGGTTGCGCCCGAATACAATGGTAGTTTCCCGGGCGTGCTCAAGCTTTTCATTGATATGTTGCCTTTCCCTGAATCCTTTGAGGGACGAAACGTCGCCTTCACAGGACTCGCCGCGGGTCGTTTCGGCAATCTACGGGGCATTGAGCAACTACAGGGTATTTTCGGATACCGAAATGCCCGCATCTTCCCGCAGAGATTGTTCATTGCCGCAGCGCATAAAGTATTGCAGGATGGGGAACTTCAAGACGAGGAACTCATGGGGCGCTTAACAAAACAGATCGAGGCGTACTGCGCGCTGGTTCGTCACAACCTGGCGGCAGAATAATGACAGCGCGTCTGACTCCTGCAGAGATATCCCTTGCCCTTCGCGATCTGGCGGGCTGGGCACACGATGAAGACCAACACCGTATTTGCCGAACCTTTGTGTTTTCCAATTTTTCCGAGGCCTTCGCTTTTATGACCCGTGTGGCGATGATTGCTGAAACTCAGGACCATCATCCTGAATGGACAAACACCTACAATCGAGTGGAGATTGCACTCACCACCCATGACGCAAATGGATTAACGAACCGAGACATTGGCTTTGCTCGCTCCGTCAATGCGCTTGGGCGCGACGCGTGATTTCAAGCCGCTCATCATTCATCGGCAAGTTCCTGCAATAAACTGTCTCAATCGCGCGTATCTTTGTTGTAGCATATGATCATGACAACACTTCAATTATCCGCACATCGCAGACTCCTTGTGTCCCGGGCCCGCTGCCCGGGTTGTGCCGAGGTCCTTAAAGGACAGGCGTTATATGGGGGAAGTTCCTGTGAATACTGCGGTACCTCCACCGTTCTTTTCGGAATTTCTGGTGAAGACACCGCCAAAGCATTTCGAAGAAAATCAAGGATACACCTTGGTTTAATTACATTAATGGTTGGAATTGCCTATATGATATTAGGATGGGTGCCTCTGCTGGGCAGTGTGGCCCTATTGGTGGCCGGGATCTGGATTAAGGTCGGGATCCTGTACCCCGTGACCGCCACATTTAATATTCGACGACGAATCGTCACGCGCTGGTCTGCAAAAATGCTACTCGCCGGCTTTATTGTTCTAACCTTGGTTATTTGTGAAGCAATGACTTTGACAGGCGTTTTTAGCGGCTTTGTTAAAGCAATCATCGGGAGCATTCAGGTGGCCCTCGCAGCCTTGTTTGTCACCATGTATGTGAACTGGCAGATCGGAAGAGAACAGCGCGACGCACCCATCGGATGGTGGGAGTGGGGCCTGCTCGGGGGCAGCACACTGACCGTGGCTGGTCTGGCCACAGCCTCGGTGCTGGTGTTGGCCGCTCTGGCCTACGCATTTCAATATATTCTAGACACCATGAGCACCTGGCTTTTTTAACCTGGATGGAGGTGCCTCTTGGCCCTGGATTTTTACACTGTGCAACAAGCCATCTCTGGAAGTGCCGCTGCTGGAGGCCGCGCGGGGCTCACACTACTGGGTATGTCGATCGCCGGATACTGTGGCTGGATCGACTTTCCTCCTGGCATCGCACTTCTGGCGACCCTTCCAGGAATTGCAGGTCTGGCCGGGATTACTCTGATTGAAGAGTTCACAGAACGAGACGAGGACATGCAGGAAATCCTCCAGTGGGTCAGTTACGGAACAAAGGGTATGGCTGGGGCATTGGCAATTTGGTCTATCGATGTCATGCCCGAAGGCACTCCTCCCTGGCTCGCCACGCCTGTGGGCATGATTCTGGCCGGGGCCACCCACTACTACAGAATGAAGCTCCACGAGACCCTGCGCGGACTCGGAGATCACTGGCTAAGTCCACGGACCTATCTGGTATGGCTTGAGACCGGAGGCATCGTCGCCTTGATTGCAGCAATTCTCATCGCGCCTATTCTTGCGATGCTGATGGTCGTCGGCTTCTTTATCGTCGGCGGAGTGTATATGGGCCTGCGATACACCGCTGAACAGAGTCTCTACCGACAACCGTGCCCGCAATGTGAAAAGCGGATACGAAAAGAGGCCTCAGTGTGCAGATTCTGTGCAACAGACGTTACGGTTGCCAAGTGGTTGGCCAAACCACAATCCGGGAATTCTGCGGAAACCCCCACGACGCCGTCCGAGACCATCAGCAAAATCATCGATGTTCCAGCCAATTGACGCATACACTTCGTGCCCCTGAACCGATGGGGACCTCGTTGCCCACTCGTCAACCTACAGAGTAGCGGCGCTCTCATTCACGGACTCTACATCTTCAACCCGCAATGCCACAGGCAAGGGTCCACCTCCGAGAACACCTGCCATTTCCATACACCAACGGGCGCGCATTTCCTTATCCATCCCCTCCACCACAGTAGACCAGACCTGGCGTCCCCCTTTGGATTGGGGACCAACAGACGAATTTGGTTCAATGCGCAGAGAAAACATCCCCTCTTCGTTCGTCATAGATGCCATGGGGCGCACATCCAGCAGTTCCCCATCCAGCATAAGAACCACTCGATCCCGCGGATCTCCAACCCGAGTATCCCCAAAAACGTCTTTCATCCTGTCCGACAGCGTGCTCTCCACCCGACACCCTTTCGGCGTGGGAGTCCAAACCGCTGAACGCACAAGCTTCTTTCGTACAAAGGGTACGCGCTGAGTCACCACGAGCTGTTCTCGTCCATCTTCAAGCACATCCATAAACACCACCCGGTCCGCAGCCAACAGGTTCTGCTGCACAAGCAGTTCCTCCAACTTCTCTGGAGGGCTGGCGAGACTCATACTCGCCCGCTGGATCGTCTGCTCCAACACACGACCGCTACCCGAAGTTTGAAGCTCGTCGACCCGATGCACTGTCATTTGGCCAAGAACAAACATGCGCACCGGTGACCAACTCTCCTTCAACCGCGGCACAAAAACATTTACCCCCCGTTCGGTCACCGTTACCGAAATATCCGCTCTGTCCACACTTGCGAAACGCGCCCGTAGCACCTGCGCCACAGCCTGTCTGGTTTCGTCGAGTTCTGAACCAGTGAGCGCGAGACGATATCGCACCCCATCTACGGGAGCAGAACCCCACAACCCCATGCATCCAAGAACAAAGGCAAGACATAAAGCAACTACGGTCAGCCGTACCCCGTAAGCGTTTGTCATCTCTGGTATCCCCCCAGGGGAGTAGCTTCGCACTCCCGCGAGACCAGTGCAAGGCCTATCCACACAAATCGGAACATGCCTTTTTTACTCGGCGTCTTCCCGCCAGTGCTTTCGGCCAAAGTGCCCTCGTAGGGCCAGCGACACCCGATGAACGCCTCCCGTATACACGCCGTTCGTCTGCGGGTAGAAATACCTGGGATCCTTGCGATTTTCCGGATCGATGGTGACCCCAAACCTGGAATTTGTGACTTCCCGACGCATCCCTATGTATTCACTATAACCAAGGACTATCGTCCATCGTGGGGTGGGATGAAACGATGTAAATGCACCCAAAATCAAGGTGTTGGTGTCGTAATTGTTCGGCGAAACGCTCTCATCAGGCACCGCTGAGCCATCAAACATCACCCGACCCCCAACGCCGAGGAACCGATGCGGTCGCGCCTTTACATCCAGGCCCACCCAAAACGCATCGTGGGAGTCGCGGGCTTGCTCGCGCACCTGATTGAGGAGTCCTGCCGCTTCCTCGTTTTGCAATTCGTTGCGAGTTCCTACTTCGCTGATCTCCAGCTCGAACTCCTGATATCTCTGCCAGTTCACCCAGCCACCCATCAGTTCCATCCGGAGTTTATCCATCGGGCGGACCACAATGCTGCCATTGAGCCGACCGGGCAAGTTGTACGATACGCGCCCGGCAGCCTCCAACTCGGTGTCACACAAGCCGAATAGCTCCGAACCAAATCGACCCAGCACATCTTCTTGCGGTGGGCAGCCCATATAGACTTTCGCATCTCCCCGATTCGCCACCCGGGTACCATGCGTATAGGCCAGGGAGAGCTTGACCCTGTCGTGAACCTGGGCCTGAATACCCACATTAAAGGTCACTTTATTATCGGAAAGGTTATCGAATTCCAGTCGTGCACCGTAATCCGTGTCTTCAATCATGCTGTCGTCGTAGCCGGGATCCTGCCCCATCTCTGCAAAGGTATCGACCAGAGATGTAATCGCTTCCGTATACAGATTCCCCGACCAGGTGCTGTGCACATACACCACACCTGCGCCCACACTCACCACATCCTTAATGCGATAGGCCGCCGCCGCAGTCACATATATGGCCTGGATCTGACCATCGATCAGATTGTATTGCCCAGGGCCGGCACCATCCGGGCCAGCCCCTACGCCTCGCGCAAACGGCACGGCCATGGAAAGACCTGTTCCCAGTCCTTTCACTCCGAAATCCGATGCCACACCCACAAAAGGCACGACAGCTTTCAACCTGTATTTGTCCATGCCCCCAAAGTGCGGATCATTCCGATCGTAATTTACCGAAGCGAACGTTGGAGCACCCTCCAGATGAAACCGGGTTCCGGTGGCCATCGCCAATCCTGCCGGGTTCCAGTGGGCCGCCGTGGCATCCGACGAACCAGGACCACCAAATGGCGCACTCACCTGAATATAATCCAAACTACCGGCCTCTGCGCCCATGAGGCTCATGGCTAATAATGCCCACATATTTCGCTCCTATCCAGTCAATTCCGTTGCGATACTAGTCAAGAGAGACTTTCATGTTGGTATACACCGTACTCGGGTCTCGTTCCAAGCTGACCGACTGTATACTCAATCCAGCAACTGTAGGCACAGGGTATTCAAAGTCCTTCACCAGCGTAAGTAATGAAGCAATGGGAAGGTTGTCTTCCAGCATACGGGTGATTGCCTCATCACTGGCACCCCAGTCGCTATCGCGAACAGTAACGGTCACATCAAAGTTTCCAAGGTCCATGGTCATGAGACCATCCACAACCTTCAGTTCCACGTCTGCTGAACCGGCGATCGATGCCTGAAGATGTTCTCCAAGTTCTCCACCGGGAGTTTCCACCAGTACATCCAGTTCACCAAGCTGCAGCGTAAGCTGTTGATCCCGCTCAATGAGAACGGGGGGCAATCCCGCATTCACCGAAACCGTTCCTTCAGAGGCGTGGAAGTGATGAAGTGCGGCCGCAGGCAGAGACTCATCCTCTGTAGACAGGCTCATCTTGAGCATCCCGCCCCGCCAGGTTTCAAACATCAAACGATTCATCAGGTCATCGCTAATGGAACCAAATAAGGCCGACGAATAATCGGGTCTTGGGTCCATGTCCTGACCAGAGGTCAGATACCCCCGGTAATAGTGGTCGCCCTGCGAGGGGATCCCCATTTGCAGATCCAGTTTCGCGGCAACCCCCTGGGAATCAACCCCCACCGCACCAAATTCAGCAGAAACGGTGACCTCTGTGCCCATCAAATCCATCTGGTATGTGAGATCCAGATCCTGAAGTGTTTCCTCGAGCATTTGAGGTAACGATTCGTTGACCTGTGCAACCACCATCGTCTCCAACTGTGCCTGGATTGTATCTCCCAGCAATCCGTCTTCAATGCCGCCCGGCAACAAGTCTGTATCGATAAAGAAGCCATGCATGGTCATTTGCGGGTCGTTGAGATCGGCCTGCAGGCGACCATTTTCCGCATTCAGCACCGCCTCGCCTGTCACCACGATGGAATCCGCAGAGACCCAAACCGGCTCATCGTAGTCCATTCCAGCCACTTCGCCGGACACACCCACGTCTACATACACCGTTGGAATGACTGCCTCGACCCAAAGATACCCATCGCGAGGAACAAGATTCAGTTCGGGTGTTTCAAAGTATACCCAATCCAAATCGGCTTGCACTGTGACCGCTTCCCATCCCCAAACCGAATAGCTGTCTTCATACACTGGGTTCATTTCCATGGCCATATCGATCATATCGTCCGGCGAAAGGTAGGCATCTATCAGAGTGCCAGCTTTCTCCAGACCCGCTTTATTGACCCGTAAATGAACCGCATCTTCCATTTGGGAGCCGGCCGTCGCGAAATCACCTGCAATGACGGCATGGCGAACGAAATGGGTATCGCCCCGCGCATCCGAGCCAGACACTTCCAGCACATTAATACCCCGCTCCATATGCAGTGTGGACTGAAAGGTGCCATCCTGAACGCTCACGGTCTCACCGTTCACCTGAAGATTTGTCAGGCCGTGTGCCACACCGGTCACGTTCACAGACCCATCATTCAACCAGGCCGCTGCCTCTGGACTCGTCAACTCGAGAATCACTTCTTCGGCGACGTCGGGCGTCTCTCCACCCACACAACCCATAATTCCCAGACCCAGACCCAGACCCAAAATAACAGAGCGATACATAAACTCTCCAAAACAAAAACGCGTCGACGCAAAGGCGTCCAACCGCGTCCAAATACACATTGAGCAACCACACGTCAACAAAAAAGAGGTGGATCACCCCAACAATTCGTCATCCCAACCACTCCACTCGTCTTTTACAGTCTCGCCCGATGCCATCCCAAAGGCTGTGGGCATCATGCGACCTTCACACCAGAGTACTGTTACGATTTAATTATGATTAAAACTCGAAATTTTCGAATGTACGCATCCTAAAAAGATCTGGCGATATCCCACGATCTCCAAGTGCGCTATACTCTGTGTAGTCTCAGGACCCCCCCAAACAACTCGGAGAACGAGAATGTCCAACGTGGCGTCGGACACAGATTTGTTCGTAGAGCACCTTGTCAATACCCTGGCAGAGTGTGAACCTGCGACTTCACAAGCGCTGGCGGACAAACTTCAGCTCCCCGTCCTTGTGGTACGCAGTCAGTTGGTCAAACTGGAAGCCTACGGAATCGTATATCGAACAGGACAGACCAGAGGCACCTTATGGTGGCTCGGCTAAATCACCGAAAACCGTGATTCAGGACAACTTGAGGGTTTTTCTTCGCCAGAAGAACACAAGCATACCCAGCGCCCCCAGGGGAAATAGCTGGCTGCTCCACAACATGGGACTCTTGCTACAACTGCACCCTTGTTTGTCTTGCTCCACTTCGGCTTCATCCAATACACAAGTGGCAGACACAGGTCCCGTTCCGGTAGATGCGAACACACCAAAGTAGCTCCCTCCGGTCTCCATTGGCAGAGTGAGAGAGAAACTCTCTCCTGAATCTCCCACTCGTCCCCCTGTCCGATCCATCATACGCCCCTCACTGTCGAGACCCATCAGCTGCACCCGGAGTTCCCCGTCTGAGTCATTCGGTGCTGAACAGGTGAGTACACCCGTCTTGCCTTCCGAAACCTCTGCCCACTGTGCATAGCTGGCGGTGAACTCGGTTTGCGACAGAGATACCGACACAGTACCCGCCCCCCCTTCTACCAGTTCTACAGGCACCGAAACATCTGCAATACAGGGCAGCAGGGTGTCGCTGTAGTGGTTGCCATCCTCTCTTGCGCAGGCAAACCCATTGAACCGGGCATACTCCACAAACACCTCATCAAAAGGCTGCTGCCAGAGCCGTTGAGACTCCGAGCGAAGGGAATCTCTCCAATTGGGGTCAAAAGACAGCGCCTCCCACAGAGCAGGGACCCGCCCCGGATCAGCACCCAGGTATTCCTCCCAAAATTTCATAAACAGAAAGCCCGCATAATGGTACCGACCGTCCGAATTATTCAGCGGACGCTCTGGCGCCGTCAGCCGGTCCACAAACAACACGGCCAGCGCCAGCTCCAGCCCATCATCATAAATGGCCCGATACTGCTCAAAAGTTGCTCCTGACTCATACAACCAGGTGTCTGCACTGGTCGTGTAGGCGTACTGGACGCAATGCTGAAGCTCGTGCAGCGTCACCGACTCGACAAGCTGGCCCCCCATGTCTCCCAGCTCACTGTTCACTCGAATGTAGCAACTCTCTTTCGTTCCGCTTTCAGCACGCACTGCATTCGCATATCCATTGGCGTCAATATGCTTCAAGTACACGTCTATGGCATCTGAACCTTCCGCTCCATCATCCAGATTAACCCCCCGATAGCCTCTTTTCGCAAACGCCTCCTCCCCCGTCGAAAGTCCGGAAAGCACACGTTCCACCATCAGAGGCACGCCGAACTCATCCTTGTCTCCATCCGGGGTGTCCTCCCCTTCCAGGGTGTAATGCACTCGAAATCGGCCATTGGATGAATCTACGGTTTCCACCGGCCCGCTGAGTGTGGGACGACCCGCCCGATAGTCGCCCGTCTGAATACAGTTCTGGGTATCCCAGGCAAGAGATTGGCCGAGAAACATCAGCATCCACAAACTCATTTCGGCTCCTGTATCAATTGAGGGTATTGTAGCCGCAGACGAACCAGTTGAATATGCCTAGTTCATTGAGGGGACCATGCAATACCTACACACCATGCTACGCGTCTATGACCTGGATGCCACACTTGCCTTTTTCGTCGACGTATTGGGACTCGTGGAAACACGCCGAAAACACAGTGAAAAAGGCCGGTTTTCACTCATATTCCTGGCCACTGAACCCGGTGCGCCGGAAATAGAGCTGACGCACAATTGGGATCAGGAAGACCCCTATTCCGGCGGCAGAAACTTTGGACATCTGGCCTATGCAGTCGATGATATTTACGGCCTGTGCCAGCGCTTACAGGACCACGGTGTTCAGATACTGAGACCGCCCCGGGACGGACGCATGGCCTTTGTGCGAAGTCCGGACCAAATCAGTGTAGAACTCCTGCAGAGAGGCGACCCGCTGCCGCCACAAGAACCCTGGCTTAGTATGGCAAGCCAGGGGGAGTGGTAGGCGCCTAAAGATCTGCGCAAAAGCCAAAGGTTTGAGACCCACCAGCAGCGACCTCGCTGTTCCAGGAAAGTCCGGTGAACCATGTCAATGAGCCATCCTCACGCTTGTTTGCATTCCAAAGATTGTTGATGGAGCCTTCGAGGGTGGCC
>Ga0315322_10003739_pt1 | contig 11706 bp, 12 predicted proteins | sample M110021515metaG_FD_203461 | JGI IMG/M metagenome (GOLD analysis project Ga0315322, IMG submission 203461) | Ammonia-oxidizing marine archaeal communities from Monterey Bay, California, United States - M1 100m 21515 | ecosystem: Environmental > Aquatic > Marine > Intertidal zone | place: USA... | reverse complement strand
TTGAGCTTCTTCACTGGCTCCAGCTTCGATGACTATCCCAGAGCCTTCATTACCCACTGGCATGGGCTGGTCGACCCGGCCTCTAAGTCCATCTACGGCTCCGTCGGGAAGCGATAAGCTAAGCCCAGTTTCGGAGGTTGTTACAGTCGATGCATCTGCGCCGCCCAGAAGTACGCCAAGGTCGCTCGGGTTAATAGGTGACGCAGCGATTTCAATGAGTACTTCGTCTGGTTTCGGAGTTGGTACCTGGAACTCTTCAATACTTAAATGGACACTCGATCCTGAAGTGACGGTCGAAATAAGCCGCTTACCTTTAGACATATGCACCAATGCACTTTCCTCAATAGAGAACTATTTACTAACCGTGAAGGCGAAGCCTTGCGTGTGTGAGGTTAGTGCTTGATCGATACAAGTGTGTACGTTGGTGTGAATGTCTACTCGTTGATGTGAGCATTGCTGTTGAAGCGCAACTTTGGTCTATACGAACTGCAAGAAAATGAATCGAAAAGTATCAGTTTTGCATATCGAAGTGAACTAAGTTTTCATATATGGCTTTAACAAACGAACGCCAAGCAGTGCTAGAGGCCGAAATCAATTCGTTTATGTTCGAATACAATACTGCGTTCGCGAGCGGTACCCGAGATGATCTTCAAGCTCTCGTGCATTTACCCGTGATATATGTCTCCGAGACCGAAGCGCAAGTGCGCGAAACGTACCCATTCGATCCGCAGCGCATGCGCGAAGCTACTGGATTCCACCATCCGGAGACTAAGACCAAGATCGTTCATATAGAGGAGACTCGCGCCCATTTAACAATTGAAGGCACGCGTCATCGATCAGATGGTTCAGTTATCGAGTCAATCGAAAGCTTTTATATCCTTAATAAATGTGATGGTAAGTGGGGAGTGTCTGTTTTTTCAGGTATTCGCGGCGCCCGGTAAGCGGTGCTCCAATAACTTTCAATCGCCATCAACACAACTAATGAGGCCATTTTCCTCTTGCTCTAGCCGCTGCTGAGTTGCCATTTTGTCTAACGTTCTTACGAGCTTCAGTATTTGACATATTTTTTAAAGCTTCGAGCTCCCGATATCATGACGGAATGGACACGCAAATTGTGAAGCTTCGTAAACTGAATTTATTGGCGGGGTGTCTGCATCTTGCGTCGTTTATCGCAATTTTATTATTAGCAGACGACACGTCTCTCCCGGTAGTGGCGACGTACCTTACAGAGGCTCCAGGCACAGGAAACTTCTCAGATCCGGTAAATCTATTTAATCTAAATATCAGTTATATGGTGGCTGCGTTCTTGGCGCTCTCAGCATTTTTTCATTTCTTTGTAAGTTCACCAATAATTTTTCCGAGGTACGTCGAAGGCCTAAGTCATCACATCAATAAGTACCGATGGGTCGAATACTCTCTGTCGTCTTCAATCATGATTGTCGTGATTCTTCAACTGAATGGCACTGCTGATTACATCGCTCTTCTCGGTATTTTTGGGGTTAATGTCAGCATGATTTTGTTTGGATGGCTGCAAGAACGTTACACAACTCCAGGTGATGGCGACATGCTTCCATTCTGGTTCGGTTGCATCGCCGGAGTCATTCCTTGGATCGCCGTGACCTTAAGCATCATGTCGCCGAAAGGACCGATCGAAGCTACTGTCCCCGGCTTTGTCTATGGGATAGTCATTTCTTTGTTCATACTGTTTAACTGCTTCGCAATTGTTCAATGGAAACAATACCGGAGCAAAGGAAGGTGGTCGGACTATTACTACGGTGAGCGCGTTTACATTCTGCTCAGTTTCATTGCAAAATCTGTGTTGGCTTGGCAAGTATTCGCCGGAACCCTCGCATCATGACCTGTTGTTCACCCTTTAATATCGAAGCGCCGGCGACGCTCTAACGTCCTTAGTCTTTGATCAACTGCTGACCTGAGCGACTAAGAGCACTCCAAGCGGGATCCTCATGCTCCAGGCTGCAGTGCGAATCCAATTCACTTTAATCAGCCCTGGAATTAACTCAGATTCGCCTCGACCAATTTTCGCGTGCAGCGGCACAGCATGAAAGATTGTGACGTAAACAGCAACAGCTAAGAAAAAAAAGTTCAGCAACGCAATAGGCATCACGTTGCTAGACACGACTAAGAGAGCTGCTGCACTTGAAGCCGCTTCGATAACCATTGCCGGGCCAACTACTTTGGTTATCAAATTTTGGTGACGTTGAGATATCTCAATAATTGATTCAACCTGCACCTCGCGAAGAAGTGGATAATGAACGACCTGGATAACCCACAACACCCCTGCCATGAAAGCCGCTGAAGTAACAGCGACACTTACTATGAGTAATTCCATGGAGCGCAATCAGGTTGAGTGGCGACTCGGCTGCAACGTATCGATAGAACGAAGCAGATCATTCAGGGCTAGGACCAGTCTCTGGGGCAATTTGAGGCGCTGAGTTTCTACTATCGGCTTCTCGCCCATTGGCGTAAGCAGCAAGAAGCACAGCCCAAATAGTTAACCCAAATACTGCTGCTCCAACACACATCAATAATGTTTCGTTCATTGAGCGCTACGATCGTTCGTCAATACCAGAGTGCCTAATGAAAGAATAGACGGAACCCAAAGACCGACAAAGATTCCCTGGTCTTTCGAACCGGTGTACCAAAGGGTTACTGACAGAACAAGAGACAGAAAAGCTGCCACCATGAACAAGATTTTTGGTTTAGAAAAAACAACTTGTGTTGACTCAAGATTCGAGAACACGAAACGACTCCTTATTTAGTGCTAAATGAAATTACGATACGTAACTATACAGGGGATTGGGCGATATCAACTCATTTCTCAAATAAGGTACTTTTGTGAGGCGCGCCAACAGCTCCGGTAAATCACTGGCTTGTAGCCAGCAGCGATCTTTGTGAAGAGGATTCGAACCCGTTTTTACCGAATGTTCAAATGTCTTGATGACAAACAAACCCAGTTGGTCTAAATCCATCCCCAATAGTTTGGTAATTTGTGTAAGGCAATCCGCATTAACTTTGACCATGACGTATTGTTTAAGTGGAGGGCCCTAATGCGCGTTATGACCGATGATGAAGTGAATGTATTTCGTTCTGATGGTGTTGTTCATATACGTGACGCTGTTGACATTGGCTTGGTGAGTGAAATACTTACATCGGTAGAGGAACTAATTCATGCGCCTGGCCGATTTGGCGGAAGCATGACCTCTCCCAATTCAACTGGTATGTATTTCCAGGATCGGTACCTGCATCCAACGAAAAAAAGTTTCCGCCGGTACGCACACGAATGTGGCCTTGCGAAGAGTGCTGCGAAAGCTACAGACTCTGATGCAATCCGTCTCTACTATGATCATGTTTTTGTGAAGGATCCGGGCACACAAGAGAGTTTTGTCTGGCATCAAGATCGGCCATACTGGGCAGTGGATGGTAATAAAATTTGTTCTACCTGGCTAGCATTGACTGATTCAAATTCGGGTTCGAGTGCTTTGGAATTTGTGAGGGGCTCCCACCTTTGGAACCGCACTTTCAAGCCTGAATATCCTGCTCTTGAAGGGCTTCCGGCCAAAGAAGTCGAGAAAGCCCTGTGGACAGGCGTAGCCGAACATATTGAGTCCTTTGAAGAAAGTTGTCCGGCATTCGAAGAACACCCGGATCTGTATGAAGTTCTCAAATTTGCCCTGAGTCCCGGAGACGTGCTGCTCTTCGACTTTCGCACAGTGCATCGAAGCGGGCCCAATACCGGCAACCGGCGCAGAGCAGCGATTTCCTGGCGGTGGCTTGGCGATGACGCATTTTGGGCACCAAGAGTTGGTTCGGATCCGATAATTGGAGACAAGGACACGGTGCTCGAGGCAGGCGATCTGATTACCGATAACGAAGCTTTTCCTCTCATATTCGGTGAGTAGCGCTGGAGATCATAGCGACAAAGTAACCCTCACACTGAAGCAGGAGCCGCTGACGGCAATTTTTCGAAACCACAAACAGTCTCAAATTAATAGTAAAATCGGGTTGGCGCTTTTAAGCGCTTGGGCTCCGCTACTTGAATGGATCATTAGCTTAGGCACCCAATCAAGAGGTATGCGCTTTCTTGATACCGGTCTCATTCACTATCGTTACATTCACGAACCGACTTATTTTTAATCCTCAAACATTTTAAGAAATGAGCGAACAATCAAGTTGTAACCTCTAGTTCACTTGACGAAGGAGCGTAAATGGTCATCCCAAATATTGAGACTAATGTTAGTGGATACCAAAATGAAGGTTGGTGGTCTCCGATCGAAGTTCTTCGACCTGACGAAGTAGCGCAATGTAGAGAAGGCTTAGAAACCTACGAAGCATCAGTTGGACACCCGATCGAGTTTCCTGAAAAATCAAAATCCTACCTCTTGTTCGAGTGGGCAGATTATTTAGTGCATCACCCTAAAGTACTTGATGCAGTCGAGGCGGTAATCGGACCTGACATTCTCGTTTATCACTCAACGACATGGATTAAAGAAGCGCAAACTCCTGCATTCGTGCACTGGCACCAAGATGGAACGTATTTCTTTCTAGAACCCCATCTTCATGTAACCGCTTGGGTCGCACTATCAGATTGTCCTCCCGAATCAGGCTGTGTGAGGGTTATCTCAGGAAGTCATAAACTCGGACAGTTCCAACACAACGATGATCCAGGTCAATGGAATATGATTAAACGAGGTCAGGGAATCTTCGACCAATTTGATGAAGGTGCGGGTGTGCTGATGCCGCTCCGTGCTGGAGAAATGTCGCTGCATCACACCGACGTCGTTCATTCTTCAGCAGGAAATGAGACTGATCACCGACGCGTTGGCATCGGAATTAGCTACATCCCTACAAGCGTCCGCCCAGTCGGAGAGCCCACTCCCAGCGCTCTACTGGTTCGGGGTAAAGACAACTACGGGAACTTCGTTCAGGAGAAACGCCTAGGAGTGCAACAGTCGCCTGAAGCTATCGCTGCTCACGATGAAGCCAACACTCGGTTTAGGGCGCGCCAAGATTTAGGCGCGAAGATTCAGTAGGTAGTGGTTCCATAGCTGCAACGAGGTTTCAACCAAACTAAAAGCTTCTTTGCTGTTAGTCAGACCGAGACTCTCTCGTGTAAAACTTCAAAAAGGTTTACGGGCAAAGAGCGCATAGGTTAATAAAGGTTGGACCCGGTGGAGGAATAGCTGTGGAAAGCCGTATGTCACCCAAACTTATTTCGTCTCGCGAAGCTAACAGACGGTGGGCTAGAAGAATCACCTTGGCAGTCGTGACGACTGTAATGTTGTCGGGTTGTGCCCCAGAGACCATGAAAGTTTTGCCTGAACAGTCTTTAGGAAAACCTGAAACGAACAACGGCTGCCCACAACAAACCAGGAACGATATTGAGAACCGGATCCTGGCGCAAATTGACGCACTCGGTCGTAGATCATTTAACGAAGCCCTTGACCACGCCTCGCTTGCATTCAGAAAGTCAATTGATACGCGCAGCTTCGAAGCAATGATTACATCTGGGTTTCCGATTCTTTTAGATAACGCGGCTGTTTCTTTCGGGCGCTGTCAAGAATTCGGCGACCGAGCTATGATCGAAGTTTCTTTCAAAGGTCAGCCTTCTGAAGGTCTTATTTACTCTCTTGGCCTTGCTGATAGTCAGTGGTGGATTGAGGCAGCCGCGCCGATGAGCGATATATTTCCCAGCCAGGAAGAACTTAAAGAGCTTTAGTAATTTGGGAATTTGCTCAGTGAATATTTCTGAGGGGAACCTTTTGCAGCAAAAAATTCGCGGGGGTTGCATTCGCAAATGTAACCCCCGTTTCGAATCCCTATTCAGCTTGCTCCCATAATGGCTTTAGTCTCTAGGAATTCCTCGAGTCCATGTTGACCCCACTCGCGACCATTGCCAGACTGTTTGTATCCACCGAACGGAGCGTTGAAGTCAGGTCCGGCTCCATTGACATGTACATTGCCGCTCCTAATGCGGCGAGCCACTGACATAGCACGCTCAGGGGAGCCCGAAACATAGCCCGAAAGTCCGTAGACAGTTTCGTTAGCTAGACGAACTGCGTCATCATCATTCTCGTATCCAATTATGACTAAGACGGGCCCGAATACTTCTTCTGTGGCGATGCGCATGTCATTAGTTACGTTTGCGAACAATGTTGGTTTAACAAAGTAGCCGCTCTCAAGACCTTCGGGTCTGCCAGTTCCGCCAGTAACGAGAGTCGCACCCTCATCAATGCCCGCTTGTATAAGATCTTGGATTTTGTTCCACTGGATTTCCGACACGACTGGCCCAATAGTTGTCCCAGGAGTAGTTGGATCACCGACTGACACCGACTCCATCGAAGATTTTGCTATTTCAGACGCCTCCTCCATTCGATTTAGCGGCACAAACATACGAGTTGCGGCATTACAAGATTGCCCTGAATTAGTGCACATTCCGAATGCGTCTCGCCCAATTGCTTTTGCGAAATCCGCGTCATCTAGAATAATGTTCGCCGATTTACCACCGAGCTCCTGAGCTACTCTTTTTACCGTTGGCGCTGCGTTTTTGGCAACCTCCACACCAGCTCGTGTGGAACCGGTGAATGACATCATGTCAACTCCAGGATGAGCTGACAGATGAGCGCCCACTGATGGACCATCGCCATTGACCAAGTTAAACACGCCGGCTGGAACTCCTGCCTCATGGAGAATCTCAGCAAAAAGAATTGCATTGAGGGGAGCGATCTCAGAAGGTTTCAGCACCATGGTGCAGCCTGCTGCGAGAGCTGGAGCAACCTTGCAGGCAATTTGATTCAGAGGCCAATTCCAAGGCGTTATCATGCCAACAACTCCAACAGGCTCCTTGGTTATGAGTGACTTCCCGTGACGCTCTTCGAATTCGTAGGCACTAAGAATGTTGGCCATAGTTGCGAAGTGAGCCAATCCAGTAGGCGCCTGGGCTGCCTTCGCTAATCCAGCTGGAGCGCCCATTTCAGAAGAAATTGTTGCAGCCATACTGTCAGACCGTTCGCCTAAAAGTTCTGTAATCCGATTTAGGAGTCCAACACGGTAATCAATAGACGTTTGGGAGTAGCTATCAAAAGCATCTTGAGCGGCTTTAACAGCGGCATCGACGTCACTTGGGCCACCCATAGCGATTGATGCGATTGGAGCTTCAGTAGCAGGGTTAATTACGTCTAATTTTGTGCCAGTCTTTGGTTCGACCCATTGTCCATTGATGTAGAAAAGTTCGTTATTATTGCTCGACTCCATGAGGCATCTCCTTCGTAGATTTACTTAGGTTTACACAAACTATGAAGCTATCCTACCGATTTCTCGTTTACATAAATTAGTTGAGGCCGTAAGAAAATTTACTTACAGTTCGTGAACCTAAAAAGAAAAACCACCTAGATTGTAGGCAGATTTATGCCTAGGAGAGGTTTGCTGATGGCTGCAGAAATCAGACGTGTCGAGTCCGATGACGTGCAAGAACTGAGTGGGTTGTTGGCTCGGGCATTTCATGATGATCCCTGGATGTCATGGATGTTTCAAGAACCAAAATTTCGTCCGATCCTGGCAGAAGCTTGGATGAAAGTCGAGGTTCAATGCGCTAGAAATATGAACTCGAGCTGGCTTTCGCTAGAAAACGATACGGTCGTCGCGGGTAGCATCTGGGCACCACCGGGTAAAGATCTTCATGAAGGCAATGTATTTCGTCAACTGTGGTACTTGGTGCTAGGCGCGAATCCGGGTCGCGCTGACAAGTTGCTGCAGGGTCTATCTAAAATCGGTGAGATACACCCGAAAGAGCCTCATTATTACTTGAACACCGTAGGAGTTGAGCCAGAACGGGTAGGGCAGGGCCACGGCGGGGACATAATTCGCCATACATTAGATCATGTTGATCAACAAAAAAAGCCCTGCTACTTAGAGAGCTCCAGCGAGCGAAACATACCTCTATACGAGCGCTTAGGATTTAAGATAATCCATGAAATTGAAATACCAGATGGGCCAACCATGTGGAGTATGTGGCGACCGATTAGCTAATTGTTGAACGTCGTCCCTAGCTCCGAATCTACAAAAATGAGGATACAAAACCAAGCCGGCGAGGTCGGTGCGTCAGGCCCTGCATTTAAAACAAATACTGAAATCTCTGCTGACGCCTAGTTTCGCAGATGCTCGAGGACGCTCCTAGTCATTGCTATAAGCTAGAAAGTTGAAGAACTAAGGAAGCTAGCGAAATAACAATGCGACCAGAGAAAGTGGCCCCATTTATGCCTGAACGTCGATTCGAAGTTCAACGAGCAATTGCAGCTTCACCGTCAAAAATTTTTGCAGTGCTTATCGATCCAAGAGGACACGTAGAAATCGATGCCTCTGGCATGCTCATGTCAGCAACGGAGCCTCCAGTGACTGCAGTCGGTGATCGCTTCGATATCGAAATGGACCGTGACTCCTTACGAGACTTTGATTTGGGCGAATACCGTGTCACTGTCGTCATAGAGACTTTCATTCAAGACCAAGAAATAGCATGGAGCATTGATGGGGTTACTCAGCCACCGATCGGGCACATTTATGGGTATCGACTGCAAGAAACTGATGGTGGAACGCTCGTGTCTTCCTACTATGACTGGGCGAACACGCACCCAGCACATGACGAGCTTGTGAATGAAAATTTCCCGATTATCTCTGAAACTCACTTATTAGCAACACTAGGCATTCTTGCCAGAACCGTTGCACCAGGAAAATCCCGACCTGGAGCTCACCGATCAAATTAATTATCTTGCGAAACGTGATATGGGAGGATGAGTCTGAAGTTAGCTGACTTCAGTTGATGGAACCGGCGAACGAATAGTGATAATCTCAAATGGCGACTCGATAGAATTTCGCAGTTCTTAGTACAACGCTTCAGCAGCAGCGAGATCTGCAATCTGATCGCCGCTGTAACCCAACATATCGCTTAACACTTCAAAGGTATGTTCACCGATTGGTGGACCGCCCCATAAAGTTTCAGAAGGCGTTCTGCTGAATTGGTAATGTGAACCCTCAACAATTGTTTCACCAGCATAAGTCTGAGGAACGCGCCGAAAGTGATTTCGATGAGTGAGTTGAGGGTCAGCAACCGCATCAGCTGAGTCCACAACGATATGGGCTGCGATGCCGTGAACTTGAAGCATTTCTTGAAGATCGAATCGGTCTTGAGCTACCGTCCAGCTTCCAATTATCAGGTCATCTAGGCCCTCAACTCCTATGAGCTGACAGAGGCGATCTTCGGCTTCAGCGTTCTGGCATACAATAGCAATCCATTTATCATTGCCTTCAGTTGGATATACCCCATGGATTGAGTACCGGTCACTGGCATTACCATCTCGTCTAGCAACTCTTTTATTCACTATCTGGTCTAATAAAGCTGGGCCGAGTAAATGCAAGGCTGACTCGTGCTGGCTGAGATCAATGTAACAACCTTCACCGGTTCGACGTTTTTGATCTAGAGCTGCGACAAGAGCTGTTACTGTAAAACGTGGACCGGTGTAGTCGGTGTACGCCAAGAATGGACCCGTGGGTGGGCGGTCTGGCCAGCCCGTAATTTCGTAAAATCCGCTTAGGGCGCCTGCTAGATTTCCAAAACCGGGATACATATTCATGGGTCCGGTTTGACCCATGAGGCAACTAGACAACATAACGATCTCTGGCTTTCGGTTCTTGATAGATAAGTAGTCGAAACCCCAATTTGCCATTGCCTTGGGCGTAAAAGATTCGATAATTACGTCAGCCCAATCGACCAGGTCCCAGATGACCTGTCGAGCAGCATCCTTTGAAAGGTCAAGACTCATTAAATATTTGCCTGCATTTATCGAGTGGTATTGAGCCGTATTGTCTGGGTGAGTTACATCGTTGACAAATGGCCCAGCATTCCGAATTACGTCCATCCGCCCCTCTGATTCAATTCTTACGACTGTTGCACCGTGATCAGCAAGACTTCGCGTAGCCATTGGGGCTGCTACAGCCCAGGTGAAATCGAGAACGTTAACTCCAGCCAAGGCAGAAGTTGTTGGGGGTGTCCCTGAGGGCTGCGAGCACGCCGGTTTCCTCTGTAAACTATCGAGTATCTCTTTTGTATGTTGACCAAGTTTAGGAGGCGCCCCAAGGATTTTCAGAGGTGTACTCGCTTTAGCGAAACGACCTGGGAATTTGTATCCAAGCTGATTGACTTCTTCAAAAAACTCTCGAGACTTTAGATGGTCAGACTCAACTATGTCTTTGGTAGTCGCTACAGGAGCAATGAGTAGACGACGTTCGCTGTTCGCCGCCATCAATTCTCTTTTGGATTTAGTAGCGGTGAGAGCGGCTATAGCATCTTGAGCGCGGTAGAGAGCAAGGGGATCAGCTTGCCCCGAAAAAATCATCATGAAAAAATCGATCCAATTCTGATCACGGGTTTCTTTGTCGCAATGCCCTTCCTCGTATACCCAATTCATCAGTCGCTGACTATAAGGCCCAAGCATCGAGCCAAACATAAAAGTGATTGACACGAACCCATCATTCGCCGGGTAGACAGTCCTAAGAACGTAGTCTCCGGCTTTGATGCCTCCACCAGCGCGAGCGACTGGGGGAGCGCCAACAGCAGTCGTCATCAGATACGTTTGTGTGCACTGAGTGACTGCCTGTTGGGCCGATACGTCAATATGTTGCCCAAAACCTGAACCAGTGCGCTCATAAAGCGCTATTGTCGTCGCTTCAGCAGCTTCTAAAGCTCCATGCAACCATCCTTGAGGAACCGCGCCGACTTGGATGGGAGCTCGATCTGGGTCACCCGTAAGACCTAGTTGCCCGCCACTGGCTAACAAAGTCAAATCTGTCGCCAACCAGTCATGCTTTGGACCTGATGCACCAAAAGGTGAAAGCGTAACAGTCAGAAGCGAAGGGTTTTCTTTACGCAAGGCCGATAGGTCTAGATTTTTGAAAGCGCCACAATCAAGAACCACATCCGCTGTGCGAGCTAGAACTTCTATTTCTGCGATACCACCGACTACAGATTTCTTACCACGATTCCAAGCCCAGTGAGTGAGTGACCCCTCCAAGTCTGGGACATCGGCGGCAAAAGGACCTAGGTGTCGAGCGCGCGCTCCTTCTGAAGGTTCAATGGCAATTACTTCTGCTCCGAGCTGAGCCAATAAAAGCCCAGTCAAATTAGACCTCTCATCAGTGAGGTCCAGTATTCGATATGGAGAAAGCATGAAGATCATCTTGCACGATGCAGGCCATGAGGTCCAGTAGCTAACAACTAAACTTACGTTACTGGTAACTAAATTAGAGTGCGCTGATCATAAAACTATCGAAACTGAAATTCGTTGTGAGTTACTAGACCTGAAAGCATTTGGTATTAAACCGCTCATAGGCAAAAAACAATTCCACAGCGTGTTCTTTGAGTCGTTTTTTGTTTAAGGATTAGTCTTGCCTATGAAATAAATAGCTAATCCGGCAATTGGGCCTGTTCCTGCTGTTATCAGCCATGCGTTGCGAAACGATTCTAAATCGGAACCTTGCCCAACGACGGTGATCAGAACCGCGACACCAATAGTAGCCCCGATTTGTCTGCCTACCTGGTTGAGGGAGCCACCAACCGAGAACTCAGACGGTGGTACTTCGCTTACCGCTGCTGCGCTGACGATTGGGAAAGTTGTTACAACCCCGATTGCAATCAGA
>Ga0315322_10003738_pt1 | contig 11707 bp, 6 predicted proteins | sample M110021515metaG_FD_203461 | JGI IMG/M metagenome (GOLD analysis project Ga0315322, IMG submission 203461) | Ammonia-oxidizing marine archaeal communities from Monterey Bay, California, United States - M1 100m 21515 | ecosystem: Environmental > Aquatic > Marine > Intertidal zone | place: USA... | reverse complement strand
CATGGACAACCCAACGGACATCCCACACTGGCAGGGCCAATTGGTCAGCATTAACGGCAGTGGGCAAGACGAGGCAACTAGAACCACGCCTTGCCGAATTTTGGTCGAAGATCCGATTTACAAACTAAACCCAGACGATCCAAACGCTCCGAAATTCCCACTGGTTAGAGGAATGTACGTCAAACTGAAAATGGTCATTCCGGTCAGCGCAAGCGTTGGCGACGCCGAGTACTTCCGTATCCCAAGTAAAGCTCTAAGTGACACTGGAGAATTTCTTTGGGCAGTCGAGGGCTCTGACCAAGACGATGCGGCTACTCAACAAAAACTCCATAAAATTAAAGTCGAGGTGGTCGATCGCAGCTCCGGTGGTGAATACGCAGTCATTAGAAGGACAAATGATCTAAAAGAAGACTTCAACATCATCGTTGGCCCTTTTGATGAGGCCAGAGCAGACCTCCGAGCGAAACTTGCGAAAGAGGAAAAAGGCAACCTGCCAATTTTCAAATATGAGCAACCGCCGTCAAACAACTAATCCTCCGCCACGAATTAGTTAACTCGTGGGTTGTCCTACGGGTCAAGCCACCATTGCACAAACAGCAAAAAGAACCCTCTACAAATTTGGTAATTGAATGAAATCCGTTATACGCTGGGCTATTAAAAATTCGCCCGCTATGAACACGCTTTTGATTGTCTCAATGCTCATTGGCGCAGCCAGCATGGTCGTCATGCGTCGCGAAGTTTTCCCAAATTTTGCGTTAGAGATTGTGTTGGTAGGTGTGCCATTCCCGGGCGCGACCCCGGAAGAAACAGAGGTTGGCATTTGCCAAAAAATTGAATCGGCAGTCGCGAACTTGGACGGCGTCAAAAAAATGACGTCCGTAGGCATGGAAAGCTACGGCTATGTCATTCTTGAACTCAACAACAATGTCGGTGATGTTCAAAAAGTGCTCAATGACGTCCGATCCTCGATAGATCAGATTTCCACCTTCCCTCCGAATGCCGAAGATCCTGAAGTAAAACAAATTATATTTCGTGCGCCGGCGATTTCCCTAGGGATCCTTGCGCCCGAACGGAGCGAAGAGTCGACTCTCTCACAACAAAGAGAATTGCGGGATATCGCTGAACGGGTGCGTGCAGACTTGCTTGAGCAGCGTGCGGTGAAGTCAAGCAACCCGTTTCGAAGCATGCTATCTTTTCTTTATCAACCCAAAGGTTCAGCAATTTCAAGCGCCGAAATCGTCGCTGCACAGCCCTTCGAGATTTCAGTAGAGGTTTCAGAAGACAATCTTAGGAAGTACGGTCTCAGCCTAGACCAGATCGCCCAAATCATCCGCCAGCAAAATTCGGACATGCCTGGTGGCACGATGGAAACAGAACGGCAAAAGTTGATTCTTCGCAGTGAAAAAAGAAAAGAACTTGGCGAGGAAATTGGGAAACTACCAATCATGTCCAACGGCGGAAACGGTATACCAATCGCCGTCGCTGACGTCGCGGAAGTCATCGATGGTTTCGCCGAGACGTCCTCCATGCACTCAATCAACGGACGCGACGCACTGGTTATCCGTGTGTCAAAAACCAATGAGGAGGATCTCTTTACCATCGTCGAAGCGGTAAAAGCTTATGTTGCAAAGGCTGAAACTGAAGAGATTTTCGCTGCAGGCGGATACCAGATCAAGCAATGGGGTGACGTTTCGGTAGACGTACGAGACCGAATCGAAATGTTGAGCGCGAATGGAATCATGGGACTCGTTGCCGTGTTCGTCGTGTTGGCAATTTTTCTCGATCTACGCCTGGCCTTCTGGGTCGCAATGGGGATTCCTGCGTCAATTCTCGCTGCCGGTTTTATTCTGTTAGTCACTGGGCAGACGCTTAACATGCTCTCCATGTTCGCTTTTTTGATGGCGTTAGGAATCGTGGTAGACGACGCGATTGTCATCGGCGAGAACATCTACGCAAAACGCGAGGAGGGATTCGACTTTATCAACGCTGCGGTTTACGGAACGGCCGAAGTCCTGCCGGCGGTTTGTGCTTCGGTTGGCACTACGATCATCGCGTTCATGCCTCTGATGTATGTTACGGGAGTCATGGGGAAATTTATTGAAATTATGCCAGTCGCGGTAATTGCGATGCTGGTTATCTCGCTAATCGAAAGTACCTTCATCCTTCCCGCTCACTTGTCTCATGATAAGAATTTATTCATGCGTGTCATGGGAGCAGTCTTTTATGTATTTAAACCTCTTATGAGCGTGTTTGAGAAAATCAATCGTTTCTCGGCGCGGGCGATGGAACAGACCATTAACTATTTTTACGAACCGCTCCTCAAATGGTCGCTTCACCACAAGTCCATAGTGATTTCTACTGTACTGACGGCCTTTATGTGCTCGGTCGCGTTGGTGCTGTATGGCCTCGTGCCTTACTCGGTAATGCCAAAAATGGACGGCAGAGACATCAGCGCAACGATCGTGTTCCCCAACGGAACCCAAGAGCAATTTGCAGCGGATGCCGTGAATGTCCTTTCAGATACATTCAAAGAAGTAGACGCAGATATTCGCGCGGACCTCGCTGAGTACGGGATTGATGTCCCGGCAGATTACAGTGTCAACACCAACATTTACCGGCGAGTCGGCGAGGTCGGCAACGGTAACCTTGGCCCGATGGGAGTAACCAATGGAAGTCACGTCGGAAGCGTCGAAGTTCAGTTAATCAATGCTGAATTAAGGAACTTCGCCCAATTACCCAATGAAAAGAAGCTTACCAGCGAAAATATTAACGGGCGTTGGCGAAAGAAGGTCTTCGAGAAAGACCAAATTTCTGGTTACGACGCCCTCAAGTTCGGTCAGCAGTCCATGGGACCGGGCGGTGCGGCTATCGAATTCAAAATCCTCTCCGATAAGAAAGGCGTTCCCTATCTCGATGAAGCGATTCGGGAATGCAAAACTTATCTCGCAACCAAGCAAGGCGTAAAAGATATTGAAGACGATAGTCGACCGGGCAAACGCGAAGTCATGCTTAGTCTCAACGAACTGGGACAAAATCTTGGCCTCGATGAAGCCGCACTTTCGTCAACCATTCGTTCCGGTTACTTCGGTGCCGAGGTAATGCGACTGCAACGTGGCCGACACGAAGTCAAACTAATGGTTCGGTACCCCTACGAAGATCGCAAAAGCATGAGCGGATTCGAACAGATTCGTATCCGTGACAATCAAGGAGTGGAACGACCACTGATCGAAGTGGCCAACATCGAGGTACAGCAATCGGCATCTGAGATCAACCGACTCGACCAAAAACGGAGTGTGACTGTTTCCGCCGATGTTGATTCGATCGAAGGCAATTCTTACGAAATCATTGCTGAAATGCAGCGAACAATGATACCCGCACTAGTGGAAAAATTTAGGGCGGAGAATAAGGGAGAGATCTCGTTCAACTGGGAAGGTGAACAGGCTCAAAATCAGGAATCCATTACCAGCATGTTCACTGGATTTGGAATCGCATTGCTGTGCATGTTCGTACTGTTAACCTTGCAGTTCCGATCCTACGTTCAACCGGCCATCATTTTGGCAATCATCCCATTTGGATGGCTCGGGGCTATCCTTGGACATTACCTCGTTGGGATTAACCTAAGCTTGTTTAGCTTTTTCGGACTTATCGCGCTCACGGGTGTCGTCGTTAACGACTCGATTGTCCTCGTCGACTTCATTAACCGAAAACTGCGATCCGGCGCTAAACTAGAGGACGCGCTTTTGAGTGCCGGTCGGAGGCGGTTCCGACCGATCATGCTAACGTCTATGACAACAATTGCCGGTCTTACCCCAATTATTTGGGAGACGTCGATGCAAGCCCAAGTTTTGATCCCAATGGCTACCAGTATCATTTTTGGATTGCTTACCGGGACATTACTGATCCTGATCCTCGTGCCGATCTTTTATCACATCTACGGTTCGATCTTACTGAAGATGGGTTTCGACCTGTACAATTCTGAAGAAGAATTTGAGGACTCGTTGCCCACGGGGAAGCAAGAACCCAACATTGGTGATTCTCCCCTCGACGCAACTCCCAAAGGTGAATTGTCGCCAATATAAGCTTGGCGAGCGTGTAGACGTTATCTGATTTTAACTATTAAAAGATTGAACGACGACTAGTACCCTAGTCGTTTTTCTATAGCCTTGGCGCGGGGGTCAACACCGGCACTTTCACCAAATTTGGTCGTCCAAAAATTAGATTTTTGTTTCGTTGCTTCTTCGCTAGATGGATCCAGTAAAACGTCAGAGTCTTCTACTAAATCAGATTCTCCAAATAGCGGCGACGACCAGTTTTTGGTCATACAACCAACACTGGCGATAATTAAACAAAATAAACAAGCCATCGTGAAAAAACGCATAATGATCCCTCATATGTATTCGATTTTTCATATCGGAAAACCACTCCTGTCCCAGCAACGGACAGGCGAACTATTCCAGAATCGTCACACGGTGTCCAGCCTGTTTTTGCAGAACTGAAATACTTGAGGGAATCTCCAAATATACAGCTTTTTCAAAAAACTGATTTGCAAGCACTTTCATTAACGTGATAAATTCAGTCTTTGCGGCTACTTCTTCCAGTCAATTGCTGAACAGCAATAGCCGCATCGTAAAAGGAATACATGATGAAATTTACGCATCGTTGCTTTATCTCTGCCGGGATTGCCCTACTGTGTTTGAGCGCTTCTGCTGACGAACGCCCTAACATCTTATTCATTATCGCCGACGACGCTTCCCGTGACAGTATGGGAGCTTATGGAAGCACCTACATTGAAACCCCAAACTTCGACCGAATCGCCAAAGAAGGTGTGCTTTTCACCCAAGCATATAATTGCAATCCGAAATGCGCGCCAGCCAGAGCTTGCCTGCTAACAGGGCGGTACTCGTGGCAATTAAAAGAGGCATGCAATCACAATCCATTTCTCTCTGATGAATGGGCATTTTATCCATTTCTAATGGAAGACGCCGGCTACTTTGTTGGCTTTACTGGCAAGGGTTGGGGGCCGGGGATCTACCGCGGAATCGACGGTGGACCCGCTCGGTTCAAACAGCTCAACCCTGCTGGGCATCCATTCAATGATAAAACCAGTCGCCCACCCTACAAGGGAATTAGCAACGTTGATTATGGTGCGAATTTTGAAGAGTTCCTCAATCGACGTCCTGAAAACCAACCATTCTGTTTCTGGCTTGGCACCAAAGAACCTCATCGTGGTTACGGCAAGGACAATTGGAAATTAGACGGGCGTGATTTAACCAAAGTTCAAGTCCCCGCTTACTATCCTGACAACCCTACCATTCGAGGCGATCTGGCTGATTACGCCATCGAAGTCGAATGGTACGATCGGCATATCGGACTTGCTCTACGTCACTTGGAACAACAAAACCTGCTCGAAAACACCGTGATCATTGCAACCTCCGATCATGGGATGCCGTTCCCCCGCGTCAAAGGACAAATTTATGACGACGGGTTTCATGTACCACTGGCCGTAAGGTGGGGAGCCAAAATATTACCCAACAGAACAGTAACCGATTTTGTCTCGTTTCCTGATGTAGCACCAACTCTAATGGACATCGCTGGAATTCCAATTCATCCGCAGATGACTGGCAAAAGTTTTAAAAAACAACTGCTTTCCGCCAAATCCGGGCGCGTTGATCTCGAACGTGACCACGCCCTCCTGGGAAAAGAGCGCCATGACATTGGTCGCACCGATGGAGATCGCCTCTCGGTATCTTATCCCTCACGAGCAATTCGAACAGATCGCTATTTATTCGTTTACAACTTCAAACCAAACCGATGGCCGGGGGGCGATCCGCAATACGGTCTGCTGAACTGCGATTCCTCACCTACCAAAACCTATCTCCAATCCATTTTGAAATCAGACCCAGAGTACCGATTTTATGAAATGAGTTTTGGCAAACGACCGCAGGAAGAACTGTTCGATGTCGTCAACGACCCCGATTGCATCAATAATCTGGCTGATGATCCTCAGCATGAAGATATAAAAATTCGCCTGTGGAGCAAGTTGAAACAACAATTAACCTCTCAAGAAGATCCGCGTATTTTAGGGGATGGTGATATTTTTGATTTTTACCCCAACTGCCGAATTGAAAAACAACAGAAACTTTACAACAAGCCGAAGTACAATCCCGTCGAGATATTTAACTCAAAATATGGTTCTGGTAAAAATTAGTTTTCGGCGCTCGCTAGTTCAACTGAACGCACCTTGTCCAATACACCCAAACTCTTCGACAATGCAAAGCCTCCTCTATGAATTCTGAACTCATTCCGACCAAACTAGACGCACTAATCGTTGCCCCCCATCCTGACGACGCGGAATTGGGAATGGGAGGAGCCATGCTGGGCATGTTGAAAGCCGGTTTGAAAATTGGAATACTCGACCTCACCAATGGCGAACCTACCCCTTTTGGATCTCCCGAAATTCGTGCCCGAGAAACAAAAGCTGCAAACGATGTCCTTGGAGTTACCTGGCGTCACAACTTAGGCTTACCCAACCGCAGCCTAGAGCCTACTCTCGACGCACGAGAAAAACTCGCAGGCATCTTTCGACAAACCAAACCTCGTTGGATATTTGCCCCCTATTGGCATGACGCCCATCCAGATCACCTCGCTGCCACTCAACTCGTCGAGGCTGCAAGATTTTGGTCCAAGCTATCCAAAACGGAAATGCCAGGTGAACCATATCATCCCGAACGAATCTATAACTACTACTGTGTACATCTAAAAATGCACGCCAATCCCAAATTTGTTTTAGACATCAGCCAGCATTGGGATAAAAAACTTCAGTCCATTCAATGCTACGACAGCCAGTTTATCCGGGGACGGGAGCATCTCGACCCACAGTTCCTTGAGCAAATTCGCGACGAAGCCGCGTATTGGGGTAAGTCGATTGGCGTAAAGTACGGTGAACCTTTCACTTCCCGAGAACCACTCGGAATGACAGACTTTGGGTCCCTCATCTAACAATCTTTTTGATTGGAAGTGCATAAAAAAAGCCGCGGATTAACCGCAGCTTTTATCGACTCAAACAAATTTGAAAAACACAATTCGCTATAAGCCAGAAAGCGTTAAAAAACCTCGAAACCTGACGCAATCAACTGCGTTCGAACAGCCTTTCGCATTACATCGCCCAGTGTAGATTCCTTGCCTCCACTGGCTTCGGCAAGGCGTGCTTTTTCGGCTTGGACGTATTTCATTCGCGCATTGTTTTGTTTCGCGATTTCGTTTTGAATTGCAGTTCGCTTATCCGCCATTCTTTTTATATACGCAAGTTGCTCCTTCTTATGCATCTTCTGCATCAAATCCGGAAGACACTTTGGTTCCACCTCAGCCAATATATTTTTATTGCTTTTATAAGTGTCAACCAGATCACGGTTAGCGTTGCGATACAGCTTGCCAGCTTTGGTGATGGCTCGCGATACGGAGTTTGAGCCAGCATTGAGATCCTGCTCCACTTGATTCTTCGAATAGCTACTTCGCTTTACCGAATCACCGAACCATAAATAGGTCTGGTTTAATTCACTGCTTAGCTTAATAATTACCGAGTCTTGCGGAGCGTCAATGTGAATGACCTTGCGGTCTTGGTCAATGTTTAGATACTTTCCGCCGCCGGTAACCGCTCCATCCTGCCAAAACTGCTTGATTCCCGTTTTGGCATCACCGCAGTGAATCGTATTGACCACAACTCCGGAGGCAACTGCACTCGCACAGATTTCTTTGTAGGCATCTGGACCTTGATTAAATGGTTCATTCCCAGCAATGAAAATTGCTTTGTAGGAATCTGTCCGGGTCGACCAGTCAAGGGTCTGAAGCGCGTCCTCGATTACCGCTCCGCAATATTCGCTCCCCCCGTTGGTTCTTAGACTGAACAAGGCCTCTGAGACTTTATCGAGATCGTCCGTTAAACCACAAACCTGCCGAATATAGTCCTCCTGTGCTGGCAGGCTGTTATTGCCATACTCAAAAACAGAAACGCGAAACACCGGAGTGATACCAGATTTTTCGGCTTTCGCAAATTCCTGAACAATATTCCACAACTGTGCTTTGGCTTGATTTATCAATCCACTCATAGAACCAGACGTATCCAGTAACAGGGCTACATCCATGGCAGTGCGGGTTGGCTCTGCACCCGTTTGATTTGACAAATCACGGTCCTCAACAGGGACTCTTCCATCCTGTGCAAAAGATATGGATTGGCACATGGTCACGGATAAAATCGCGACCAAAGTCAAAGCAATTGATTGGGGCAACTGTCGTCTCATCGGAATCTCCTTTGTGAAATCTACTTTCGTTATGTCAAACGACCTGTTCAGATTCTACGCATGAGACCTACGTTTATGAGTTTCTAAATAAGTGCACGTTACAATGCGGTTACACCCGAGTCATTGGCCCGTAAAAACACTGGACATTGTTATGACAGCAAGTTGAGGTTTGGCCAAAAACATCGTCTGCCTTGGGCTGCAAACCATGAGACATCGACAAGAGATTCAACTGATTCCGGCGCAGGCTGTCCCTGTTTAATTAGAAAGCTATCAACAATCTAAGCGTTCTTTATCAAGAAATTAGCACCGAACTCCCCTGCCCCGCAGGCCCATCGTTTGTCTGTTGCAATTCGTAGTAACAGCGAAACAAAATTTATGACGCGAAGGGATCGTCTATCGATTTACTCGGCTGGGTAAACCAAGAGGGTCCCTGTTCCGTGAGATAAAAATGATCCTCAAGCCGAACTCCAAACTTATCGGGGACGACCAACATCGGCTCGTTACTGAATACCATTCCCACCGACATTTTGGTCCCTTCGCCTCGAACCAAATTTGGCCCTTCGTGAATATCGAGACCACAACCGTGGCCCGTGCGATGCGGTAACCCAGGCAACTCATAGTCTGGGCCAAACCCCGACTCAACGAGAGACGCTCGGGCAGCAGCATCGGAGTCTTCGCAGGACACTCCAATCCCAGCCGCGCTAAATGCAGCTAACTGCGCACGTTTCTCGGCTGCCCACGCAGATCGATGTTCGTCAGTAGGCTCTCCAAAACAAAAGCTTCTTGTAATATCCGAAATATACTCATGCAACACACAACCGGTGTCCATCAAAACCCAGTCGTTTGCTTTTAAAACTTGCGGATCTTTAACACCATGGGGAAACGAAGTCGCCACACCAAATAAGACAATACAAAAATAAGATCCAGCGGGTGCGCCAACTCTTCGGTGCGCTTCATCAATAAAAGCCTCCACCTCAGTCGTCGTGATTCCCGGCTCCAAAATCGATGCAGCTGATTTTAAAACCGCCAGCGTCATTTCGTGAGCTCTTTGAATAATTGCAATCTCGGCAAGTGTTTTGATACTACGCAAAGCTTGCGTCACCGCTTGGCCAAGTTCAAATTTGAATTCGGGATTGGCTTGAGACAACCCAGTCACCGTATAAAACGGTGTCGCCTCATCGACCAGAACGGTTCCCTCGTTGATACCGCGACTCAGCATAGCTGAATGGAAACTCTCATAGGGACTTTCATGCTCGTGCCACCCAACAATAGGGGCTTCAAACATCCAATAATCTCGCAGCGTATCGAGTTCGAAATTTGGAGCAATGTAAAACAGTTCCCCCTCTGCAGGAATAACCGCGGCCACCATCCGCTCACTGGGATTCCACCTGAGGCCAGTGAAATAAAACAAATTCGTGCTGGCGTGGAGATACATTGCCTGAACGCCTGAAGCCCGAAGCGCATCCTGCAACCGTTTAATCCGAGCCTCAAACTCGGGTTTGAGAACTGGAGTTACACCTTCCGTCATATCGACGAGTTGATCCAGCGCTTCTTGTCTTCGTATTCCGCCTACACCTGCAGTCATCCGATCACTCCCTTACAATAGTTGAAGTTCCTATCATAAGGCACACCGCGACCTGAAATCACCGGTCTACTCAAATTTTATATCATCGAGATAAAACGTCAGAGGCTCGCCTTGCCCCGCCAATGAGAAATAAAATCCCGTTTTGATTCTTTGCAGATCCTGCCCGGATAAATCAATCGTGAATTGCTGCCACTGATCGGTCAGTTTCACCGCGATTTCCTTTTTCGCAGTATCGAAATACGGTTGCTCCCGTCCAATCAAGCCAACGCCAAATTTGGACTCCTCGCCACCCTTTTCCCCTCTTGCCCAAAAAGTCAGCTTAGAACCCTCGGAGAGATCATAGCCGCCATCGACTTCACCCCAATCGTTAGCTGGACTTTGCCACACAACACCCGCCCATTCATCGCCGCGATCATATTTAATTTTAAGACAAGATTTACCCGCTTTGGGTTGAACTTCACAATTCGCTTCCAGTGCTAGTGAATCATGAGACCCCATGTAACCTGACGGTGTGTATTTGTCTTCGTGCATCTTTTCGTCATAAAGCGTAACCGGTAACGCGACCTTTATTGCCGGCTTCATTTTGATTGGACCGCGTACCCGGATCGGCAGGTTTGCAACAGCCCCTCCATTTTTCCCGTCGTCCACATAGGCATACACACGATAGAGCCCACCCGAGTCAGGCATTTGGATTTCCGCACTGTCCTTATCGGATTTTACAATGTTCTTTTCATAGGTGGTTGGAGCCGCTTGAAAATCCCCTCCGGTAACATAATTGGATGACTCATCTGTCATGACCCAAACCACGTTGATTGGATCCCCGTCAACATCCATCGCGCTCATCTCGAAGTTCACAGTCTCACCCAACTCGACTTCATTCTTTCCTTTGAGTTCGAATTTTGTAATTTCAGGGCAGCGATTTGCAGGAGCCTTGCCCGTCCAAAGTTCAACCATTGAATCGACACTTGCCGTCCGATTCCCGTTCGGCAGGAGCATTCCAAACCAAGTGGCCGTCGCTTCCTGCTTAAATCCCCAAAGAAAGGCGTAAGAGCCGAGGCAATTTTTTGAATCAGCTTTGAAGCTTCGATACGACTTCGCGTAGTGTTCAGCTTTATTTTTACTCGAAGGTTCGAGGATAGCGTCAAGATTATTTTTTGAAACCTCCCACGTACCCACGGGGCCAAATTCTGTGACTACGTAAGGTTTTGTTGAACCCGAATCCGCATATCGCTGACTCAAGGAAGGTCCGCCACCGTAGGAATTGATTCCGATTACGTCCACACTTGGGCAAAACTTATTGATCGCTTCCAGCTTCCGACCGCCAATTTCAGCAATTACCGTCATGACAGGATGGGCTGAATCAATTTTCTTAATCGAACTAGCAAGGTACTCAATATGAGACCAGACGGCTGGATTTGCCCCCTCGCCCTCCATCTCATTGCCAACTCCCCACATCAGAACAGCAGGATGATCCTTTAGTTCGTTCACACATTCCATGACGACGTCAATCTGTTTCGACATCGAATCGTAATCCTGGTAATTCACACCATGTCGCTCGTGACCAAGCCAAATCCCGACCGTTACCGAAAGATTCTTCGCATGAGCGGCATCTAAATACTTTCGTGTGTCTTCATTGAAATGCCACGTCCTAAATGAATTCGCCCCGGTCGATGCAAGCTCTCCGATGGGACCGTCGCAACCGACGCCGTTGATGTAGTACGGTTCGCCACCACGAAACAACTGCCAACCCGAGTCGGTTTGTTTCAGTTCGACATGAATTGCTCCGGAATCCTGACCGACCAATAGTTGCGGACAAAGACCCAGG
>Ga0315322_10003734_pt1 | contig 11715 bp, 7 predicted proteins | sample M110021515metaG_FD_203461 | JGI IMG/M metagenome (GOLD analysis project Ga0315322, IMG submission 203461) | Ammonia-oxidizing marine archaeal communities from Monterey Bay, California, United States - M1 100m 21515 | ecosystem: Environmental > Aquatic > Marine > Intertidal zone | place: USA... | reverse complement strand
CAATTCGGTTTGCGAAAAGGGGAGTCCACCCTAGGACTGGACTCCGGATGCGTCTGGGGTGGCGAGTTGACCGCATGGATTCCGGAAGAAACGCGCTTCGCCTCGGTCAAAGCGAGCGAGCGCTGGGCGGGGAACTTCCGGCCGCGCTAGTCGGCCGCGAGCGCGCCGATCGTGCGGTTCAAGTCCGAGGAATTTTGCTCCGCCTCGAACTGATCGAGTACAGCATCCAGCTGCTGATCCCCCTCGCTCTGCGGCGCAAGGCGTGCGGACTGCTGACTCCCCTTCAAAGCGTCGAGCACATCTTTCACCCGCAAGTTATCGGGATCGCGCGCGAACAGGTAGCGGCGCGGAGCGGCTGCATCCATGGCGAGCACACCTTTGTCGCGCAGAGCATACAAGACCTCTTCGAGAGAGCGCTCGGGCACGCCCATCTCCTCCGCGAGCTCGGGTGCTTCAATGTTCTGGCCCCCCTCGCGGAATGCCTTTGCCAAGCGCACTAATGCCCGCAACGCAATGCGCTCGCGGAAAGACTGGTCGTGCTCTCGACTGCGAGCGATCTGGCGATAGGCCGGCTCGTTTTGGTGTGCAAAGGCAAGTTCGGCGCCGATGAGAACTGTGATCCACGAGATATTGACCCAAACCAAGAAGATTGGGAATGCGGCAAGTCCCGAATAGATCGCGCCGTAGTTCGACATGCCAAACTGGAATTTGACGTGCAAAATCTGGGCGATTTGCCACAGCCCCCCGCCGAGCACCCCGCCCAGAAATGCCGAGAACAGGCGCACGCGGGTGTTCGGCATGAATATGTAGACGAATGCAAATCCAAACCACGCCGCGAACAGTGAGCTCAGTCGCATCACCTCCTGTACGACCGGTCCGATGCGCAAGGTCTCCTGCACGCTGATCGATGCGTCTCCGGACTTCAACGCCGTTGTAACCGCGGTCGCCGAGATCAAGAAGATCGGGACAACGACCAAAATCGAGAGGTAATCGGAGATTTTGCGCACAAGCGTGCGGGGACGCTCGACGCCCCAGATGTCGTTAAAACTAGACTCGATCGCACTCAGCAGCTTGATCACGATGTACATCAAAACGGCCAAACCAAACAGGCCGATCTTGCCGAAGTCCGTACTCTCGACAACTCCAAGCATATGCTCGATCGTTTCGCGCAAGCCAACACTCGCGCCGTCTTGCACCTCGGTCACAGCTTCGCCCATGCTGCTGTCGAGGAATGGCGCAATGATCTCGTTCTGCAGTCGGGAGTACGCGCCAAGCCCTTTGGCGACAGAGAACGTGAACGCAAGCAACGGCACAATCGAGAGTACCGTAATGAACGTCAATGCTTGCGCACGGAAAAAGCAGCGGTCGCGGAAGAAGCCGCGCACGGTGAGGCTTGCCACCCGCAAGCCGCGGTAGGCGGCGCGTTTGGGCCCTGAGAAGCCCGACGTGTCAATCAGCCAAACACCCCGACTAAAGAATCGCCTCGCTCTCTGCCAAGCTCCGCGCAGGCCGGTCGCGGCCTTTTCGTTTTTGCCGCCGGTGGGATTCCGGCTAGGTGTGCTATTCCAATGGGAGTTCTGCATGACGCAAGGCTGGTATCTTACTCATCCGCGAGCGGTTCGAACACACGGCGCCACATATCGGTCTGAAGAAGACTGCCGGGGTCGTACTTGCGCTTGAGCTCCAAAAACTTCTTTAGGTTTGCTGCAGGGAACATCCGGCGCGCATCCTCAGGACGGATCACGAGATCTTTGGCGAAGTAAAAGCGGCCGCCGCCCTCGAGAACGATCTCTGTCAGCTCTTGGGTGTGCTCCCAGATGTCTCTTCGGTTCGCGGCCGTTACCTTGAAGTCCATGGCCATGCTCCAGCCGCCGGTGCTATACGTCATGAGGAACGGATCGTGAACGTGGCGCTTGAAGACACCGAGGTACGGCACGATGCCCTTCTTTTGGCTCCACTTTAGGCACTCGGAATAGACGTCGTGGGCAGTGTCCTCGGGTACAAAGGGTTGGTACTGGATTAGCCCGCCTTTGCCGTAGGCGCGCTTCCAGTTAGGTACGTAGTCGAGCAAGAAAGCAAATGCTGCGTGCGATTGACGAACCGGGGGACTGTTCCCTTCAAATAGTCCCGATAGGAATTTCGTCCCATTGATCAGGCGCATGCCTGGATCATTAGTGAAGTACTTCAAAGCGTGCCAGAGCTCGGCTTTGGGGAAGAGCCCCATGATATTCGCGGGCTGCTCTTGGTAGCCAAGCGTGAAGCTAGCCGCGAGGTCGCCCTCCTCCTCACCGGGTTCCAAATAACGCGCGTCGTGAATCAAACCGCGGCCGAGCATGGGGCCCTTGCCAAAACAATCGATCCACCCGACGAGGTAGTCGCTAGTCTCTTTGTGGGACTCGAAGTAAGCCATCATCTCGCGCAAGTTTGCCGTGGCATAGGCCGAGACTTCCAGGTTGCCCGAGTGCACCTTCTTCGTGCCGATTTTCACGCGCGTAAAAATACCAAGCAGCCCAAATCCGCCAATAGCAGCATGAAACAGCTCGCTATTGGATGCTCGACTGCAGGTAAGCAACTCACCGTTAGGCGTGACGATGTCAAATTCCAACACCGCGTCTCCAATCGTGCCGACGCGGAAGTTGTTCTTACCGTGAATGTTTGCACCAAGTGTTCCCGCCAGAGTCGGAAACATCGTGCCCGAGACAACCTTGGGCCAGTACCCGCGGGGAAGTGCGTGCTTCCACAGGCCTTCGATCGTGACTCCCGCTTCGCAATCAGCGACCCCGGTTTCATCGTCGAAAGACAAAATGCGATTCATCCCCGTGATGTCGAGAGAGTGTCCGCCAGTGTTCACGCTAGCATCGCCGTAGCTGCAGCCAGCACCGCGCGGGCCAATCGTCACGCCATCGGCGCGTGCAGCGGCAAGCGCGGCTTTCACTTGATTGACGTTCGTCGGGTGAAACATCCGAGCGTCGGCGCGATGGGTCATGCCCCACGCCTCCACCGATTGATAGCTCGTGCGCGGTTGATCGTCCGCGCGCGATGGGATTCCAAAGACCGACATTAGAAGTTCAGCTTGCGGAAGACCATGGACGGGATGTGCTGGATAATCAGCGACACTAGCTGCCAGCGAAAGGGCACATAGACCGTGTTCTTCTTCTTTTCGATTGCTTTGAGGATGTCCGAAACTGCGTCCTCAACAGGAATGGGCCACTTTAGGCCGTCCATCCCCTCGGTCATCGGTGTGAGAACCGTGCCTGGTTTGATCGTGCAGACGTGCACATCGAACGCGCTCAAGCGGTTGCGCAAGCTCTCGAGATAGGTACTCATCGCGGCCTTCGAGGTATGGTACGCCGGGTTCGGCTTGCGGCCCCGATCGCCTGCGATTGACGAGATTCCAACGATCGTCCCAGCGCGCGCACTTTGCATGTAAAGGGCGACCTCGTTCGTCCAGGCCACGCAGCCGCCAAGGTTCACCGCGAACTGCTGAAAGTCCTTCTCGGTGTTGTACTCCTCCGGCCCCACCTCAGGCATGACACCCGCTGCGAAGATGAACAGATCGATACCGCCGAGCTCACGCACGACCTCTTCGAACAGTGCGGGAATGGCCGCCGTGTCGGTCACGTCGTGGGCGTGTGCGAATACTCTGCCGGACGTTGCCCCAGCCGCGAGCTCGCGCAATGGCGCCTCGCGGCGTGCGAGTGCGGCGACGCTCCATCCGTCGGCGGCCAAGCGGCGCACGAGCTCAGCGCCCATGCCAGAGCTTGCACCGACGATAAGTGCACGCTTAGATGGAGAGGATTCGGACGAGGTGGTGTTGGCGGCGGTAGAGGACAAGAGGCAACCGATGGATTAGGGGAAGGGAGTGGCGACTTGGCAGATCATCGACCATGTCGCAGCGTGGCCTAAGTAGTGCGGGGACGCATTATGGAGAAACCCAAGGGGCCCTGGGCAACCCAGAGCTGGAAGGTGCTGACTTCAACCCCTTCCAAGTTAGTAGATCCACTTTGCAGCATCCTGTAAAGTGCCCATAGTTAGGACTTATTCGCGAATAGGGCCACGGATTATTGTCTCGATCCTGCCCTTCCCATTCAGGACAAGAGTGCTCGGGATCGCAAGGCGCTCTAGATCGAAAAGGTCAGCGGAAGTGACCTCGTCACCACTCGTCTCCAAAGCGCGCTCCGTGATGTATAGCCGAGTAAAAGGCGCATCGAGCCTGTCGAGGATCGCCTCGGCAGCCGGGATAGCACTCGGCGCGTCCATGCTGATCGTGACGACGTGCACCTCGCCAGTAAGTGCTTTCTTTTTCAAAAGCGGAAGCTCGCTGATACAGCCCGGGCAATAGCTCGCCCAAAGGTTGAGGTAGATCGGCTTGCCATCAGCTGCTAGCACCGCGGGATCCAAAACGACGCGGTTTCCATCCCTGTCCGCGAATACAAGCTTCGCCAAAACGTCGCCCGACTCGACCTTCAAGCCAGGTGACATCGGGTCGGGGAGCGTCCGCGGCTTAGGCTCGATGGCTAGCTGCTCTCCACCTTCGACGAGCATAACGCGCGTGCCAGAGTTGAACGATCCAAAATCCTCGGTCGTACCACCGGGCCACGTCACTTGCACATTGCCTTCCCCTGCAGTCCCCAATCCAAAAATCAGCTCGGGCACTTGGCACGAGTTGAAACCCGCGCCACGCGACATCACCTGGCTCGTCTTACCCCACGGCCCGCTGACCGTCACGGTCGCACCGATCGCCTCGTATTGAAGTGTAGTCGCACGCAACTGCACTTTGATGAAGCCCGCTTTCCCAGAGCCCGGCTCGTTGATGTCGTTGCGATAAAGGTCGTGCCGCTCGCGCTGTAAATTGTGCACGAAGATGTCCGCGTCTCCATCGTCGTCGAAGTCCGCCCAAACGGCACCGCGACTATCATTTGGCGTATCTGCGCCGGACAGACTCGACAGATCAGTAAAGCTGCCATCGCCTTTGCCAATAAAGACCTTGTTGCGCTCGAAGCCACTGAAAGACAGGCCATCGGTAAACATCTGCGCGCTGTGGAATGTCAGGAAAGAGGAGTTGTTCACCTCTTGCTCAGCTGCGATGGAAGCCTCAGATCCGGTATCAACTGAAGACGCCACCACGTGGCGCCAGTAAGTACTTCAGGTATCCTCGGCGGAGTCACCGGTGACGTAACCCGAGCAGTTATAGACGTCGAGGTGGCCGTCCAAGTCCATGTCAAACGTCAACGGACACCAAGCCCATGAGGCTCCGACGCCGCCCATACTGCTGGCTTGGGCCTCGAACGTGCCGTCTTCTTTCTGCACAAAAATCGAGTTGCCAGCAGCCATCTTAAACAGCCCCTGCACGACGTCTGAGTCTTGACTTTCCATGCGCTTCAAGATGCGATTACCCGCCGTCGAAGACATGTTAGCTACGTACAGGTCTAAGCGCCCATCGCTATTGAAGTCGCCCCACATCGTCCCCATGCCATTGCCGCGGTCACCGATGCCCCACTCCTCCGAGCGGTCCGCGAACGTTCCATCGCCTTGGTTCTCTAGCAGCGAGTTCTCGCCGTAGTCGTTCACAACGTTGAGATCGGTATCGCCATCCCCATCAAAGTCGGCAGCCGCTGACGCATAGGTCCAGCGCCCGTCGTCAAGGCCCGCCGCGGCGGCGACATCGGTGAAGCCCTTGCCGCCCTCATTGCGGAACAGCGCGTTCTTCCCGCCATTCGTCGCGTTCAACCAGTCGTTGTTGTTTTCCTTGTTTTGCACGCCGTAGTTACAGACAAACACATCGACAAAGCCGTCCATGTCATAGTCGAGTGCGGTCAAGGTGTACGCGGGCATCATCCCGGTAAAACCTAGGCTTGCACCCTGTTCTTCGTACTTGTCGCCTTTGTTCACAAATAGACGAAGCGGGTTACCTTGGGTCTGCCCGTTCGGGCCCAGCCACCCCTCGTCCGCGACAAACAGGTCCTGATCGCCATCGTTATCGAAGTCTAAGAACAGGCTTGAAGTACCGCCCGCGGGCTTCCGGACACCCCATGCGTCAGCGCTCTCTTCAAAGCCGCCGTTGGGCTGCGCCAAGTACAAGAAGTTGCGCGACTGCGAGGTCAGGAACAGGTCCCACAAACCGTCGCCGTTGACATCGCCGCCAGCGACACCCTGCCACGCAAACAGCGTGTTGCCCTGCTTTCCAAAGCGCACGCCTGCATGGCCCAAGCCCGTTGAGCTCGAGACCTCGGTAAACAAAGGCGCATCGCGGCGCTCCGTCTTGCGCGAGGTCAGCTCGAGGCCCGTCATCGTCCACTTGCCACGGCGCTTCTCCACGCGCGCCCAAGTCCAAACCGTCACCGCTTCCGGCCCGCCACCGATTGCGCTGCCAAGGAAGCTCAACTTGAAGCGCACCTTTCCCCACAGCGGCCTGCCCCTTTGGAACTCGGCACCCTTCACTTTGAACACCACAGCATCCACGTGCTCCCACGCGCCAATGCCATCTTTGATCGAATCGAGCCAAGCCGTCTTCCCCTGCACGGGCGCACTCTCAAACGCAAAGGTCTCGCGGCTTGCATCAAGGGGCATATCGGTCGTCTCACTCTCGTAGTCTGCGAACAGTGATTGCCCAGCGAACTCGGGTGCGATCCACTCCCTCGCAGCGTCGAAATCGCGCCGCTTCAGCTCGTACGCGAACGCCACGAATCGGTTGGCGACCTCTTCCGAGTAGTCCTCGACAATATCCATTAGGACAACGGGGTCACTCGGCGAATCTATCGTGACTTTATCCGGCAGAGGCGCCATCTCAGACGCGTCAGCGCTTCCTCCCGTCGGCTGGCTTGTCGGGGACGCAGGCGGAGTCGAGATGGCATCGGATTCCGAGCAAGAAGTGCAGAGCAAGGCCCACAGCGCGGCTGGTACAAATAGCGCGCCTCGTAGTGAAATCGACATGGCTAGTAGGTGGACAGAGACAACAGGTCGCGACTCGATATAGGGCTACCGTGACGTCCCCAGGCTTCGAAGAGGGGGGGGAGAAGGTCTTTTCTACGGTCTTGACTTCCATTATATGAGTCCAAATGAGCGAAGCCGAGACATCCCCTACAAATAGTGCGCGGTGCAAGAGCAACCAATGCCGCTCCCCCCCGGGAGTGGCTAATAGATTAACCATAGCTAGAAGAGCGATTGCTTCAGCACAAAGTGCGTTCGCGCGAATTCATAGCCCGCATGCAGGCTCAGCCCGCTAACGGGCTCGAAGCTGCCCCATGGCTCTACTTAGAGACCCGCAGCGAGCTGGAGAAGCCTCGTAGATGAACAACACGCACAGAGGAGGCAGACGTACCCAACTCGGAAGCTGCTGCGGGTCCGACTTCCACACGATCCGCCTGGCGCGCAAGTTCGCGCGACTCGCCGTCAGGCGAAACTAAACTCAAATGAACGTGGAAGACTCCGCAATCGGCGGGCCCCAAGCGCAGTCTCCCCTCTACATCAAACTCGCCGCGATGCCGTAGCTCGTCCCATGGATAGCGCAGTCCATCGGGGCGGCGAAGCTCCGCCCGCAGCAGATAACCCTTCGGGAGTCCATCCAATAACTCCCGATCGAGAAATCGTAACTCTAAGGCTGTGACGGAACGCCTAGTCAATGCCAGCTGATGAATGGCGTCGAAGTCTCTTGCGTCCGGATCCAACCGCAGCTGCCGGGGCTCAAAATCTGGAGCCACAACATGTAAATCCATACCAGTCGGGTCCATCCAGACTCGCGGAGTCGCCCCTTCACTCTGTATGCGCGGCGTCCCGCGCTCCCCTGTCCGCGGGCTAAATGGCATCACTACTGCGGGCTCAATGCGCAGTCCGTATTCGTCGAGAACCTCAACATTCGCGGAGAAAAGTCGGCCGGTCAAATCGACTTCACAAAGCGCGGGGTCGGTCTGCTCTTCGCCCTCTTCTAGCTCGATTTCATCGACCCAGGCTAGCGCTCCCGATCTACCCCACAATGAGACGCGAATCGCGATTAGGCCAGGCGAGACACCTTCAAATCGGAAAATTCCGTCTTTTTGAGGGGCTTGCGCATAGTGAAACTTGGCCTTGTGCCGGCCCGCGGGCAAGACCTCTTCGAGTTCGACCCGCAAGATGTCGAGGGGGACGTCCGCGTCGACGAGCAGCCGTCCAACCACACTCGCGGGGACCAGGGGGACTAGCTCAGGCTTAGGCTCGCTCGGGATTTGGATCGGAGCCTGCGCGACTTGGAGGTTGCGCTGTCCTGACAATTCGTCTTGAACACTCCCGACGGGTCCCTTTGCCCCAGCAACGAGCGACACAAGTTCGTCTTCGCGAACTAAATTGCCTTCCGATTCAAGCGCGGACGCCACCTCGCTGGGCAAGCTCGCGCGATCCGGAAGTACTAACGTCAAAACGCGCTCGGGAATGCGCCGGCTTGAGAATCGCAAGGAAACCGGCGGCCCGTTCGGGCCCGCAAATCCGACTTCGAGCATCGCCATCCCGCTACCATAGCTCTCGACCGACGTCCGCAAGTTCGCAAAGGTCGCAAGCCCATCCTTGTCAGAGCGCACAGGCGCGCCAAGAGCCTCGGCACCATACCCAAAGTCAAGACTCATCAGGACGTCTTGCCCCGCTTGCGGAGCGCCCCCTGCATCGACGACACGGACAACTAAGCTCTGCCCTTGTGCGGGCCTCTCGGCCTGCTGCTCCTCCCGAGAAGACATAGGGGCGGCCGGCACGATTTCAGGTAAGGCCATCGACGAGGCCGCGGGGAAATCGGTCGGCGCAATACTCGCACGAGCGCGCCCCGACCCGATCTTGGGACCTCCCAAGGCCACCGCGACGATCAACGCAACAAATGCACAGCCAAAAAACACTCCTAGCCTTTGCCGCGCAGCGGTCATCCACTTCCGGGCCGCCATGTCAGATGTAATTCTCCACGTGGACTAGTCTAGCGATCTGGAGGCTAACTCTCCCGCCTCGGAACACGCTATTCTGATTCGCCCCCCATCGTCTCTATCGCCCCCATCGCCCCCATCGCCCCCCCTCCAAGTCCAAACATGACCACCGACGAAACTCCCGCCCCCTACCCCGCAGACGAGATCCGCCCATGGGAGCTGATCTCTCAAGAGCGAGGCCAACATATGCTGATCGCCCGATTGCGCACCGATCACATGCGCCATCCACGCACGGGCCGGGTCTGGCCGCGGACCATCTTGGAGATGCCTGAGTGGTGCAATATCGTCTCGGTCACCGGTCACATTAGCCAACCTGACTCGTGCAACCTGATCGTCGTACGCCAGTTCCGCTTCGGTCGCGCCCGCGTCTGTACCGAGATCCCCGGCGGCTTGGTCGATCCGGGCGAGCAACACGAGCAGGCCGCCCACCGCGAGCTGCGCGAGGAGACCGGGCACACCAGCAACAGGTGGACCTATCTCGGCAGCGTCGAACCCAATCCCGCCTTTCAAGACAACCTATGCCACCACTGGCTCGCCGAGGACTGCCAGCTCACGAACGAGCTCGACTTGGACCTGGGCGAGGACATCCATGTAACGACAATCCCCCTGCTCCAGGTCCCCGCCGCAATCCGGGATGGCGTGCTGACGCACTCGCTGGTAGTGAGCGCTCTGAGCCGCGTGCTGGATCTACGGGGGCAATAGGACGGAAACGGCTCGCCGTGTACAACCTCCCGAACCTGCTGCCACTCCCCGCGCGAATCAGCCACCGTAAGTTCTAATCATTCATTTTGCGTCGCCGGGAAGCGCAAAAACCAAGGTGGGCGATATCATCTTGGGCATGAAGTTATCGAACGCAACAAGGACCACTTTAGCCTTGGCTTTGGCCGCCAGCCTAATCACCCAGAGCTGTCAGAATTCCGAGGGCAAACTCGTTCTCCCCGAGACTATTACGGAGTACCTACCCGCGAACCTCGATGTGTGGCCGGACAGCGCGGGAGCGATTGAAAACAAGGCGCTTGTGTCGATTGCGAGGGACGTTTGGGATTTCCGCATGCGGACCTCGCCAACTTGGGCGACCTACCTCGGGGACCCTCGCTTCCACGGCACACTTGCGGACAACCGTGAGGTGGGATCGATCAGCCGCAACAAAGCCCGTCGTGGTTTCCTTGTGCGCATTGCCGGCATCAATGAAAGGAAGCTGAATGAGCAGGATGCGCTCACGCTCGCGCTTCTGCAGCGCAGCCTAAGCAACGCCATCGCTACCGAAAATATGGGTCTGGGAGCGTGGAACGTGAGCGCGCGCGGTGGCCCGCAAGTCTCGTTCCTGACCTTGGCTTCCGACCAGCCTGTAGGCACGCCAAAGGAGCGCGCGATGATGCTTCAGCGCTGGCGCCGCATGGGCCCCTTTATTCGCCAAGCTAGCCGCAACCTGATCAATGCTATGGAGGGCGGGAATATTAGCAGCGCGACGGCGATCGAAAAGGTGCTGGCCCAACTCGACAACCTTCTCCACACGCCATCACATCTCTCCCCTTTGATGGCGCCGGCGACTGCCGGTGGGACTTGGGCACAGCTTAGGGGTGGAGACAACTTGGCTGCCTTTGCCGCAGAGCAACTTGGCGATGCACTGCGCGCCGAAGAGCTTCGAAGGATCAACTTACACCTGCAAGACGGCCTGCAACTCGCAAAGGGCGCGCCGGTTTTGCTGCCGGCTTCAAACGACATTCTGCCGCCCGAGGTGCGCGGTCGCTTTGTCGCCGATGTCTGGGAGATCATCGAGGACGAGGTCTATCCAGCGTTTCGCGAGTACGAGCGCACCCTTCGCACCGAGATTTTACCGCGTTGCCGTCCCGATGGCCGCCCTGGACTCTTGTACACCCCGGATGGCCAAGAAAACTACAAGCAGCGTATCGAGAGCTTTACGACACTATCCTCGACAGCGGAAGAGATTCACGAGCTCGGCATGAGCGAGGTCACCCGCCTGCGCGGGGAGATGGTCGCTCTCGGACGCGAGGTCTTTGGCACGACTGACCTACGTGCACTACGCGCTCACATGGCAGCCGACGCCGCATTGCACTATGAGTCTCGTGAGGAGATCGAGGCCGTTGCGCGCTCCGCGGTGCGCCGCATGGAAGCCGATTTGAGCAAGGCCTTCTCCGTCGTTCCCACTGCAAATGTCGAAGTCGTCCCCGTGCCCGCGCACGAAGAGGCATTCACGACGATGGCCTACTACCGAGGCCCAACGCCAGATGGTTCCCGCCCTGGTCGCTATTACATCAACACCTACGAGCCGACCACCAAGCCGCGTTGGGAAGCTGAGGTGCTCGCCTTCCACGAAGCGGTTCCCGGCCACCACTTACAAATTGCACTTGCCAACGAGCTCGTGGGGCTGCCGATGATCCGCAGCCACGGCGGTATTGGTGCATACGTAGAGGGTTGGGCGCTCTATACAGAGACTCTTGCCGACGAGATGGGTATGTACAGTAGCGACGTCTCCCGCCTGGGGATGTTCAGCTTCGATGCTTGGCGCTCCTGCCGCCTGGTCGTAGACACAGGGATTCACGCCATGGGCTGGAGCCGCGACCGCGCGATTCGCTTCCTCGAAGAGAACACCTTAGCCGACATTCGCAACATTGAAAACGAGGTCGATCGATACATCTCTTGGCCTGGCCAAGCGCTTGGATACAAGATTGGTCAACTCGAGATCTTTGCACTTCGGGCCGAAGCCAAGGAAGCCCAGGGCCCCCTGTTCGATCTGCGTGGGTTCCACCAAGTGGTC
>Ga0315322_10003733_pt1 | contig 11715 bp, 8 predicted proteins | sample M110021515metaG_FD_203461 | JGI IMG/M metagenome (GOLD analysis project Ga0315322, IMG submission 203461) | Ammonia-oxidizing marine archaeal communities from Monterey Bay, California, United States - M1 100m 21515 | ecosystem: Environmental > Aquatic > Marine > Intertidal zone | place: USA... | reverse complement strand
ATATGTATGACTAAATAATGGAGAGGCAATCATTTCAATACCGGCCGTATGTTTATCTACCAAAAATAAAGCATCTTCATTTTCGTCTGGCAGATAGGCTTGAAACCAAAAAAAATCAGCCAAATTAGCACTAGTTACAAACCATTTCTCACCATTTAGTATATAACCACCATCAATTTTTTTTGCAGTTGACTTTAAATTTGCAACATCTGAACCAGACTCAGCTTCAGTAATTGCATAACAATCTTTTCTTAACCCATGAACCATTGGTAAAATATATTCTTCAATTTGTTGTTCTGAGCAGGCCTCAAACATCCAAGATTGCGCCTCTGGAAAACACCAAGATAATGCATTTGTCACTCTGCCCAATTGCTCCCATATTGCGACTTGCTCAACCATGGAAAGTTCCAATCCACCGTATTTCTTGGGTACATCAATTGCCGTGAAGCCAAGTTTAACAGCCTGCTCTTTATTGCGTTTTGTAATCTCTTTGGGAAGTTCGCCATTATTTAATTCAGCGTGAACTTCATGAGGCTGTAAAAAATTATCCGCATACTCACGGGCAATCTTTTGCCATTTTTGAGTATTCTCATTTAGTTTTATTTCCAATTTTTACTCACGCTTGTCTAGGGTCTGATATTTTCTGATTCAGCTCTCTCAGAATCCATTCGATATAAACACTCTCAGCATCTTCCATACCTGAAAATGGCCCGGGTTTGTAATATTTAGATTCCACCCCTTTGCGATTATTAACGATAATTGTCTTGTCTGCTTCAGTTGTGATATCCCATAACCACATTAAATCATCTTTTTTATAATCCTTATTTTCTTCAGCATCATTTCTTACTAACCAATAAATCCTACATTCACTATTATTGATATCCACTGGGGTAAAAACATACACCACCACATGATCACTATAGGCAAGCATGAACGTAAATGCTCCGAAAGAAAAATCAGAAGCTCCACCATCATAATCTTTAAAATCACCTAAGAGAGGAGCAACTGGTTGGCCATCTCTACTGCCTGTTTTATAACCTTCAAACAAAGCTGTTCGGCTATAACCATAGCCTTGCTCACCCTCTCGAGCCTTCATATCGATGAAATCAATTTCTATGTGCTTCAAACCACATGATTCCATTTTTTTTAACATATGCTCCTGAACTCGATCTCGTTTTGAGTCATCGAGCATCAAGGTATGCATTTTAGCGTAATCAGGGTGGGCAGTTGCGCAATGATAGCACTCCTGGTAATTCTCAATTGACAACTTCCAGTTCGCTTCTATTGGATAAGTTTTTTCAGCTGCAACTTTCAAGTTTTGAAAATCGAACATTGCCATTGGTTCTTTAAGATCTTCTTTAGCGCCTTTCCATGAAGGTGGTTTATCTGTAAAACAGATAAATACCAATCCATAAATTACATCAATTGAAAGTTTATTAAGACTATATTCAGTTTTATCAAAACTACTTGGCATATTACGAGCCGCAATTAAATCTCCTTCTAGATTGTAGACCCACCCATGATACGGACAACTAAATTTATGCGTATTACCCTTATCTTCGAGGCACACAAGCGAACCACGATGCCTGCATACATTAGCAAACGCTTTCAGAGACCCATCTTTGGCTCGAACAATAATTGCTGATTCATTCGCAACATTTATCACTCTAAAATCACCAGCTTCAGGTATTTGTGATTCATGTGCTGCGAAAATCCAATTCTGATTTATTAAGCAATTTAATTCTAATTTATAAATCTCAGGATCCGTATAAAATCTTTGATCAAGAGACCACCCTGGTTTTTGAGAATTGATCAACTCTAAAATATTCAACTCTTTACCCATATTCCCACTCTCCATATCTATACCTTATTTTAACTCTTCTTTTGATATTAGAGGTAGAAAAATTCCGTATTATGAGATATCTCAATAAAATAAAAAAAAATTAGTTATGAAATGATTAAATATAAAAAAATTATGTGGTAGATTTATCATCAATTAAGCATATGATCACTAAATGGAGTCATTCTTGAGAAAGCTATTATTTTCTTTTTTTTTAATCATAACAATCAATGGTTGTGAAAAAAATCCAACTGTTTTCGTCAATGAACAAACCTTAATCGGAAAAATTCAAGATAACTCAAAAATCGCAAAATTTTTGGGTGTTCCTTTCGCAGAAGCTCCAATTAATTCATTGCGATGGCAAAAACCATTCCCTTTCAATCCACGAAACTCAATTCGTAAAGTTCAAGAATTTGCACCTGCATGTATGCAAAAAATGGGAATACTAGAATGGTATCGTGATCTTGCTGAAATATTTGGTAATGAAAGAACTGTAGTTGAAGACCTAAATATAAGTGAAGATTGTCTATATTTAAATATATGGACTCCGTCGTTGAATGAGGCTGCGAACTTACCTGTCATGGTTTACATACACGGAGGAAGTAATGACAGTGGTTGGTCTTATGAGCCAAATTATCATGGTCATGCTCTTGCCGGAAAAGATATTGTTGTTGTAAGTTTAGCCTATCGACTTGGTGTATTTGGTTTCCTCTCACATCCTGATATAGATGATCCTGAAGCAATGGCAAATTTTGGATTATTGGATCAAGTTGCAGGGTTTCGTTGGATTAAAGAAAATATCAAAAAGTTTGGTGGAAACCCTAATATGATTACTGCGTTTGGAGAGTCAGCAGGAGCGCAAGATATTTTGGCACTAATGTTTGCAGAACCAGCTGAAGGATTATTTCAGCAGGCTATATTGCAAAGCAATGCTGGGTTTGGCTTTCCAGAAAAAACTGATGGTAATGGTCATGTAAGATCTAGTATCGAAAATGAACAAGCACGAGGCTTGACTCTTGCAAAAGCATTTAAAAATGATGAGATTCCTCTTACGCTAAATCAGTTAAAGAAGATATCAGCAAAGGAGATATTGAAAACTTATCACAAAGCTTTTCCAGATTATTATCACTCACCTGCTGTAGATGGATACCTTATTGACAAGCCAACCTGGACAGATATTCAGAATAGTAATTTAGCTAAAATGCGCGTCATAATCGGGACTAACGGGGATGAGTATTACGCAAATACTCCTGAAGAAACAAGTAATGAAATGGTAATAAATACAGCCAACGTCTTATTCAAAGTCAGAGGAAATCAAGCTTACAATGAAGTTAGCAAAGAGTCAGACGCACGAAATGCTCTAGATAGATTATACACTGCAGAAGGAATGCTTTGTCCATCTCAGAGTCTCGCGGAAAAGATTACAACTGATAAAGGAAAAAGTTGGGTATATTATTTTAATCGAATACGTGATGGAGAAGCGGCAATGCATCCTATGATTAGAGCTTACCACGGTGCAGAATTACCATATGTGTTTAATACGCATGATAATTGGATGATCACCAATGAAATAGATCTGGAGATTACCGAAATAATAACAGATTATTGGACTAACTTTGCCAAATCAGGTAATCCCAATGGGCCTGATTTGCCAAATTGGCCTCAATTCAACAAAGAAAATCAACTTGTACAGAATTTCGAAAATACTATTCAAGCAAAAATCTCAAGCGAGCTCGTATTATGCGAAATATTCAATGATAGGAATCAATAATAATGACTCATTATTATTCTAAATAATGTTTCTGGGAATAGATCTAGGTACATCCTCTATAAAAGCAATAGTCATTGATGATGATGGCAATAATATATTTGAATCCAATCAAGTACTCTCTATATCATATCCAAAGCCATTATGGGCTGAACAAGATCCATTTGAATGGGTAGAAGCTGCTGAATGCGCTATCTTAAAAATTCCAAAAAAAATTCGCGCCACGCTCAAAGGTATTGGTTTATCAGGTCAAATGCATGGAGCAGTATTAATTGATAAGCAAGATAAGCCGATCAGGCCCGCTATTCTCTGGAATGATGGAAGGTCATATCAAGAATGCAGTGAATTAGAAGAAATGAATCCTAATCTCGTAGATATCATTGGTCATCAAATTATGCCAGGCTTTACATCGCCCAAAATAGCTTGGATAAAAAAATACGAAAGAAGAAATTTCTCCTCTATCCATAAAATCCTACTCCCTAAGGATTTTTTGAGATTAAAATGGTGTGGAGATTATGCAACTGATACTTCAGATGCTTCAGGTACAATGTGGTTAAATATAAGAGAACGAAAATGGTCTCAACTAGCATTAGATGCATCAGAAATATCAATTGAACAATTACCTGAATTATTTGAAGGACAGCAAATAACTGGTTCGATTACAAAATCTGTATCAGAGAAACTTGGAATCCCAATAATCCCTATTATTGCTGGGGCTGGAGATCAAGCTGCTGGTGCAATTGGCTCTTCGGTCATAAGCCCTAAAGATGCATCACTAGCTCTTGGCACGTCAGGTGTAATTTTTATCGTTACGGATGGGTTTCTACCCAACCCTCTTCAAGGAACTCATGCTTTTTGTCATTCTATTCCTAGTACATGGCATCAGATGGCTGTGATCCTATCTGCGGCTTCTGCGGTAGATTGGTGTGCCAATCTTACTGGATATGATGCTCCAAGTGATGCTTATGATGATGCTGAGAGAAAAGGAAGTTCAGAAAAAGTTATGTTTTTACCTTATTTGAGCGGCGAAAGAACACCACATAATAATCCACATGCTAGTGGCATGCTCTATGGTCTAAGAAGCTCAACTGATAGAGCAACCATCATCCATGCAGCACTTGAAGGAGTGGCTTTTGCATTAACAGACGGCTATAAGGCACTGATCAATGCAGGAGGTCAATGTGATTCAATCTCAGTCATTGGAGGAGGATCAAGATCAACATACTGGGGTAAAATTATTGCAAATTGCCTCAATAAAACCTTGATATACAAGAATGACTCAAAATGTGGACCAGCAAAAGGAGCGGCTGAACTTGCGAGATGTGGCATTATGGGAATAAATATTCTTGAAAATTTACCAGAATCACCAATAGTCAGAGTAATTGAGCCAGAAAAAAATTATACTGAGTATTATCAAAACAAAATAAGTGAATGGAGAAAGCTCTATCAAAACACAAGAGAATTCAACCAAAGATAATTGTCATGTCTAAGAATATCTTCGATCATATTCAACCTATTAAATTTCTTGGTAGAGAAAACAATCAGCCTCTTGCATTCAACTGGTATGACGCTAACAAAGTGATACATGGTAAAACTATGCGAGATCATCTCAGATTTGCCGTCTGTTACTGGCACTCTTTTAATTGGTCAGGAAATGATATATTTGGTGAAGGTGCCCTCAATAGGCCTTGGTTAAACGATCCAAAATCTCACGATTATGCATTGCAAAAACTTGAATCAGCATTTAGTTTTTTTGAAAAGTTAGGCGCACCTTTTTTCTGTTTTCATGATGTAGATATAGCTGCTTATAGTCATACTGTGAAAGAACTTGCAGAAAATCTAAAAAAAATCAGTGACTCTGTTGCAAAGAAAATGGAAGAAAATAGAATAGGATTACTGTGGGGTACCGCCAACCTTTTTAGTCACCCTAGATATATGGCTGGTGCTGCCACTAATCCAGATCCTGAGGTGTTCAAATGCGCTGCATTCCAGGTCAAAAATATGCTGGAAGTTACACACCAACTTCAGGGTGAAAATTATGTTCTCTGGGGTGGCAGAGAAGGTTATGACACACTATTGAATACGAATTTAAAACAAGAATTAAATCAATATGCCAGATTTTTAAGTTTAGTCATTGAGCACAAAGAAAAAATAGGTTTCAAAGGACAATTACTCCTCGAACCTAAGCCACATGAACCAACTAAACATCAATATGACAGAGATGTGGCAACCGTAGTTGCTTTTTTAGAAAAATATGACTTACAGGATGATATTAAATTAAATATTGAGGCTAATCATGCAACCATGGCAGGCTTGTCATTCGAACATGAAATTGCAAATGCTTTTGCATTTGACGTTTTTGGATCAATAGATATTAACCGAGGTGATCCACAAAATGGATGGGACACGGATCAATTCAATAATGATCATCAAGAAATGACAATGGTATTGAAACATATTCTGCTGAATGGTGGTTTCAAAAATGGTGGTTTTAATTTTGATGCAAAATTACGACGTCAGAGTGTTGACATTGATGATCTTTTTATAGGTCATATAGGAGGAATTGACATTCTGGCAAGAGCTTTAATTAATGCTATTAAAATGATTGAAGAAAACTTTATTGAAAATTTCAAACATAATCGTTATAAAAAATGGAGCCAAGATGAAGCAAGCAAGATACTTGCTGGCGAAATAACCCTAGAGGAAATTTCTAAAAATATATCTGAACCTGAAATTAAATCTGGAAAACAAGAATTACTTGAAAAATATCTTAATAACTGTAGTTAGTTTAAAAAGTCAGGATCGACAGAAACATCCTGAATCAATTATTCTCAGACTATCCTCACATAGGGTGAAATAATCTATTTTTAAGTTATTACAATCAGAAGACTTATTTGAATATTGTTATACTTCACAAAGATTTTCGCATAAACGATAATCCTGCTTTATTTTATGCCTCATTATCCAGAAAATATCTGATTATCTATCCTTATGACAGTCATTATTGGATGACAAATGGATATTCAAATAATCAATTTAATTTTACCTTAGAGTGCTTAAAAGAACTTAATGAAAAATTAGGCTTTATTAACGCAAAAATACATATCTTTGAAGGCAATCTCTCTAAACTAAAAATTTGGATCGAGCGCAGTCATCCAGAATGCTTGATACATATCAATCAGAGCACTGACATTTATTATTATCGAGAATTATTATTTAATTTTAAAAAATACTTCCACAAAACTGGGAGAATCAAAATATATGAAAATTTTGGAATACAAATTAAGAATTATAATAGAGAAATCTGGTCAAAAAACTGGTTCAGAATAATGAACACAGCAACTCTGAACAGCCCCCTCGAAAATATAGTTAAAGTAACCTCTACACTACCCACGCTTGAGCAATTTTCAGAAGGCTTGCCAAAAATAATTTTATCTAATTCATCGTTTCAAAAAGGTGGAGAATCAGAAGCAGTAAAAATTTTAGATTCATTCATTGATTCAAGAGTTAATGGTTACTCAAAAAAAATGTCTAGTCCTATTGAAGCAGAATTTTCTTGCTCCCGACTCTCACCACATATAAGTCATGGATCAATATCAATGAGATTTATCTATCAAAGGCTAATTGCAGCATTAGAGTATTCTGAATACAAAAAAGATCTATTATCCTTCAAGAAAAGACTTCACTGGCACTGTCACTTCATTCAAAAACTCCAAACTGAACCTGAAATTGAATATAAATCAATGCATCCAATGTTTGAAAATTTAAGATCTGAGAGCAATTCAGAATTAATTGAAAAATGGATATTAGGTGAGACAGGTTTTCCTTTTTTGGATGCTTGTATGATATTTCTTAGAAAAAAAGGCTGGATTAATTTTAGAATGAGGGCAATGATTATGTCATTTGCTTCCTATAATCTCTGGCAGCCATGGCAAAAAACATCTCCCTTGTTAGCTGAATTATTCATAGATTATGAGCCCGGTATTCATATTAGTCAGGTTCAAATGCAAAGCGGCGTTACTGGTATAAACTTACCGAGAATTTATTCTGTAATTAAGCAAAGTAAGGATCAAGATCCTTATGCTCAATTTATAAAATCACAAATACACAGTCTAAAACGAATAAATACCAGAAATCTTCACAACGCAGAATTGTCTGATTATTATATTAATCAAATTGTTGACTTAAATTCATCCTCAAAAAAAGCAAGGGAGACAATTTGGTCGATAAGATCAAGCCGTCAATTCAAAATACTCGCAAAAGATGTTTACTCTAAGCATGGCAGTAGGTTACGTAGAAAACAGAAATAAACTTTGATTCATTTATCCATCAGAAAAATGTCATATATTTATTCGTAAGCCATCCCACAATCATAAATAAAATAAATAAATATAATTTAGAAATATCTTTGAGTTCCTGTTTTGAAAAATACAAATATATAAAGACGAAAGGAGCAGATGGAAGAATTCCAATAACTAAATATAAAAATATATAATGAAAATATGACATTATAATTTAATACAAATATTGGTTAATTCTGAGTAAAAATCTAATGAATGCAAGCCACCTTCCCTGCCAATACCTGATAATTTAATGCCACCGAAAGGCGTCCTCAAATCTCTCAAAAACCATGTATTAACCCAGACAACTCCCACTTCTAATTGCTTAGAAACACGATGTCCTTTTTGCAGATCTTTTGTCCAAATAGCTGCCGCAAGACCATATTTAGTGCTATTTACCGTATCTATAACCTCATTCTCTGCACTAAAGGGGCTGATATGACATACAGGTCCGAATACTTCATCAGTTAGTAAAGAGGCCTCTTCTCCAAGACCAGTAAATATAGTAGGTTCGACCCATGAACCTGCTTTTCTAGTATCACTGAACTTGGGTACTCCGCCGCCGGTAATAAGCTTACCACCCTCATTAATAGCTCTATTAAAGCAGTCTAAAACTTTTTTACGATGTTCTTGGGATATTAATGGCCCTAAATTCATTGATTGCCCTTCTGGCCAATTCTCAACTAACATTTCAGCACGTTTTTTTAACTCTAAAACAAATTTCTCAAATAATGACTCATGAACATATACTCGTTCGGAGCACAAACATACTTGACCACAATTTGAAAATACAGATTTCATTGTACCTTCGATTGCGGCCTCAAAATCCGCATCCTCGAAAATTATAGCAGCGTTCTTACCCCCCAACTCAAAAGAAAGTGACTTAACGTCCTTCGCTGCGACCCGCATAATTTCTGATCCAGTTGCCGACTCTCCAGTAAAAGTTATAGCGTCAATATCCTCATGCTTTGTAAGATACTCACCAGTCGAATTAGGGCCAAATCCGTGTAATAAGTTAAAAACTCCAGGAGGAACTCCAGCATCATGAATCACTTCAGCCAATAGAGTAGCTGTACTGGGAGTTTCTTCAGATGGCTTTGCAACAATACAATTACCCATCGCAAGAGCCGGGGCTAATTTCCATGTTAATAATAAGAGCGGTAAATTCCATGGAGCTATAACAGCGATAACTCCCATCGGTTTCCTAATTGCATAATTCAGTGCACCATTGCCATCTGGTGTATCCATCTCAAAACATTCAGTGCTAACAGTTTTCGCTAAATCTGAAAAAAATCTAAAATTCTCAGCACCTCTTGGTATATCAATCTTACTAGCATGCTCATAAGGTTTTCCTGTATCTGCAATTTCAGCTTCCACAAATTCATCAAAACGAGCGTCAATTCCGTCTGCAATTTTCCTTAATACTTTACATCGTTCACTCAAGGATATTGCTGACCATTCACCTGATGATGCTTTAACTGCTGCCAATACTGCATTATCAACCATAGCTTGATCTGCTTCAGCCACTCTTGAAATTAAGGAACCATCTATCGGATTAATATTATCAAAGAGATGATCAGATGATATGAACTCACCGGCTATATAATTTTTATGAGTTTTTGTTGTCATTAAGTCCTACCAGAAATAGTTTTAAAATTTTCCTAACGTTGGTATTTTAACTCTCCACCCACAAATGTCATATCTATTGTGGTGGAAGGTATATCACTGTCTTCTATGGTCAGTAAATTATTAGATAACACTATGAAGTCAGCATATTTACCAGGGCTAAGAGTTCCTTTATAGTTTTCTTCAAATGCGGCATAAGCATTATTAATCGTATATGTTTGTAATGCCTCTTCACGAGTCATCTTATGCTCAGGGTAGAATGCTTGACCGTCAATCATTCTCCTAGTAACTGAAGAATAATATGATGCTATCGGGTCAATCCTTTCTACTGGCACATCAGTACCATTAGTTATGATGGCGCCTGTATTGAATAGATCACGCCATGGTTGTGAAGTAGCTTTTGCGCGAACATCACCCAATCTACTGGGTATCCATGGACCATCAGAAGTACCATGAACTGCCTGAATAGAAGCTATAACACCAAGTCCACCAAATCTTGGTACATCTTCAGGGTCAATATGTTGCGCATGCTCTATTCGCCAACGTAATTGCTTACCATTAACTTCTAATTTTTTCCAAATACTCTCATATAAATCCAATGTTTCACGATTAGCTCGATCACCAATTGCATGTGTATTAACCTGAAAACCGTGCTTGACTGCAATTTCAGCTGTACCTGAAATATCTTCAACAGTCTCTAAAACCAATCCATCGGTTTCGGGCAAATCCAGATATGGATCTAGAAGCCATGCCCCATGCGCACCCAGTGCACCATCAATTTGCCGTTTTATTGAGCGTACAGTTAAAAAATCATTACCTTCAGAAACCATTTTGTATTGAGGTAAAGCCTGCTCCATAAGAGCGTTTGATTCACCTCTCACCATCACATAAAGACGTACATCTAGTTCTCCCTCTGACTCTAATTTTTTAAAAAAATCTATAGTCTCAAAACTTGCACCTGCATCATGAAATGAAGTTATGCCATGCCTCAAAGACTCTTCTGCAGCAAGCTTCACTCTCTCTCGATTTTGTAATTCAATTTGTTGTGGTGTCAGTCGACCATCATATTCACTCCTTGGTCCGCGAATTAACCTCTGAGCGGTCTCTCTCATTAACCCAGTAGCCTTTCCTGTTGAATCTCTGACAATAGTGCCACCTTCAGGATCAATAGTTTCGTTGTTCACTCCTGCAATCTCAAGTGCGGCATCATTCCAGAAGGCGGCATGTCCACTAGCATGCCCCAAAATTACTGGATTCTCTGGTGAGATTTTATTTAAGGTTTCATTAATAGGTACCCCATCAACAGCATCTGATGGCACACTTTGCCATTTATCCTGATGCCAACCACGGCCAAAAATCCATTCACCAGGTTTTGCTTTATCTACCGCAATAGCAACTTTTGTTACTATCTCTCCCCAATTATTTACTTCATTCAAATCGAGAATTTGTTTAGAGCGACCTAAACTCATGAAATGTCCGTGTCCTTCTATAAATCCTGGCATGACGAAGCGTCCATTTAATTCAATAATTTTAGTTTCACCATTAATAAGTTGCCTTACCTCATCATCACTTCCAACAGCTAAAATCTCATAATCTTTAATCGCCATTGCTGATACAATCCCATAATTTGAATCGACTGTAGCTATGTCTCCATCAAGTAATACCAAATCAGCATATTCCTCTATATCCATTCGAATTTGAGGATCATCTGAGTCATAAGAACAAGCAGCTAACAATATAACTACAATTAATCCAAAATTAGTTTTATATTTTTTTACCAGCATAACAAGCAGTCTCTCTTTGATTGATTAATAAAATTTATATTTATAATAAAGTTAGCATAAAAGTTGCTTGTGAATTATTTAATTAGTAAATTTAATTCACTACATAATTACAAAGCTGCCATGATAGTGTAAATTGTATAGAATTTTTTAATTACTGAAGTAAAAATCCTGAGGCAAACTATTTTATGCGACAAATTATCTTACTAATAATAACTATATTCACATTTATCTGTCCTCAAAGCTGGGCGGATACAATACGCCAAACAAAAGGTGATTTTTATGATGCATTTAGACAGCTAGATGTTGATCTTCCCAGTCCAAATGTTTATCGAACTGCCTCGGGAGCTCCAGGACCTC
>Ga0315322_10003731_pt1 | contig 11715 bp, 10 predicted proteins | sample M110021515metaG_FD_203461 | JGI IMG/M metagenome (GOLD analysis project Ga0315322, IMG submission 203461) | Ammonia-oxidizing marine archaeal communities from Monterey Bay, California, United States - M1 100m 21515 | ecosystem: Environmental > Aquatic > Marine > Intertidal zone | place: USA... | reverse complement strand
CTTGGAGCAGTGAGCGCTTCTCACAATCAACTGCCGCAACGGTCGAATGATTCGCCACAACCTTCATGTGTGCAAAAGTGGTCAGGACGTTTCGATATCAACAGGAAAGGTATCCAGTTTTTCGATGTAGGCGCCGCCCATCCCATAAAATGGTCCCGCATCAGCGTGCCATTCCATAAGCACGACCAAATTCACTTCTGTATCGGCCAGTTTCAGTTTCACTGCTAGACGATCAGCATCAAGCTTTTCGGTATGAAAGAAACCGATCGAGGTTGGGGACACGTCGCGTGTGATTACCTCAATTGGGTTGCCAACAGGCTGATTTTGCTCATCCAAGCCGATGACCACCACGGGAATCGCCATAGTGTGTCGCTTGTCCTGCCGACGTTCGCCACCCGTGTAGACGGTTGAATTAAGAAATTGCCGTTTGGCGAAGTCGCTCAATTCCTGCGGCAGCTTTTGCAGAGGACGACGGCTTTTGGTGTCAGTTAACAAAGCTGATCTCATCTCAGATAGCGGGACAGATATGACTAATATCGATGCCCCCCGGCATCCAACAAATCCCCCGCTTTGCAAGACACCAATCTGTGACGTCCGCATCAGAAAAATGGGCTACAGATCGCGGTCTGGAGTGACACAAACGAACGAGCAAGGACAAAACTGACTTCCAATACGTTTTGAGGAACGATTAGAACGATTTTTCCGACTACACTCCAAGTAAATGCATTGCGGCATAATGCAATCGTTCTTGGCCAGTCATTGCAGCCCTTCAGCTTCCCTGCCCGTTATCCTGCGGCAACGCGGAGCACTGTCGAAGCTCCTGCGAGGATTAAAACGCCAACCATGAGATTTTCACCCATGATGACAGTGCGTTTCCAACGCATAGCGTCGAGCGGAAGGACTTCGGCAGAAACATCGCTGGGAAGCTATAATCGCCCGCCGCAACCCACGCCCCATCAGGGAACCACAAATGACACGCCCACCTTTGCCGCCATTCCATGGCTTCCGTGTCGCCCCGCTGGCAATGCTCTTCTGTTTTTTCTCAACGGTCGCACTTGCCGAGCAGGCTTTAAAAAACCCCAATGTGCTGCTGCTACTGTCTGACGATTTGGGGTATCAGGACATTGGCTGCTATGGCGGTCCGGTGAAGACCCCGACGCTGGACAGACTGGCATCCCAGGGCATGCGTTTCAACCAGTTCTATTCTGGGTGCGCTGTCTGTTCACCTTCACGAGCAACGCTGATGACCGGACGCCATCACATTCGAACTGGCGTCTACAGTTGGATCCATGATCCCAGTCAAAAATCACATCTCCTGCGTCGTGAAGTGACATTAGCTGAAGTGCTCAAAGATGCTGGCTACGCCACTGCTCACGTCGGCAAATGGCACTTGGGACTCCCCACGCAGAAGCATGCCAAGCCGACTCCGGACCAGCACGGTTTTGATCACTGGTTTGCGACTTCGAACAATGCAGAGCCGAGTCACAAGAATCCGCACAACTTCATCCGCAATGGCAATCCAGTCGGAAAAACAGAGGGATACTCGTGCCAGATTGTGGCCGACGAAGCGATCAACTGGCTTGACCAACGCAGAGCCACGCATCAGCCATTCTTTCTGAACGTCTGGTTCCATGAACCTCACGCGCCGATCGCCGCCCCCGATTCGATCGTCAGAGATTATGGTCCGTCCAAAGACCGAGCCGCCATCTATTCCGGCACCATCGACAATACAGACAAAGCAATTCAGCGTCTGCTGGACAAGCTACAGCAACTGGGTGTCACGGACAGCACACTGATCATTTATGCGTCTGACAATGGAAGTTACCGTGACGATCGGACTGGCGGATTACGAGGTCGCAAGGGAATGAACTGGGAAGGAGGTATTCGCGTCCCTGGCATGTTCGTGTGGCCCGGGATAATCAGACCGGACACGGTCTCGTCAACGCCTGCGGGCCTAGTCGATGTCCTGCCCACGGTCTGTGGCTTGCTGGGGCTCGGAAAACCCGATCGGCATTTGGATGGCACTGACCTGACGCCGATTCTGAAAGAACAGTCAGACAACTGGCAACGAAAGCAACCTCTTTTTTGGCACCTTCAAAAATCAAGACCCATCGTCGCGATGCGAGACGGCGACTACTCGCTAGTCGCTGAACCTGATTATGAGCTTTCGAAAGACAACATGTTTCAGGAAGCATGGATTCCAAAAATCAGATCTGGCGGATATCGCAATTTCCAAATATTCAATCTCACGAACGATCCGCAGCAAATGAACGACCTTGCAGCGAAGAATCCCGAGTTGCTCAAAGAGTTGAAAAACAAGCTACTGAAAATCAATCAGAGCATCATGCAAGAAGCATACGATTGGACGGCACAGTGAGATCAGGGCACAGTGAGATCAGGGCACAGTGAGATCAGGGCACAGTGAGATCATCCTGGGCAACCACTGTTGGCCTTGATCTGTTTGCAGTCGCTGGGGCTTGCCCATCGACAGACAGATCCCGATACCCCTTGTAGCAACGGATTGAAATCAGGTGCTGACAGACAAATCCATTTGAAGTAGGCAACAACGGGCTTTAGAATACCGGCCCGTGCAGCTTGCACATGCTATCCCTCGCACTCGATGTCGGAACCCTCCATGTATCGCACCATGTATCGCACCATTTATTTTTACAGCGTGACCTTTTGCAGCCTCGGATTACTCGGACTCCTGTCTCCCCTTGCCCAGGCTGCCGACGATTTTCAAGTCAAGGACCATCCCGGCAAGTACGCTGATGTCATCACACCCGATGGCAAGCCCATTTTGCGTTACATGTACGAACGTGACACTTCGGATGATGCTAAGACGTTCGATACTGCGAAAGTGTTTGCACATGTCCTTGCTGACGATGGAACAACCACCCTCACCAAGGGAGCCGGCGGCAAGTTCCCGCACCACCGCGGAATTTTCATTGGCTGGAATAAACTCAAGCAGGGAGGCAAGAGCCATGATCTTTGGCATGTCCGCAATACGGTACAAAAACACCGCGAATTTGAAGAGACGGAAGCGGCTAACAAGGGTGCCAGACTCACCGCGTTGATTGACTGGATCGGCGTCGATGGTAAACCTGTTCTCGAAGAAAAGCGTACGTACAAAGTCACATCACAAGATGACGCTTACAGCGTCATCGATTTCACCTCAACACTCACTGCCACACAGGGTGATGTCGAACTCAACGGTGATCCGGAGCATGCTGGCGTGCAGTTTCGACCTTCACAACAAGTCGCTGAAAACCAATCCGCAGCCTATACGTTTCACAAAGAAGGAATTGATCCCAAAAAAGATCGCGACTTGCCATGGGTCGCAGAGAGCTTTCAGTTAGGCGACGACTGGTGGTCGGTGCAGCACATGAATCACCCATCAAATCCTGAGGGTGCTCGCTGGTCCGCCTATCGCGACTACGGCCGCTTTGGACCTTTTACCGTCGTCAACATCGCCGATGGAGAATCGGTGACATTCCGTTATCGGTTCCGCGTCACAAAAGGCAAGTCGCAAGACCGAGAGCAACTGCAGGCAAGCTTTGACCAATACAGCAAGTGAGCAACTGCGCCGGTTTTAGCCCAGCAGGTCCTTGTTTAGCCCAGCAGGTCCTTGTTTAGCCCAGCAGGTCCTTGTTCAGTGAGTCAACGCGTACACCAGAATATTGATGGTGATCGCGTAAGAATCAATCGAAAACCGTTCAAAGAACTCTTTCGATTCACCCTCCCGTTCCCAGCCGTCTGCGATGTCTGTGTTGTGGGTCGCAACCACCATCAAGCGATCCTGCTGATCAAACAGCCCCATGAAGCGAACGCGGTTAACCCCAGGGACACCGCCCGTCGGCGCACGATGTGCAAACGGCGGATCCCAGGGCATGCCCGTTTGCTGATAGAAAACCCGTGCCGGTATCTGCGGACACTGCTTCACTGGGTAAACGATTGTCAGCATGGGGTGATCAGTAGGAATCTGCCGCACCGTCCAGTCTGGTCGCAAAGTGCCGATATTCTGCATGAAACTGGCCCACTCAGCTTGCCCCCAAAAGTCATCGACCCACAGAAAACCACCCCGCTGCAGGTACCTTTCCAAGCCAGCACGCTCCGACTCTGTCAGCTGTTGCCAACCGATATCACTCATGAAAATGAATGGATGGTCAAGAAGGCGGTCATCGGTTAAACGCAGCACGATGGGATCAGGACTGATCTTCAGCGATGTCAATTCGTTCAGGCGATAGATGAGATTCTTTTCTGCCCGCGGATAATCAGTTTCCCACCGCTGCCAGTCACGTCCTTCATATCGATACCATGATTCGTTGTAGCCTCCGATACTGTCATACCGAATACGAACAAAGGTAAAGGCATCGGTATCCGTAGATGGCGCCACCGCATTGCCATCGGTGTCCGCGTTCAGATACCTCGCTCTGGCAGCACTCAACAACAACAGTGCAATAGCAAGCCACAAGACGCCTCCTAGCAGTTGCCGGCGAGATTGAGCGTGATTGAACAGCAAACAAACCATTGAATGTCGATGGTGGCGAGGCACTAACGAGGTACTAACGAAAAAAGAACCGCTGGGCTCCACACTACAGCTGCATCCTGACAGATCGCAATGGTTCAGCCACCCAGAGTTACGTCAGGATACACAGTCGCCAAGAACATAAGTAATTTACTGCAACAACAGCGACTGCCAGGAAACTCGCATACCAGTGTCTATTTCAGACCGGCGACATTCATTTTGATCAGAAATACAGAATCCTTTGCCGTGATAAATAAGTCCCTGCGTTGTGGACCAGCGAAGGTGACATTCGCCGTCCATCCTTTTGGAACGGGAATGAATTCCAGTTTCTTACCATCCCGATTGAATATCGTGACTCCCCGACCAGTTAAATAAATATTTCTCTGTTCATCGATGGTCATCCCATCGCTTCCCTGTGAGCAAAATAAAGTCCGATCGGTGAGTTGCCCGGATTCATCGATTCGGTAGCGATACGTTTTGCCATCGCCGATGTCAGCTACATAGAGCTGACGATTCTTTGCGTCACCGATAATCCCATTGGGTTGTTTCAAGTCGCCAACAACCTTGGACACCTCACCGTCAGGAGAAACCCGGTAAACGCCACGCGGGTTGTCTTCGGGAATCACCTGCGTCCAATAGGGGCGTTTGTAGAGAGGATCGGTGAAATAAATTGAGCCGTCACGGTCGACCCAGCAATCGTTTGGCCCTGAGAATCTTTGCCCGCCGGTTCCCGCCGCAAGGACTTTGTGCTGTTTGTCGGGGATGTCAATCTGCCAAAGTTCGTTATTGGCGTCAGCACAAGCGATCATCTTGTCGGGAGCGATGAAGAACAGACCGTTGGCCCGCCCACACGGCTTCAGCCAGTCAGCCAATTTTCCTGTGGCACAGTCATAGCGAACAATTCGGTCATTGGGTTGGTCTGTAAAATAGACATTCCCCGAAGCATCAGCAGTGGGTCCTTCGGTGAACGAGTAGTCAGCACCCAGTAACGTCAGCGTTCCCTGCGTCAACGACAAGGAAGGGGGTGGGCCTTCAGGCTCGACAGCCTGGCTGCATAACCCCGACGCGAGCACGAATGCTGTGAACACCAGTACAAACGCTGCGGACACAAGGTTGACGCGAATGAAATTAACAAGGCGTTGAGATGGCATGCAAGTATCCGAGGAACGATGAAGGCGAAAGCCAAATGCGGCAAACAAAGCTGGGACCCCCGAGGCCCCATCCGGGGCGATCTCATTTGCGTGCTCAGCAGACACCCCTGCTGCCAGCAGACCACAGTCTACAGAAATGCAGTTCAGCGAACTGCGCATGATGCGATTCACTTCGCAAAGGCATGGTAAAAAGCCGCTACACAGCGATAAATCTGTGGCAGGATTGACCCACAGTGCATTTTGCCGCCTTTTCTGAGTGGCAAGGAGCGTTAGACTGGGAGTCACAGGAAAACCATGAAGCAAATCGTCACAGTCATCCGTCCTCACCTCGCCGAAGAAGTTCTAACGAGCTTACGTCGGGCTCCGATCGAGGCGTTGAGCGTAACCGAAGTCAAAGGCTACGGTCGTCAAAAAAGTTACCTTGATGAGTATCAGGAAACAGAATACTCACAAGCATTTGTACCCAAGGTAGAAATCACGCTCTGGGTCGATGATTCACGCTGTGAAGAAGTACTGGAAAAGATAGTGGCAGTTGCCCGTTGTGGACGAATTGGGGATGGTAAAATCCTCGTCATGCCGGTCAGTGAATTCCTGTAGTCGCACCAACGTCCTCGGGGGTCTGATCGCGAACATGACAGGTCATCCTTTCCGGCCATGCATACTAACCCGATAGCAGGCGTCTGTCCTATCGGCGAGCTTTTGGTGGATTGAACTGATCACAGAAAGACAGCTGTGCCCCAGAAATCGCACACGCCTCCCGTCCATTCCAAGGAACCCCTACTGAAATCAAATGGATTGGCCACCTCTTCCTGACTACGGTTGTATCCCACGTTGGCCACAGGATGGTCAGGGATTCATCCATCCAGATGATGTTCCGGTCGCAACGCGTTGCTTTCCAAGTGAGCGTGTATTTCGACGCGACAGATTTGATGGAGTCTACTATCACTACAGCTATGGATCACTCAGATTTCGCTTGAGACCAAGCATGTGGCTCAAAGTGAACTCTGATGGAATTGACATCGGGGACCGAGTCGAAACCATCGGTGCTTCTCTCGAGCGAGAGCTTTTCGTTGCTCAGGTGTGGGGCATGTATTACGTTCAAAGCAAGGGTTGCATTCTGTATCGATTGCGACGCGGTGACACCCATGTGCCGCGGCTCTACACGGCCAAGAATCTGCGTCTGCTTCAAGACAAACAGAAGGTGCGACCTGGCGACACAGTCCATCCGACACCTAAGTGGAGTGGCGACGGAGACTTGCTTGAGGACATCGAACTTTAAGGCGCTGACATCGAAAATGATCTGCGCTGAGGGCAAGCTCTTTAACAAAGAATGCCCCTGCCAATCAACTTCGGTTACCGAATCATGGTCGGGATGTTGTTGGCCATTGCACGCACGGTCTGACACGCCCCTCATCTGATTGATCGGGCAAGATGCGAGTGAAGCCATCATCCTCTGGGTCACTGGCATAGTGATATGTGTAGGACATACGAGATGTCTCTGCATCGGCGCGGTGTTCAGCGGCACCTGATTCGCAAAGGTCCCATGTTGTGACGACAACTCGTCGATACAAATCCGGAACCCTCGGCTGGTTCGCCCCCTCGATCGCGTCCAACACTTCCAAAACTCGCGGCATTTGCTCAGGACGAAAATCCCATTTTTCTCCGACGACGTCATCGGTTCCACTGGTCATCGCTGGGTAATCATGGCGATCAAACAACGTGCCGAGAGTAAAAACAACTGAAACGTTCAGCGGCTCAACGGGCCACATCGCACCACGACACTGCCCTCGCTTCAGCGTTCCATAGACAAAAACGGAGGAAATCACGCTGATCTCGGTTTCGGAATCGCCAAAATTCACATCGCAACCTTCGAGCACAAGTAATTCGTGGGTCCACTCAGCAGCCGATCAAATGACTTCAATGGCTTCTAGTCCTTCGAGGACTTCTAGCTGAGACTTCTAGCTGAGACTTCTAGCTGATGAAAAATTCTACGGGCAAGAAAACGGACGCCCGAACAAAACGTGGGTGCTGGAGGCAAAACTGACGGGTCAATCAACAACTTTGGCGGCAGCCTCCAGCAACTTTGGCGGCATCCTCCAGGTTCAACAAGGCCGGTTCTGGCCTGAACACACGCTCACAAACCCTAAAAAATCGAATTCATCGCGGAAACCATGTTCTCACCAGCGGGCGCGTCCTTCCCAACGAGCACCCCGTCCATCATTATCTTTCCAGACCCTGTTGCATCAATCCACCGAACAGACCCATGCCAATCGATCCTGATTTTGCCGCGGCCCTCGAAGCCCACTCCATGGAGATTGACGAAGCAATCGCCGAGCGTTTGGAGAATTATGCCCGCATTCTATGGAAATGGAATGAGCAACTGAATCTGACGCGTCACACCACCTGGGACCTGTTTGTGGGGCGTGACCTGCGTGACTGTCTGCAATTAGCTCCGCTGCTGGAAGCCGGTGAGGAAGTCCTGGACCTTGGCAGTGGCAACGGTATCCCCGGGATTCCGCTGGCCATTCTTCGATCAGACATCGAGATTTCGCTCGCCGAATCAGTCTCGAAACGTGCGAATGCGTTGGGCGAGATCATTGAAGAACTTCAACTCCCGGTTCCCATTTACGGAGCACGTGGAGAAGATTTGCTGGAAGACTTTCGCTTCTCAACGATAGTCTCACGAGCTGTGGGGAGTGTGGCCAAATTCTGTCGCTGGATGGAACCTCATTGGACGAATGTCGATCGTCTGTTGTTGATCAAAGGCCCAAAATGGCTTGAAGAGCGAAACGAGGCTCGACATTTGGGAGCTTTGGCCAATCTGGAATTGAGACGTGTCGCTGCCTATCCGCTGGGTGACGACGCTGAATCGGAGGGCGTCATCCTGCAAATTTCTAGGGGCAAACGAGGCGGTGAGTGAGTGGCCAGCAGGCGAAAAGATGGACAATGCGGGCCGAATTCGCCGTGAAACATGAGTTTTCCGCGCGGAACTGACCCTGCCTGCCGATTCATCTAGCGGGGTTCTGTCAGGCGTCTATACTTCTGGCATTGCACATCATGTGCGACTTCCTGCCATGCCACCGGACGTGCTGCCCTGTGGCAACACATGGCAGCCCAAAAGTCACCCTTGCGGTGGCATTTGAAGTCACCCTAGCAGCATTAAGATTTGGTAGCCGGTCCTTATGACAGCAATTACTTGCTGCGGGACACGCCCACTCGCTCATATCCGCCCACACAGTTTCTCGACATGTCGGACTATAGCCTTACCCACCTCAAGCAACTCGAAGCCGAGAGCATCCACATCATTCGTGAGGTGGTCTCAGAATTCCAGAAGCCCGTCATGCTTTACAGCATCGGCAAAGACTCGGCAGTGCTGGTCCATCTGGCCCGTAAGGCCTTTTATCCAGCCAAACCGCCGTTCCCATTGATGCATGTCGATACGACTTGGAAATTCCGGGAGATGATTGAGTTCCGAGAAGAGTACGCTCGAAAGGAACTGGGGCTCGACCTGATCGTCCACACCAATGAAGAAGGTCTGAAGCACGACATCAAACCATGGGAAGACAGTGAGCGTCACACGGAATTGATGAAAACAGACGCTCTGAAGGCAGCCTTGGACAAGCATCAGTTCGATGCAGCTTTTGGCGGTGCACGCCGTGACGAGGAGAAAAGTCGAGCAAAAGAACGGGTTTTCAGTTTCCGTGACAAGTCACATCGCTGGGACCCAAAGAACCAACGACCAGAGCTTTGGAACCTCTACAACGGGCGAGTCAACAAAGGCGAGTCGATCCGTGTCTTTCCCATGAGCAACTGGACTGAACTGGATGTATGGCAATACATTCATCTTGAAAACATTCCCATTGTGCCGTTGTACAAATCAGCGATGCGAAAAGTAGTTTTACGTGATGGCATCCTTTTGATGCGGGATGACGACCGGATGCCTCTGCTTCCGGGCGAAAAGGAAGAAACCAAGATGGTGCGTTTCCGAACGCTAGGGTGTTATCCACTTTCAGGTGCGGTTGAGAGTGAAGCCACGACACTTCCTGAAATCATTCAGGAAATGTTGCTCGCTAAGACGAGTGAGCGTCAGGGCCGGATCATCGACCAGGACGAGGGTGGTGCTGGAATGGAAGAAAAGAAACGCCGCGGTTACTTCTAAAGATCCATCCAAGTTACGCCAGCGATTGCACAACTCAACCGCAGGCATTGGCACCGCTTAGCCAAGACCGCCCTCACCGAGGGCCAAGCAAAACCTATTACAGCGAAGACTTTCGAACCATTTGAATGCTGTCCTCGCTCACAGATCCAATCCCCAAGATCATACAAATTCTGAATCGATCTCATGAGCCATCAATCAGACCTGATTGCCACTGACATCAACGCCTACCTCAAGCAACACGAGTCAAAGCAACTGCTGCGATTCATCACCTGCGGTAGCGTCGACGATGGAAAAAGTACGCTGATCGGCAGACTGCTTTACGACAGTAAGATGATTTATGAAGATCAGCTGTCGCAGTTGGAAGCTGAGTCAAAGTTGGTGGGTACCACCGGCGGAAAATTTGACCCCGCTTTGCTGACAGACGGTCTGAAAGCTGAGCGTGAGCAGGGCATCACCATTGATGTCGCCTACCGGTACTTCAGCACGCCGAAACGCAAATTCATCATTGCCGATACCCCGGGGCACGAGCAGTACACTCGCAACATGGCAACAGGCGCTAGCACTGCGGACCTGGCCGTCATCCTGATTGATGCACGACACGGTGTGCTGACCCAAACACGCAGACACAGCTTCATTGTCTCGCTGCTGGGGATCCGCCATGTCATCGTGGCTGTCAACAAGATGGATTTGCTCGATTTTGATGAGGAACGATACAACGAAATATGTGATGAGTACCGATCATTCGCGATGCGTTTGGATCTGCCAGATCTTCACTTCATCCCGATCAGCGCACTCGATGGTGACAACGTGGTCGACCGCAGCGAGAAATCGCCGTGGTACAGCGGCAGTACCCTCATGAATTTCCTCGAAACCGTCTACATCGGTAGCGATCGGAACCTGCAGGATTTCCGCATGCCAGTGCAGTACGTCAATCGCCCCAACCTCGACTTCCGTGGTTTCTGTGGAACGATCGCATCAGGTATCGTTCGCCCAGGTGAAGAGATCATGGTGTTACCAAGCAGGCAAACATCAAAGGTCAAAGAGATCGTGACGTTTGATGGAACGGTGGAAGAAGCTTTTGCACCACTATCCATTACCCTGACTCTGGAAGACGAGATCGACGCAAGTCGTGGTGACATGATCGTCCGACCAGGAAATTTGCCGCGTTCGCGTGATCAAATCGAAGCGATGCTGGTTTGGATGGATTCAGAAGCCATGGTCCCTGGCAAAACATACCTTTTCAAACACACATCGCAGACACAACCAGGAACGATTGAATCACTGAAGTATCAGGTCGATGTCAACACGCTGCACCGCAATCCGGCCCCCGAACTGGGCCTGAATGAGATCGGTCGTGTCAGTATCTCACTGAACGCCCCCATCCACTTTGACGCTTACCGCCGCAACCGCAGCACGGGCGCGTTTATTGTGGTCGACCGGATCACCAATGCCACAGTTGCTGCTGGCATGATTTTGGACAAATCAGGAGACGGGTCTCCAAAGTCAGTGTGGGACGATGAAACCCAAAACGATGACAACAAGACTGAATTTTCAGCAGTCTCCGCCGAAGAACGTACTGCACGATTCGGACAAAAACCAGCCACGGTCCTGCTGACAGGCCTTACCGGAAGCGGCAAGACATCGATCGGGCAAGCCGTGGAAAGAAAGCTGTTCGAGCAGGGTCGAGCCGTGGCGATGATCGATGGTGAAAAAGTACGTGGCGGGCTCACCCGTGATCTGGGCTATACCGCTGACGATCGGAGCGAGAACCTGCGACGAAGCGGGCACCTCGCTCACATTCTCAATGATGCTGGCCTGATTTGCCTTGCCTCATTCGTTGCCCCTTCGGAAGATGTTCGCCAGAAAGTCGGAACACT
>Ga0315322_10003728_pt1 | contig 11719 bp, 16 predicted proteins | sample M110021515metaG_FD_203461 | JGI IMG/M metagenome (GOLD analysis project Ga0315322, IMG submission 203461) | Ammonia-oxidizing marine archaeal communities from Monterey Bay, California, United States - M1 100m 21515 | ecosystem: Environmental > Aquatic > Marine > Intertidal zone | place: USA... | reverse complement strand
TAGATTTGGCAAAGACATGTTTCTCTCTCAATTTCGGCAATAAAAAATGGGCCAATCCTTGGCCCTACCGAATCCTTCCGGCAAACATCCTTAAACACTTCCTTATGGTTTGTACTTTCTAAACGCTCGTGCCTCTCGTTTCCAATCCGGTAGGGATCAAACTCGATGAATCAATAATGAGATGCACATCTTCGGCAAGCAGACCGTTCATCTGTTGACCGTCAGAAATCTCGACGTTGTAGTATTTGTTTTGACCAAACATATAGACCTGCTTGACGTGTCCGAACATCCAAAACGAACCTTCTACCCTGACAAAACAATCTCTTTGCTGATCAAACACGCTGTCTGTTGCTGTAAAGGATAATTGTGCTTTAGGTTCTTCCGAAGACGCTTCATCTGACTCCACAGATTTCTTTCTCTCTGCACGATCAATTTTGAACGACTCTGGCCCATGCAAGCCTATGCTTATCGCGTTGCTTTTCCCGCTTCTCATCGTGACGACAAGTTGTTCGCCACCGTGCGTTACCAAAATTTGCGACTTGCGAATATCTTCCGTGCGGTTAGCCAGTTTTCTCGTCACTATTAGCATCTGATCTCTCCTGATCGTGTGTTTCTTAAACCTTGCTACTCAGACAAGGGCAGTCTTTGCTTCGCTGGGGGGCGGGCAAAAACTTATTATTTCAAAGGAACTTGCAATTCAGGATGAGCAGGGTGCTGGTAGTTCAGCTTCTTGGCTACGCTGGATAGCTGACGAACCTGCATTCCCTCGTACTTTTCTTTCGATTCTTGGCTAACATAGGCGAGCTTAATGTGAGGCCGGTCAGGAGTTTCAGTGCCAAACCTTGCAACCTCAGAATTTACAGCCCCAGCCGCGTTCTCTGCCCCCTCGCCCTCAACTTCGACATAGACCAAGGCGGGGCCAGTTCCGTTGTCATGGACCGACAGGGCGGACGAGGTGGCATACGGAAACTGTCTTATTCCTCGAAGCTGATCGACCATCTCCGCAGGATTGTTTTCCAAGACACCATCAGTGATAGAAATTCCACAGTTCTCGCAGTAATGAACAATATCTTGATCTTCGATGACGGATTTCATCTTATTGACTTCACCAGCCATGTCGCCTGCAACCTCCGCAATCACCTCGCCGCTTGGAATATCGGCGACTCCTTCTTTTCGGAGAGCAGCACCGCGAATGGCAGACTTCACATCCTCTCTTGCTCCAAGTGATTTCATCACGTTCTTTACGATGTACTTCTCGACATCATCGCCAACTGGGTCGCTGACAACGATCTCTTCGTCTTCGTCGCTGTAAGGATTGTCATTGATGCTGTCATAGCTCACGCCGTTCTGCTCTAGCCAAAAAGCGATCTCGTCGTCATCAGGGCGATACGAGTAGATCACGATCTTGATTCCGGCATCGTGCAGAGTGTTCGCAACATCGCATGTATTCTGATCGACCCTTCCGATCTCCTCGGCCCCATTTACAGCAAGAGAGTTGTCTAAGTCGAACGCTGCAACAACCGGAGTGACTGGAGCGCCAAGTAGGCTCTTGACTTGAGGCATCTGCTGAGGAACAGCTTCGTCTCCCGCCCAACTTGACGGCTCTTCGCCTTCTTCAGAAGGTCCGTCAATGCCGATCATGTCTAGCATTCCCCACGGATCTTCTTCTGGCTGCTCTTGCGGCTGCGGTCCTTCCATGCCACCCATTGGGTCCATGCCGCCCATGCCACCCATTGGGTCCATGCCGCCCATCGGGTCTTGCTGCGACCCAAACTCCTTTAGTCCTTGGCTTCCACAGATCATGTCATCCCGCTCATCCCCGAACGGTTCGCGGTTTCGTTCCTTCCTCCATTCGCCAGCAGTGATAGCCCCAGCCTGCATGTCTGACGTGAGTTGCCGTTCTTTCAAATCAGGGTCATTGTAAACCGGCGCTGAGTATTCAATCGAAAATGCCGACCCTTCTTCTTTTCGCATCGTCGCTGTGTCTTCATCTGCCATTAGATCAAGGTCTGACTGAACGCTCAGGCTCGTAAAGCCTTGCATAGATGCCGCGATTGAACCATACGTCATGCCATCCATCATACCGACAGCGGTTTTCGGCGCACCGTGCAGTGCCATGATCGCAGCACTCATAGACTCGCTAGTCTGCGTGTATCCCATCGAGTCTGGTGCAAACGAAATAGGTTGAGCGCCGCCATTGGGAATCGCGACAAATCCGGTCTCACTAGACTTTAGCCTGCGATCCATCCGCTTCTGGAACGAGTCTAAGTCTTTGTTCGTTGTGATGTCTTCCTCAAGCGGTTGAACGAGAACCTTTTGAGTCGGGCCGTCAGCGTATTGCTGTGACTGCGCATCTTCTGTTTGCTGGACAAGATGCAGCCAGCCCTCGCCAGCAGATGTAGGACTGTAACCATCGCCCCGCAACAGCGGATGAGGGTATGCGTACATCGTAATATCTTCGAGCGAAACTTCACGGTTTGCTACATAGTGATAACGGCTTTGAGTGATAGCACTGTTGGGGAAATAAGCAGAGAGCCACTGCAAACTATGAACCTTGATTCCGCCGAAAGGAAACTCATCGCGTTGTCCTGGGGGAATGGGAGCCACGAGATTCATTGGGATCGGAATACGCCAAAGAGTTTTGTCGAAGCCATTCTTCACGTTCCAGACCATTGCTGTTCCATGAAGATGCAACTGCTGCACAACGTCCCACCTAAATTGGCGACCTGTTTGCCACGGGCTAGGTTGGTCGATGAGCTTCCACCACCTGAACGCTGATTCAGCCATTCGCTTTTCACTATCAGCAGCAAATGACTTCCATTGCGTTCCGTGCGACAATCGCAGAGAAGATCGCAGGTTGCGATTCTTTGCATCTTCTGTACGGTCATCGTAAATCTCAAACGATGCACGAGCGGCCATCTTTGCGACCGCAGTAATTCCAAGATAGTTCCAGCCAGTGTTTCGCTGGGCCTCAGTGTTGAAATCGCCAGCCCGTCCAGTGAACTGGTGATGCCCCATCGTTGCGGCAAGTTGAGCAGTCTCGTCTGAAAGACCTCGCTTGTCTTGGTCTCTTTCAGGTCTGTTTACGGCCATGTTTGAATCCGTCGATTTGTGTTTATGTGACGACCAAGTATTGCACTCGGCAGGCTTCATTGCATCTTATCCAAAGTTGTTTTGCAGGCTCTTGACAAGGTAGGTGTCAAGGTCGGGTTGCCTAAGCAGCCAGCCCACATAATCTTTTGGCAGTTCACTAACAGGCCATCCGCGATGCTTTCCAAACGGCATGTGAGTTGGAATCCTTGCGTCTTCGCTATATTCATAAAGCTCGTTTACGCTGCTAACTGATGCCGCATCGGAAATCTTCAACATCACATCGAACAATATCTCGACATCCACATCAGCCGCGTGTGCTTCTCGCAGTCGGTTCGCATTATCAATCGTCATGCCATAGAGATGAAGAAACAGAGCGCCGAGCTTGTGAGACGGAAGTTCCGGCCACAGCTTTCTGGCGCACGCCAGCGTGCAAATTCGCTTTATGTTTGGCGACCCAAGGACTTCCCAATCAAAGTCAATGTTGTGCGCAATCCAGTGTTCTGCATCATCTGGAATGCGAGAAGCCGCCTCGTCCGATGAAGGTAAACCATCCACCTCGCATGGCATAATCAAATGGACGGCAGCAGCACCGATGTCAATCGGGTTATTCGGAGCAAACCTTTCTTGCTCGATTTTCGAGTGACTCTTCAAATCAGAAGAGATTCTAGTCCACGCGACTTCAATCGGCTCTTTGTAACCTAACGAGTTGGTTTCCGTATCGAGCAAAATAGCCATAAAGCACCTTGCGGTTGAATGGCTAAATCAAGTCTCGCGATTCGCCTGCCTAAACATCATCCCTGAAGGAAGTCATTTCTCTCAGGTTATTACACCAACGTGGTGCTATCGCCACATGGGACTCGTTCTTGACTAGAATCGCAAATAGCAACAAGGAGTTTTTGATCGTCCGGTTTCGGAAAAAACAAGTCTCGAACTTTCGCATAGGACTTAGCCTCTATTTGCTGAACCCGTTGCTTAGAGATCTCAGCCATAGTTGCCACCTCTTTCAAAGTCACCCCTCTTGATCGCATCATCAAGAAAGTAAACTCGCGATCAGAAAGAACTTCTTCCATCCCTTTGGAAACGTGAAGATACTGGTCGCTTACCTCAGCAATATGCTCTTGCATTGCTTCGTGCCACCCGCAATTCTTCTGGTTAGCTTCCACCATCGGGCGGGCGGCAGGCATATCGCAACCGCGTTCAATCACAGCCCGTGGAATGTTAAATTGATGGAAGTTTGATGATCTATTGATCACGCCATATTCCGCGTGGAGCCGAAGAAGGTGACTCAGGAACTGATAACCTCGTGACGGGTCAAATGTCCTAAGTGCGCGGACCATATACAAGAGCAGTTCTTGTCGGCAATCTTCGATGTCAGCTTGGTAGCCATCGTAAAGATTGAAAATAAAGTGAACGCGATAAGCTGCGCGAAACAGCCATTTGTCTAGCCTTTTGACAACATAATCGAATGCAGAACTCGATCCTGTCTTTTGGTATTCAATAGCTTTTCTGGTTAGCTTGTTTGGTTTTTTCGACATACTTGTGTTCTCCTACCATCAAGGCAGGAAAACACAAGTAAAGGGGCGCGAAGAGCTAGATTTTTACGTTCAAGGAACGCAACTGTTCAATGATTGCTATAGCATCTTTGAGGGCGGAAATGCCACCCATTCGATTAGAAAGCTCAATGACTTCAATGAGATCCTTCTTTTTGACGGAAGGCTCATTGTTGTCCGCAACGGTTTTCCCGATCTCTTCGCGAAGTGTCTTTGCGGCAGAGTGAACAGGTGACTTCTTGTCAGTCATCCCTGCTTGGCTCAAGACAGTGGACACAAACTGGGCAGATATTTTTACCCCCCGCTTGCTTAGTGCCTCTGATATGGACGCGGGACCGACTGTAGGATGCTTTTCCTTGTAATCCCTAATCTGCTGCGACTTGTTGATCTTTTTCTTTGTCATCGCACGAATCGTTTGCTCGGGTTAAAATACAGACAAGCCACGTCCTATAGATCAATCAAAAGCGTGCTTATTTGTATGATCTATAGTAATGGCTTGTCTAATTTTAGTTGGAACCTAATCTGGCTGCTACCCTGCTGTCATAGGGGCTATGCACATGGATAAGTCACCGCTAGCAAGATGCACCATCGGTGCGCCGTTGCTCGACCGCAATCCATCCATACTCACAAAAATATCATCTTCGCTGTCAAGGATGCGACAAAAGTCAGCCACCAGCTTGCCATTCAGAATGACAGAAGATTCCTTTCCGGCGTACCCAGCGATGCACTCTACGCGAGAGTCGCCGGTCTCAGCAGCACTGGCTTCAAGCACCAGCAGGTTACTGCCGAAGGTGAATCGAATGCCTGACGACTCCTTGTCGGTGCAAATGGACGCTTGCCTGATAGAGCGATCAGCCTCGGATGCTTGAACGACTGCCGAGTTATCACTCACTTTCTCTGGAACCATTCGTCGCCAATCAGGGAATCGCCCTTCAATCAATCGAGCATGGATCACCACATCTCCAAAGGCAGCGCTAAACCGACTGCTTCCAGCATGGATAGACGCTACTGAATCAGAACTGCTTTTTGCTGCAACCAAGATTGCTTTCGCAGCTTTTAGCGGAACGATAGTTGTATTGTTCGTGATCTTAGGTCCGCTTGTAACATCAATCACGTTTGACACAATGCGCCGACCACAAGTCGCGACAAAGGCAAGCCGCTCGCCTTCGCTCTGGACGAGTAAGCCACCCGTGCTAAACCGACCTGATCGCTGTGCGGTATCTACAGCAAAAGATGTTTTGCCAATGCCGTCAACCAAGTCTTCTCTCTTCATCTGAATCATCGCGTCTGGATCGCAAGTGTTCTTAAGCGACTGAAATGCAGGGAACAACGCTGGATCTGCGGTTGGCAAACGAAACTTACTTCGATTGCTTTTTAGACGCAGCGCATTCACGCTATCGCCATTCTCTAGCTCAAGTTCAACGGTATCCCCTGAGCTTTCGCGAAGGATAGAAAGCCCGCGAGTCACAGGAATCACTACGCTTCCTGCTTGGTCAGACGTGACGCCATCTTTGAGCGTGACAAGTATCTCCACCTCGCCATCTGTTCCTAGTAGAGTTGCGGTTTCGTCTTTTACCGACAGCAGCACGTTGCGCAAAATGTCTTTGGTTGTGCGAGTTGGCGTTACTGAAGCAACTAACGAAAACGCCTCCAAGAAACTCATCCGATCAAACGTAACCTTCATCACTCTCTCCTTGTTGTAGCGTATGGCCTCGTTCAAGGCCTCGTATAAAACCTGCCGCAAAACTCGCGTCCAGCATGTCAGAAATTTGATCAGCCACGTCAGGTCCGAGCGCAGTGCGGATTGGATTAAGCACGGGTTCGTTTTTTGCTGATTGCTGATCTGTTTCAATCAAGAGGATGTTTGTAGCTTCTGATCCTGCATGGACTCGGATTGATCTGTAAAACTCACCTTTCTCCATAGAACATCCACCCTTTGATTTTGCACAAAAATTTCTTCAGCCCCTTGCAATCGCAGCATGAGCAAGGATCTGTCCTGTCTCGTTCTTCATCGAGATGCCAATACCCTTTCTCTGGGCTAACGAACTCTTCTGGCAAAAACTGCTGGTGATTAGGAGGTTGCCAACCGTCTGGTTTAAGAATTTTGCCTCCGCTGTCGCGAATCACGCCGCCTGCAAACTTTTCTTCATTAGCTCGCAGCACCTCTTCCATGTGCGGCTCGCTCTCTATGCCAAGGGTTGTCAGCGTTCCAAGCGTGACGACCATGAGATCGCAACATCCGTCGATGATCCCTACGGGGTCGATGTAATTAGGCTCATCAAGAAGATGCAAAGAGTTAATGCTGACCAAAGAAGCGTGACCCGTTTCTCCTTGCTGCACGACATCAAATCCTAAGTCGCGGCACGTTTCCAACGCCTCTTCAAGAATCAACCGAGCGCGTAGCTTTCGGTCAGCCCTTCGAGGAAGAGTTGCTTCATCAGCTACTGTTTGACCGCCATCTCGCATCCAATCCGTTATTCGACTGTGCCAGTCAACTTCCCTTGCTTTCATGGCTTCCATTTTTTGTTCCCTTGTTTGTTCGCTTATCGTCGAGGTCGATAGCCCATCGACCACAAATCAGTGACGAAATAGCAACGAGGCAGTACAAAATTGCCTCAATAGTGAAGCCGCAGATACAGCCAACCATGTGCATTTTTCCGTCCATCTATAAACAAGGGCAGTAAACAAAAACAAAAGGGGCGGCATTCACCAGCCTTTTCTTAAAATCATTTCAACACCTGCGTGTGGCCGTTGCCAATGATCGGGACCACCGCCATCCGTAAACATGGACCTGCTGATGTAACCGTTCGTGCGCAGCAGAACGCAGCCAACTTCAATAAGATGCTCTGGCACACAACAGCGAACCCAAAAGCGAGTCTGGCTGGCTTCCATTCTTTCGCGAATGTAATCAAGAATGGCAGAGGCGACTCCCCTGCGTTGCCTCCAGATACATACACTTAAACGTATGATTAGATAACCGTGAGGCTCTGCGGAATAGAGACACCATCCGGCGATGTCACCATCTCTATCACGAGCAACAACTGCGACTGTTGCTTGAGTAGCAACTCGACTTCGTATATCCGACTCGATCCAAGGATCGAATAGTCGCGTTTGCTCAATGTCAACGACATGCTTGATGTCTTTGCTGACAAGCCATTCAACATCAATGGCAGTCAGGCTTCGATCTTGCACTCGCTTTGCAGAATCTCGCTCGCCTGAATGATCACGTCTCGGCTGCATTTGACTGTGGTTTCTTTTCGTATGTTTTGCAAACCACGCTTCGTGAGGCCTTTGACTGCTTCAACGTGAATATCAAGCCTCTCTGCAACTTGCTCGCAACTGAGTCGAGAAAAGAAACGTAGGTGTATGCACACACGTTGACGCTCTGGAAGTCTAGCTACAAATGATAGTAGCTCTTTTACAGCAAAGTGAGCTTCTTCTTTGTCTGCGAGAGCTTCTAATCGCGAAGAATTTTCGTCTGTGCTGCTTCCATCGCTGTACTCAACCGTGCTTTGTAGGCTACGTTTTTTTGCATTTGCCCTGTCAAACTCATTTACAAGCTGACAATACGCCACGCTTCCTAGCCAACAAGCAAGCTCGTTTTTTGTGCTGCCCCGAAACTCGCTTAATCTTCTCGCAACTTTTTCGCAAGCAATTTGGAAAACATCTTCTCCAGAAAAGCGACTTCTGTATTTTTTGTTGATTCGCAAATCAAGCGACCGCACAATGCTTTCCCGACTCTCTCTTATCACTTCTTCTAAACAACTTTCCACGCAAAACGTCATCATGACCTCACTGTTCACTGTTCACTGTTCTCTGTTCACTGTTATGCATATCCCCGCCAGATATGCCCGCTGTGCGCTAAGAGTATCGCGACCTAAATGACGAATTCGCGATCCAATGAACTGTTGAATCCTTTCGGTAGATTGTTAATCCTGTGTCATGCCGTCAAGACTCTCTTGACTGCAAATGCTTCGCTGCAATCGCTGCGACCAACAACTTTAGTGGAACTATTATTTGCTGTGTTGGCAATTTTGTTTTTTTGAGTGTAATTTTTGCCAGTTAATTTTTCACCGAGCAGGCCTCAGTGCGAGAACACGATGACTCTTGCCCAGCTAGTTTTAGATATTTTCCATTTTTATCTTTTGCTTGACACCTCTGGTCACCTTGCGTCTAGGGCGAGCAATAAATCACCTGCCACTGAGCTATATGTTTTTGTGCGTTCAGCAACAAAATAGTAAATAGCTTTTTGGTTCGACGCATTGCTTTTGTCCAATAGCGGCGAAAACTTGTCAAAATACGATTTTGGTATTTTGCCATAGTCGCCGTGAATCTCCCATCTTCCAACGTCCCAATGGTCCCGATGGTAGACCTCGACGATGTCACCTTCCACTTTCGTGTAAACCGCTGGCGTTGTTTTTTTACAATAACCAGTTCGCCTGACAACGAAACCGTGGCTTGCTAATTGTGAACGTATTGATTCGGTGACAATCGTGCCAATTTTCTCGCTGTCCATTTAATGCTTCCCTGTTGTTGTGACTTACTGCACACTCATAGGCAGAAGAAAAACGCTCAGGGGGCGGGCAAAATCTAATTTCAGCCATTATTCAAAACTTGTTCTATTAAGTATGGAGGATCGCCATCAAACCAATTTGGTCCAAGGCAATAGGCAAGTGGCCCGTCAGGGTCGTGGCTTGAAATTGTGACGGCTCCTGGTGCGCAGGGGCTACAATGCGTTCCTCGCGTGACATACTTGCTTTTAGTGATCCACAGATCGCCATGAGAATCTAGGAATCCAGATTCCTCGCCTGTGCAGATATTGTTGCCATCAGGCTCGTCGCCGTAACCACTTTCCCCGTACAGAAAACTGCACCGTTTACACGCGAACTCAATCGTGTCGTACTCTGCCTGCTCATAATCATCAAGCTCTTCGTGTGCGATTCGCTCATCATCGAGGTCCATGGAATCGCTGCCACATTTTGGACATCGAGCGATGTACTCAGGCTCAATCAGATCCCAGATATGTTCGGACAGCGATTCGTGATTGCTGCTGATGATTCCGAAACGTATGCCTTTAGCGCATCGGTTTGCGTTTGTGTTTCTTCCATAATCAATGCTCATTTATTCTCTCCGTTTTGGTTTTTCCATTTCATGTACTCTTTCCCTGCCGTCTCGATGTCAAAGTAGCCACAAGGCTTGATGTAACCAAAAGCGTCCAGTGTTCGGACGACCTCTGGGTCATTTGCCACGTCTGCGTGGCAGCTAGCGATTCTTGCCAGCAGAGCAGCAGGGTGGACGCAGTCCCAAGTGCCTCGCCCTTCGCAGGGTGTAATGCCCTCATCGCTGCCTGTGTCGTAGTCCCAGTCGGCGACGATTTCCTTGCATTGGGAAAGACTCGCTGGGGCCATGTCGAACACAACAAACTTGCTTCCTTCGCGTCGAGCAAGTTCGCAGTAACCATCCTCACGCTCGATCTCAAAATCTTTCTTGCCGGTCTCTGGGTTTACGATCCCAGTGGTTTTATTGATCTTCTTCATGCTGACTCCTTTTGGTTATTTCGTTCGCACACCGTTGTCCAAAGCCTGTTGTCGTTTCCTTGCACATTCCATTCATTCATCCAGCGTTCAGGGAAAGCTGCGTTTGGTTCTTCCCACCAACCAACAGGCTTTGCGTCAAAGCAGTGGAGGCCTGTGCTATACCGCTTGGAGCGATATTTGCGATGGTTTTCGAGTTTCCAGATCATGCCGTTGTTCAATACCAAATCGCCTTCCATTAAAAGACTCGTGACGCAGTTGGCATTGAATTCATGATCAGATGATAGTTTTGTCGGGTAGAACATTACGCTGATACCTCCTTGGTAAGCGAGTGGATGTGGTCAACGTAGAACTTGCGAGCCGACTCGATAGTTCCGCGATGGACGACACGGGTGTAGCCGCCGCTGCTTCGATGAATCTCGACACCGATTCCTTTGATAACGCGAAAGATGCCTTTGTCGGTCGTGATCCGTGCGAGTAGTTTTCTGGTTTTCATGGTGGGCCTCGTGGTTGTCGCGAGGGCTGCGAAGTGCCTCCCTCTATTAGTACAGGCTGAAATTCAGCCACTTCGGGGCGCGCAAAATCTTTCACGCTCATAATTATTTGTTACGCTCTTTGATTCGTTTGCTTGGCTCGACAACGCCCCTTTCGGGGCGGTTTTCTATGCAACTTTTGACAAAGAAAGTCGAACAACATCACCGTTTGGAAGAGCGACAGAGATACTGTCTGGACTGTCGCTGTCGCGAAGAGCATCAAGAAGAGGCTCCAAGGCTTTGCGGCGAAGGAGGGCGATGTCGTCAAGGCGATCAAGTGCGATACGCTCGCTGTTGTTCAGCCAGTCGCGGTGCTTGGGGCGGTGGTCAATGCTTGGGTTTCGCCGATGTTTAGCCATGTTTCGTTTCCTCGTGGTTGGAGCGAGGGCTGCGAAGTGCCTCCCTCTATTAGTACAGGCTGGATTCCGGCCACTTCAGGGCGCTAAATCACTCTCAGATCCCCAAAAATGTCCACTCTCTGAGGACATCCTCGGATGCCAGCTTCATGGCATCGCTTATGCTGTCGTAGCCGTGGCCTTCCTTGCAGAGTCGAGTGAAGAGCTTGTCGCGAAAGACAGCCCAGAGACGGAACTCGATGCACCCATGCTCCTTGCTGAGTCGTCTTGCCTCGTCGGTGAGTGAGGTCTTGCAAGTGTCGCAGAGGATTCTGAAGCTGCCGTTGCTGTTCATGTCGTTTCCTTATGGTTGGAGCGAGGGAGGAAAGCCCTCCCTCTATTAGTACAGGCTGGATTCAGGCTGCTTCAGGGCGCTAAAAGTTCAGCTTTTCTCAGAGAAGGGGATTTCTTTCACCGCAACATCCCAGTCGAGGATAGGCTCGATCACAATGTTCCCCTCCGGCGTCTCGGGAAGAGTGAACTCAAAGCTGCCCTTCAGTTCCCATATCCATTCTTTTGAATAGCTATCCCACTCTTCTCGATAGTAGACGTAGCAGTCAGCGCCTCGGCCCATCTTGACGTTCTTCATCAGGTCGCTCCGGTCGCGTCGGAAG
>Ga0315322_10003727_pt1 | contig 11722 bp, 10 predicted proteins | sample M110021515metaG_FD_203461 | JGI IMG/M metagenome (GOLD analysis project Ga0315322, IMG submission 203461) | Ammonia-oxidizing marine archaeal communities from Monterey Bay, California, United States - M1 100m 21515 | ecosystem: Environmental > Aquatic > Marine > Intertidal zone | place: USA... | reverse complement strand
GACGTTTCCAGGCGGTCGGTGCACGGGTCGAGGTGTCGGTGTCGCTGCAAGCCCACCACGGACTCGCGGATGGCGGCCATGTCGCGCGCTGGTTCCGCGTCCTGCAGCAGCGCGTCGACACCCCCACGTGGACTTCTTCCGCGAGTGTGGCTTCACCCATCACACTGGCCCACCGCTCCCGGCACGACTCCGGTGACTGAGCCTGCCCCTCCCACCCAGTGTGAACCGGACCGTTCCCACACACGGGTCGCCCGCCCGACATTAAGTAGGGCAGTTTCTTGAGCAAATAAGAGGGCGCCGCTCTTCGCGGTGCGCAGGCCCGCTCGGTTAGCGTGCGACCCAGCTCTACGCCGAGGTGTGCATGCCCACCGATCTCCTGCCCGACAGCGAAGCGGCCGACCCACTCGCCGGCTTCGACCCCTCGAACGAGCAGCACTACCCGTCCAGCACCTTCGGTGACGACGTCCCGGGCATCCCCACCGGCCGCGATGTCGAGTGGGAGCCGCTGGTCGATTATCGCCGCAACGGCATCTCGGAAAACACCGTCCACGGCGCGGTGGCTTGGTGGGCGGGCGACGAGCTCATCCACGCCTTCGGAGGCAACGTCCTCTGCTACGGGCGCAGCATGATGAAGCTCGTGTACATGAAGGTCTTCGCCGATGTGCTGGCCGATCTCGAGTGGAAACAGAAGGCCATCTCTGTGGCCAGCCACAACGGTACCGCCGACCACGTGGCCGCTGCCCAGTCTCTGCTGCCCGAGCAGGAGTGGGGGCTGATGCAGACGCCTCTGGATGTGCCCCTGGTGCAGTTCGGCCGTCAGGTGCGTCGTCCTCGACGATGGTTCAACAACTCCAGTGGTCACCATGCCGCCATCTTGCTGGGCTGTCGCCGCAAGCACTGGTCGCGGGTCGGCTACACCCTGCCCACCCACGCGGTCTTCCAAGGCTACATGGAGGTAGTACGCGGCATTCTGGGAGAAGACTGGGAGCCGCTGCGGGTGGCCCGGGATGGCGACGGGCTGCCGACTGTGTCGATGACGGTCACCGAGCTGGCGCGCTGCTACGCAGCTCTGGCTAGAGAGCGCGCCTCGGACTGGCTGTGGGAGGCCATGGTCCGAGAGCCCGACATTGTGGGCGGCTTCAACCGGCTCGACACCACGGTCATCAAGTCCTGCGAAGGGCGGGTCATCGCGAAGGAAGGCGCTGACGGCCTCCTGGGGCTCGCTATCGACCACCCTGACTACCCCCAAGGGCTTGGCGTGGTCATCAAGGTCGCCCACGGATGGAACCCCCAGGCCACTTGGTATGTGGCGCGGGGGGTGCTCGGCGTGCTGGGCTTTACACTCCGCAACCCCTACAAGCTCCATCGCCAGAAGGGCTTCCTGGTGCCGGGCTTGGTGCCAGAGCGCTATCGAGACGCACTGTCTGCACTGCCGACCTGGGATGCCTGGGACCCCGATGTCGACCGCTGGTACTACGACCGGGATGCCTTCAGCCTGGGCTAGTCCGTCGTCGCAAGGGTCGGACGGCTCTTTCGCGGCTCCGTTGTTGGCGCTGGCCAGTGCGAGGCGGGCAAAGCGCCGAGCGGGTCTCTCAGAGGGACATGCTTGGCCGAAATGGCTGGCGAGTCCAGCCCGACACACCGGCTGCGACGCCCTGCTCCGCGCCGCCCAAGCACACCGCCAGCTCGCCAGCATCGTCGAGCAGCTCGATGCTGCGATGGCGCTTGCCGTCGGATGTCGTCTGCGTGACCAACCAAGTTTCGTCGAGACGGCGGGGGTCGAGGCGCAGCACTGCGCTGCCTCCGGCGACTTCGAGTCCGTCCCGAGTGACCATCACCTCATCGAGGGTGGTCCGCACCATGGTGACTACACCTGTACGACCGACCTGGAAGCTCAAGGGAGCCTTTTGGTCTGCCATCCAACGCAACAGCGCTGCGAGGTCGCGGGGGGCCACGCGGCTGGCGCGCTGGTCGTCGGCTGCGGAGTACAGCTGCGCGCGGCTCATGCTGTGCTTGCTCAGCAGAACTTCAAAGGAGCGGTCGTCGGGATGCTCGGCCCAGTCGGCCAAAGCGGCGTCAAGCTGTGCCTTGGATGGCGACTCGGCAGGCATCACCGGCCCGGCACTGGCCATCTGAGGAAGCGGCGGCGCGACGGGTCTGAGATTGCGACGGGCGAATGCGTCGAATGCGTCGGTGGGACCAAGCGGGTGGGCGGCCACCGTGAGCAGCGCGTCGCCGTGTCGGTCGAAGATGCGGGTAGCCCGCGGCAATACGCCTGGACGCGGGGCGCCAGTCGCGAAGGCTGCCCCGACTTGACGGAAGTCAAGGTCGACCTCGATGCCGTCGGCTGCAAGTCGGCCACCGTTGGTGTCGCCATGCTGCCAATTGAGGGCGGAAAAGAACCCGAGCGCACCGACTTGATTGGTCGTCACGACGTGCTGAGGTCCCAACTGGCACAGCTGCTCAAGCAGCACCGGCCAGCGGCTCTGCAGTGGACTCGCGTGGTCGCCCCACAGGAGAGAGAGCTGCGTTTGCTCACTCCAGCCTCGCTGTGGGGGGACCGCTCCGGTGGAAGTCCATGCGGAGAAGGGGTTCATTTGATCTCGGTTCGATCTCGAAGACCGGGGACTCGCCACGCTTCCCAAGAGTGCCCTCCAATTCTCCCATTCGCACTAGTTGAGTAATTGAGTAGTTGAGTAGTTGAGTAGTTGAGGAAAAACGATCGGCCTGTGTTGGAGCTCCGAACGATTCCGGTGAGGGCTCAGCCCACGACCTCCACCTCGTCGCGCCGCACCTTCTTGGAGAGGGCATCCAGGGCCTCGGCCCGCTCGCGGTCATGGCCGTAGAGCGACCGAAGCTGTCCCACGAGGTCACGGGCCCGTCGGAATGCGCCCACTAAGTCGCCGGAGATGTCGGTGTTGGCGTCGACCATGTCCATGAGCTCCGGCAGCGACGCACCGCGGGCCCAGGCGCGGCCGAAGGGGATGAGCTGGCCGTCCCACTGGGTGCGGTTTTGGGTGAGACGCTCGGCGTCGACCACGATGTCGGAGTCCTTGAGCCGGTCGAGCTGCTTGATGAGACCGCGGTCTTTCTTGGGGACCCGGGTGCGCGCGGATCGAGGCAGCTCGGTGCACATGCCGCAGCAGACTCCGTAGAGCGTGTCGTCGTCGAGGTCGTCGAAGATGCCCTGTAAGAAGGACTCCACCACGAAGATCTCGTTAATTTGGACATGCTGAAGGGCGCGCGCCCCCGCGTTGAACTCGCGGTCTTCGCTGATGTAGCCCCAGGCCTGGAGGAAGTAGACCCGCTCCTCGAACTCGGCCCAGGTCTGGTCGGGTGCCACCTCGGCCTGCTCGCGCAGCTTGTGGAGCCCGCGCACATCGCTGCGGAGGTTCTTGGGGGGCTTGCGACCGTCGATCCAGCCGCGCTCGACGAGCTCCTTGGCGAGGTCGTCGGCCCGCTCCAGGTCGCGCTCGGCTTTGTTGCGGCGGTGGTAGGCGAGGAAAGACTTCTCGACGATGTCGCGCACCCGGTCGGGCTCGTGCCGCTCCAGCAGGTTGACCACGGAGTTGAAGCTGAGACCAAAGCGACTGTGCACCGGCTCGGTGCGGCCCGTGAGATACCGCTCGTACCGGGCTTCGATGTCGGGCCAGTCGTCGATGCCGCAGCGGGTGACCACCAGCCCTTCCGCGTCGAGTCCGCGTCGACCTGCGCGACCCGCCATCTGCATGAACTCGCGGGCGGGCAGTGGGATCATGCCGCGGCCGTCGAAGCGCTCCAGACCATCAAAGACCGCGGTGCGAGCGGGCATGTTGATGCCGAGCGCAAAGGTGCCGGTGCAGTAGAGCACCTTGAGTAGCTTCTGCTCGTAGAGCTGCTCTACCAGGGCCTTGAGGTGGACATGGAGCCCAGCGTGGTGGAAGCCCACGCCTGCCAGGTACAGGTGGGCGAGCTCGGGGTCGAGGGCGGCCGCGGCGGTCTCGTCGGCGCAAAACGCGTCGAGATGAGCGCGGACACGCTGTTGTTCGTCTTCTTCGAGCAGCGGACGGTTGAGCTGACGCACCAGCCCGCGGGCCATGCTCTCGGTGTCTCGCCGGGAAAACACGAAGTAGAGATAGGGCGCCTGCTCGGGAAACAGCAGGTCGAAGACGTCGTCGTGACGGGTGGGGGCGCCGACCCGAGGCTGCCGACGTCCACGTTGATGACGTCCATGGGCCCGCTTCTTCTGGGCGACCATGCGGAGCTTGCGCGAGTTGCGCTTGGCCCAGGTCTGGTAGAAGCGCGACATCTCCTTGGGTTGGCGCAGTCCGCCTTCTCGAGACGCAACCCGGAAGGTGAGGGGGACCGCACGGCGATACTCCTCCACCACGGTGACCGGATGACCCCGCACCTCGGACAGCCACTCACTGAACGGCTGCACGTTGGACAGCGTGGCGGACAAGCCCACGATGCGCACCCGCGAGGGGAGGTAGATGAGCACCTCCTCCCAGGTGGTGCCGCGCTCTTTGTCGTCGAGAAAGTGGATTTCATCGACAATGACGGCTGCGAGCTCGGGCAGTTGCTCGCCGGACAGCAGCATGTTGCGGAGAATCTCGGTGGTCATGACGCGGCACGGTGCGTCGCGTCGAATGACCAGGTCGCCGGTGACCAGGCCTACGCGCTCTTCGCCGAGCAGGCGGCAGTAGTCGCGAAACTTCTGGTTGGAGAGCGCCTTGACGGGTGCGGTGTAGATGACCTGCTGGCCGCGGCCAAGGGCTTCCTCGACCAGCCAGTCGGCGACCATGGTCTTGCCGGTGCCGGTGGGCGCGCACACCAGCACGCTGTGGCCGGCCTGGAGCGCAGAGATGGACTCCGCCTGAAAGCGGTCCAGTACATGGCCGCGGTATTCAATGTGGGCATGTGTGGGGGGAGCGTCGTCGGAGATGCCCGCGACTGCGTCGTTTTCGTCGGTATTCATATAAGATTCACAGGCGCGCGGTGGCCCCGGATTTGGGTGCCGGAACCCCAACGCATCGGCTGGGATCGCGGGACCGGAGGTGGATGGCGCGGTCCGTGGACCGGCTCAATTCCACGTGATGGAAGTGCGAAGCAGACCTTCCAGCGCGGGAGGCAGAGGGAAGTCTGAGATGTCGGCGTCGTCGTAGCTCACGAGGTCGCTGAGGAGCCACGAAAGCTGGCGGTGTCGGCGGCACATTACGCCGGACATCGCGCGCAGCAACTGGATGGCGAGGGGAGTCCCCCGGTCGAGAAGGACGTCAAAGGAGGCCTTGGGAAGGCGGGCCAGGACTACATCGGTCATTGCGTCGGCGCCAGCCATGCGAGGAGCGCCGTCGATGAGGGCCATCTCGCCGAAGGTCTCGGGCGGCTCGAGGTGGTCGAGCACCTGGGGCGGAATGTCATCGTCCTCGCGGGTGATGGCGATGACTCCGGAAAGGATGATGTACCAACCGTCACCGTCGTCGCCCTGCTCGAAGAGACGCCTGTCGGTGGGCAGTGCGATGCGGTCGAAGTGGGTCGCGAAAGAAAGCAGGGAGACCAGCTCCACATTGCCGAGGAGGTCGGTCTGCTGCAGAGCGTGGGCAACCGCGTAGTGGAAGTCTCTTCGGAACTCTGAAGAGAGGTCGTTGGGAGGGGCGGTCATGGCGGGGAAGCTCCGAGGGCTCCAGCCACGCTCCAATGAGGCGCTGGTGCAGTCGAAGCCTACCCGACGCGGCCCGTTTTTCGACGACTGACTGGCGCCCGGCATGGGATGCCGCTCAAGCGAGCAGTCGTTGCATGAAGTGGTACTCCCAACGGGATTCGAACCCGTGTCTCCGCCGTGAGAGGGCGGTGTCCTTGGCCTCTAGACGATGGGAGCAGATGGTCTGGATTGGACGCTCGGGGAGAGTGGTACTCCCAACGGGATTCGAACCCGTGTCTCCGCCGTGAGAGGGCGGTGTCCTTGGCCTCTAGACGATGGGAGCAGATGGTTGGGCTGCTAGGACTCGAACCTAGAACCTTCTGGGTCAGAACCAGATGTGCTGCCGATTGCACCACAGCCCAACAACTCACCGAGAGATACGTCGCTGCACAGCGCCATTGCGCCGCGTAGGAGAGCATCACCGTCCAATCCAAAAAGACCACGCCCCGAAGGGCCACCGGCGCTTATGGGACCGCCCAAGGGGTGTCAACCAGAATTCTGGGCCCCTGCTCGGGCGGTCTCAGCACAGATCATTGGGGCGTTGGGCACAGCTCCGCGGCCCGTCGAATGCGTGCAACTGCACTGTTCCGACCAAGCCCAAGCAGCATCTCGTAGAGGCCGGGACCGCGGCCCTGACCCGTGAGGGCGATGCGGACGGGCTGCGCTACCTTGCCGAGCTTGACCTCTTGAGCCACACAGAAGTCGGCAACCAGGGCCTCCATGGCGGGCTCCTGCCAGTCGGGGAGGGCCTCGAGTGCGTCGGCAAACGCAGTCAGGATCGGACCCGTCTTGGTGCGCCACCACTTCTTGCGGGCCTTGGGCTCGAACTCAAGGCTGTCATCCGCCACAAAGTAGAAGCGGGCCTGCTCTACGAGGTCGATGAGGGTGCTGGCACGCTTCTGCACCGATGCCACTGCGGTCACCAAGCGGCCTTCGTCGACCTCGATGTCCGCACGCGCAAAGAACTCGCGGGACCGGTCGGCGAGCGCTTCGGGCGACAGGCGGCGAATCCATGTCTCGTTGAGCCAGGTCAGCTTGGCCATGTCCCACTGCGCGCCCGACTTGCCGATGGCGTCGAGGGTGAACAGCTCGATGAGCTCCGACCGCTCGAAGATCTCCTGGTCGCCGTGGCTCCAGCCGAGCCGCGCCAGGTAGTTGAGCATCGCTTCCTTGATGATGCCCATGTCTCGGTACGAGCCGAGGCTGGTGTGGCCGTGGCGCTTGGACAGCCGGCTGCCGTCCTGGCCGAGAATCATAGGCAAGTGGGCAAAGGCGGGGACCTTGGCATCCAGCGCGGCGTAGACGTGGATCTGCTTGGGCGTGTTGTTGACGTGGTCATCGCCGCGCACGACGTGGGTGATGGCCATGTCGATGTCGTCGACGACCACCACGAAGTTGTAGGTGGGGGCGCCGTCGGTGCGCTGAATGACGAAGTCGTCGAGCTTTTCGTTGGCGACGACCACATCGCCCTTGATGATGTCGTGGACCACCGTGGTGCCCTCGGTCGGCAGCTTGAGGCGCACGACATGAGGACCGCAGTCTGCTGGAAGGTTGGCGTCGCGGTTGCGGCGGTCGTAGCGGGGATCCTCGCCGGCCGCACGCTGCGCCTCGCGCATCTCGTCGAGGTCCTCTTTGGTGGCGTTGCAGCGGTACGCTTTGCCCGATGCCAGCAGCTCAGAGACGATTTCGCCGTAGCGTTCCATCCGCTCGGACTGGCGGTAAGGACCCTTGGGGCCACCGATGTTGGGGCCTTCCTCCCACGCGATGTCGAGCCAGGCCAGGTCCCGGAGGATCTGCACCTCGTGCTCCCGGCGCGAGCGCTCGGGATCGGTGTCTTCGATGCGCAGCACATGCGCGCCGCCCATGTTCTGGGCAAAGAGGTAGTTGGACAGGGCGGTGCGAGCGCCGCCGATGTGGAGGTGCCCGGTGGGGGAGGGGGCGAAGCGGACACGGACGGTCATGACATCCTCAGATCGGGCTGGGTTGTGGTCCAGCACAGCGGGGCGACGTCTTGTCAAGACGCGGGCTGGGGCGGGATTCTAGTCCCGGTGGGTGGCGGAGCCCGAAGCTCAGTTGGACGGGCGGGCCGGCACGCTGCGGGGAAATTCGTCGAAGCGGTAGCCACGATCGGCAAGCTGCGGGTTGGTGGTCTCGAACCACATCGACTCAGCGATGCGCAGCGCTTCGCACTTTGACGAGGCTTCGGTGATGCTGTCGAGGTCGGAGTCTTCCCAGGCGGAGACCACGGCGCTGTAGGCCTCGACCCGCCCGGTCCAGATGATGGCGAGCTCGTCGTGCATGGTCTGGAACTCGGCTTCCTGGGGGCGCACATCGCCGGCGTGTTCCGCGACGGTGCGGGCCAGGGGAAGAATGTTGTCGTCGTAGTGACCGGCGACCTTCTTGGGGGACAGCTTGCCAGATCGGCGGGACTCCATCACCGCAGCAGCAAAGTCCTGCACCTTGACGGCCAGCGTGGTGTTCTCGACGAGGACGGCGCTGAGACCGTAGTACCAGCTGTCGAGGTCCGAAGTGACGGGATCGGGTGTGCAGCCGGTGGACAGCGCCAGAGCGAGCGGCGCCACGACAAGCAGGTGACGGCGGGCCTCCTGGGGTGTCGAGCGCGACAACGGCACCCGAGCGGCGGACGGCTGGCCGGACTGTGCGGACATGTGGGCTCCAGGGACGGGGACGCACGGACAGTGCCACAGCCTGGCTGGCCGACGGCGACGGGCGCATTATCCCAACGGACCGCCTCCTTCCATGCCGGGTCGGGTGCCGCCTTGGCGACCCGTCGCTCATCGGCCCACTCCTCTGCCGCAGCTCGCCGCTCCGATGCGGTCGCCCAAGCAACGTCGTCTTGCGAGGTCCCATGCGCTTCATCGACCGCTCCCACACCGCATTGTCGGCCATCTCGAGGCGTTGGGCAGCCCGCTTGCCATCGGTCGTTGGCCAGCGGGTTGGCCCCTCCGCGGTTGTGTTCCAGCTCAGCCGCACCATTCCCGGAGATCGGGTGGATGCGTCGGCCAAACCGGAGTCGCCCGACTGGCATCGTCTGCGCAACGATCTCGTCGATCTGGTGGCTCAACGGGGCACTCTACCGGTGGCCGTGTCCACGGTCGGGCGCCCGCTGTGCCGTCAGTCCCTTGAGCTTGTGCGCCTCGCACATCGCTTGGACTGTCCCGTCCATGTGTGGACCGACGGAGCGGGGCTCTCCGGAGAGGGGGCCGGCCAGCTCGTCGACGTGGGGCTGTCCGGTGTCACGGTGATGGTGGGCGGTCTCGACGATGCCACCCAGTCAGCCACCGTGGGCAACACCGCGACCGAGGCCACCGAGGCGCTTGTGGCTCTGCTGGCCGCCCGAGCGGAGACCGGCTCGCGGATGCGGGTCGAGCTGGGGCTTCCGTGGCTGGCAGGAGTCGAAGGCGAGGCCCGCGGTGTGGTGGGCTGGGCCCATCAGATCGGCGTCGACGACGTGATGTTGGTGCCTCCCTCGCACGGCGGCGGGATGGCGCCGGTGGAAGGTCACTGGCTGCAGACCTTGAGCGACCTCGGCGTGCGGGGGGTGGGACGGGCTGAGCGCAGCTTCCTGGCATTGCTCGCAGTCGAACAGGGAGACTTGCCCGGAGTAGCGAGGGACTCGGCGGGACGCGGCGCGCGCTGGCGTCCGTGTCCGGTTGTGGGCACCCGGATGACCTTGACTCCCGATGGATCTGTTGGAGCCTGTCCGTTTCTCCCGCCGATGCATCGCGAAGATTCCCCGGTGGTGGAGGCTTGGGCGGCCGACCGCTCCCATCGGGAGGCCGTCCAGGCTTGTGGACGGCGCTGCCGTCATCCCGCCCTCGCGCTGGGCCCTGGGCTGCTCGGCACCCGCTGAAGGGCTCGCCAGTGTGGTCAGGATCAGGTAGGCGGTGCGGCGCGGATTCGGGTCGACATGCGCCCGTAGCAGTAGTTGGCATGTGGAGGTGCTTGTGAAGGTCGTTGTCGATGCGCTGCCCCCGGAAGGGCGCACCGTTCGGGCCACCGTCAGTGACAGCTGGCTGTTCGACTCCGCCCGCCGGTCCATCGAGGCCAAGCCGCGCAGCTTGTCGTGTGTCCTGACTGTGAAGAAGGTCCCGGTGAGCCGGGACCCCGAGCTGGCGCGCACCCGAGCCCCCCGCTTTGTGGTGGATGGAGAGCTGTCGGTCGAGTGGCGCCAAGCCTGCCATCGCTGTGTGCGGTCTCTTAAGATGGACTTGCAGGGGCCCGTTTCGCTCACCTACGTGCGCGGCGCTCTCGAAGACAGCGACGAAGTCGAGCTGGAGTCCACCGACCTGGACATCGGCTGGTTCGAAGGCGGCTCGCTCGACTTGGCAGACGTCGTGTCGGAGCAGCTCGCGTTGTGGCTGCCGGAGCGCGTGGTGTGCGATGATGCCCACTCCAGCCGCATTGCCACGTCAGATGATGGGGCGTGTCAGCTCCATCAACAGGATGCTGGCCCGGACCTTAGGCGGCAGACCCCTTTTTCGGGGCTCGCCAATTGGAAGCCGCCGCAGTAAGAGGGCGGGCCGTCCGCATGGGTGGGCTCGCCTATTTGGCGAGGTCCTGCTCCAGCCGCATCAGACGGAGCTTCTCCAGGGAGCTTCTTCATTCGCGGTCGAGCTGCGGTCTGGCGCTCGCTTCAGTCAGTATCGTGGAGAGACCGCGATCCGATCGACTGCAGACCGCGCCAGCCCTGCCCACGCGCAGACCCGTTCTGTCTGTCCTCATCTCTCGTCTGCTTCACCCCGCACTTGCGGTGGTACGGCGCTCCTCCGGGCGCCGCCTGTAGATAGACGCCGAAATCTCGAGCCTTTGCGAGTGACCCATGGCTGTCCCCAAGAAGCGCACCTCCAAGCCCCGCAAGCGGATGCGCCGCTCGCATCACTTCCTCGTTCACACCGCCGCCACGATGGACTGCCCGTCCTGTGGTGCGGTCAAGCTGCGGCACCACGTGTGTGCCTCCTGCGGCACCTACCGGGGTCAGCAGGTCGCTCGTCCCCGCGACTGAGCACTTGAATGCGGCGTCGTCTGATCCCCAGCGCTTCGCAGGTGAGATCCGTCGATGCTCCGGTCCTGACCACGGAAGCCTCCGCTCAACAGAGCGGAGCTTCTGCGGACGCATTGGTGACAACCTTGCCGATGGCACTGGGGCCGGGTAGGCCGCGATCCGGGTTCTGAGCCCGGCCGGTCCCACGTGGGTCCTGTGTGGCCCGCACAACTTTGAGGAGATGCCCATGGCGACCGAAGAGTCGGCTCCAGAGACCGGCAACGAGTCGGCTTCAAAGTCCGGCAACGACGATGCCACTCTTGTGGCGGTGAAGGACCTCATTCAAGACAGCCTCAACGTCGAGCGCTCGCGCATCTCGCCCGATGCGAGCTTCATCGACGATCTCGGGGCGGACAGCCTCGACATTGTCGAGCTGGTCATGGCCATCGAAAAGCACTTCGACATCGAGATCCCCGACGAAGACGCCGAGCGGATCAGCTGTGTGCAAGATGCGGTGGACTACATCAACGACCGCCAAAACCGCTGAGCTAGACGACATGAGGCGCGTCGTCTTGACTGGCCTCGGCGCAGTGACGCCCTGTGGCCTCGACGTCCCTTCAACTTGGGATGCCGTGCGAAAGGGCCGTTCGGGTATCGGCCCCATCACCGGATGGGATGCCTCTGCTTGGGCTGTGCGCATTGCTGGGCAGATCGACGGCTTCGAGCCTCTCGACCACTTCGATCGCAAGGCGGCCCGGCGACTTGAGCGCTTCGTACAGTTCGCGCTCGTTGCCGCACGCGAAGCGGTCTGCGATGCCGGGCTCGACCCCGAGGTCCGGCTGGGGGAGCGCGCGGGCGTCTACGTGGGCAGTGGCATTGGCGGCACCCCCGCGATTGCCCGCAATACCCTCATTCTGGCCGATCGAGGGCCGCGGCGCATCTCGCCGTTCTTCATTCCGCAGGCGCTGTCCAACCTGGCGGGTGGCAACATCGCCATGGCCCATGGCTGCGAGGGACCCAGCTTGTGCGTGTCCACC
>Ga0315322_10003726_pt1 | contig 11722 bp, 25 predicted proteins | sample M110021515metaG_FD_203461 | JGI IMG/M metagenome (GOLD analysis project Ga0315322, IMG submission 203461) | Ammonia-oxidizing marine archaeal communities from Monterey Bay, California, United States - M1 100m 21515 | ecosystem: Environmental > Aquatic > Marine > Intertidal zone | place: USA... | reverse complement strand
GAAAAAGTAGTTGCTAAAATTGATAATACAGACTTACCGTTTTAATGATTTTAGAAGGAATAACGGACACAAAAGAAGTTAAAGACCTTTGTAATATTGCTACTGAAATAGTAGGATTAGAACAAGGATCTTTACCTTCTAAGTCAAGGAAAGAGCCGTACGCTTTAGCAAGACAAGTAGTAGCAAATATATGTTTAGACAGGGGCATACATTTTGTTACTATAGCTAAGGTGTTAAACCGCGACAGGAGTAATATTTACCACTACCAGAAGAAACACGCAGACAACTTTAAAACTTGGGTACAGTACAGAAACCTATTTACAAAAGTATTTAATGTTTATAAGGATAGTAAAAAAGAACAAAAGACTTTTTTAACTACACAAGACTTACGAAGTCACTTATTAAGTAATGGAGTAAAAACCTCAACAGGTGAAGTGTATATAGTAGTTAAAAGTGGATTGTTAACAACTTCTATAAATACGTCTTACAAAGACTTTAGTAATCAATTAGAAAACATTAGAATTGCTTTAGTAGATTATCAATATAAATTAGACGTACAAATATGAAACACTTACTAAGTAGTACAGCATATTTAGTAGTTAATAAACAACTAGCAAGGCAGGTAGGACTGAAGGCGGTAGTCCTGCTTGCCGATCTGATTAGTAAAGAAAACTATTTTATAATAAAAGGAACTATAAAAGAAGGTTGGTTTTTTAATACTTCAAAGAATATAGAACGAGATACAACTTTAACGAACTACCAACAAAAGAAAGCTATAAAGAAATTAGAAGAAATAGGTTTTATAGAAACTTCTTTAAAAGGTATGCCAGCAACCCTACATTTTAAGATACTTGAAAACAAGATTTCAACTTACTTAAAAACTAGTTTTAAAGAAACTTCAAAACAAGATTTAAAGAAACTTAAAACAAATAAGAATAAAGAAATAATAATAACTAATAAGAATAATAATAAAAAGCCCTCTGTTGAAGAAATTAAAGATTATTGTTTAGAACGAAACAACGGAATAGATGCAGAACAATTTTTTGACTTTTACGAAAGTAAAGGTTGGTTAGTAGGTAAAAACAAAATGAAGTGTTGGAGGGCGGCTGTTAGAACTTGGGAAAAACGCAAACAGAAAACAACAACTTCTAAAATAGATCAACAGTTAGACAATTATAATAACGCAAAAAAACATTTAGGATTATGAGAATAAAGAAACAAGAAGTAAATAGGTTTAAAAACAAAGGACAATACAATACTTTAGATAAAAGTTTGTTTCATAAGTGGTTAAAAGAAGAAGGATATAATAGACAAGGACTAGCAATAGACTTGGATAAAACCCCTATGACAATAGACAGATATATGAACGAACCTGAACGACTATCTTTAAAACAAATCAAAATAATTTGCGAAGAAACAGAAGTAGACGCTAATTTTATAATGAACTTAATATATTAAAAATGAATTTAAAAGAATACAACAAAAGAGTAAGAAGAGAATACTACATAAACGTAGTAATAACAATAATAGCTTTTCTAATAATAGGTTACACAATAGCTAAAATATTATGGTAATAAAAGAAATAGAAACTTCACAATTAAAGTTAAAATGTTTGGATCTTATAACTAAAACATTTGTAGAACTTGGACAAGTTAAAGACGACAAGACTTTAGCAATACTTGCACAGACGTTAGCTACAGACCTTTTAGAAGACTTTCCTAACTTAACCTTTGAAGACATACAACAATCGTTTAGACAAGGTGTAAGGAATACTGACAGGTTCGTATTGAACGTACAGACTTACTATTTATGGATAAAAGCACACAGACAGTTAATTTGGAATAACGCAAGTATAGAACCAGAACGACAAGACAAAAGACTAAAATATAGAAGCCGCAAAGGAACGGGCTTGAAATCAATTACTAATATAAAACAAATAAAATGCTAGCAATAATAACATTCGGAGTAGGACTAATAAGTGGTATGTATATATCAAGTCAAATAGAAAAGAGTATAAACGACAATATAAATAATAATGAATAAGAACCCCGTAAGTAAAGTTAGAACAATAGTAGATAGTTTAACAGAAGACGTAAGACTTCAAAACAAATTGTTAGAAATACTGACAAGGAATTTAACAAGTGAAGAAATAAATAAACTATATGAAAGTTTTAGAACTGTTTGCAGGTAGTCGATCATTTGGTAAAGTAGCCGAAAAATTTGGTTTAGAAGTGTTTAGTGTAGATATAAACGACTTTAAAAATATAGACTATGTAGTAGATATATTAAACTTTGATTATAATAAAGTACCATTTAAACCTAATATAATTTGGGCTTCACCACCTTGCACGTATTTTAGTGTAGCTAGTATTGGTCACCACTGGCACGAAGACCACACACCAAAAACTAAAGAAGCTATTTTAGGTATGCAAATACTTAATAAAACTTTAGAGATAATAGAACACTACAAACCAGACTATTATTTTATAGAAAACCCTGTAGGTAAAATGCGAAGAAAAATAAAAGGTCTTAATCGTACAACAATTACTTATTGTTCTTATGGAGATAAAAGAATGAAACCTACGGACATTTGGAGTAACCATATTTACGATATATTTAACACTAAAGGTTGGCGACCTAAACCACAATGTTATGCAGGTAATACAAAGTGTCACCACGAAGCAGCACCTAGAGGTTCTAAAACAGGAACACAAGGTTTAAAAAATAACTACGAACGTAGTAAGATACCAGAACAATTACTAATAGAAATAATAGCTAGCACACTATGAAAGTAAAAGAATATGAAGTTATAGATATACTAAGAAGTGTAAAGAAAAACATACAACCTTGTGAGTATGAGTACAATAGGTTCGACGCAGAAGATGAAAAGAATATTTACGAAATAAAAGTAAGAAGTAAATTATTTAAAGATACATTTATAGAGTTCGACAAGTACAGTTACAACACAATGTACGCACAAGAATTTAACAAAATATTTATATATGTAGTTAAAATGGAAAACACTATTTACTTATTTAATGTTAGTCTTTTATATATGAGAGGGTACGACTTTAATTGGGAACTAAAGAAACTAAATAGAAACACAGAATTTAACCAGACCGAGAAAATACAAAAGATCGTAGGATATATAAATACAGATGAAGCTATATACACAATAAATTGTTAATAAAAATATAGAAAAATAGTAAAATAAAGAATAAATATTTATATTATTGAAATGTGAAAACGATTAGTAAATTAAAAAAGGAGTTAGACAAATGGTTTAGTCTTTATATTAGACTAAGGAACGCAAGTAAAGACGGAATAGTTGAGTGTTGGACTTGTGGTAAAACAGCACACTATAAGAAAATGCACGCAGGTCACTTTATGAGTAGGAAACACCACGCAACACGATGGAATGAAGACGGAAATGTTATGCCACAGTGTATAAAGTGCAATATTTTTGATAGCGGGCAACAGTATGCGTTTGGGAAACTATTAGATATTAGAATAGAAGAAGGAAGGTCTGAAGAACTACAAGAGTTAAGTAGAACAACTGTAAAGTATATGCGACACGAATACGAAGAAATGATAAAGTTTTATAAAGAAAAAGTAAATGCTATTAAACCCAATTAGTCTAAACTATAGACACGAGATTATACTTCGTAAATATTTAGACAATGTATTAACTTATATTAAAGAGGTGACACCAGATGAAGACAGATACCAAGAATTTATAGACATAGCTAATATAATTATAGAACACCATAATAACTATAGGTCAGATGTATTAGTTACTGCAAACTACCAAGACTTTATGTCTTTAATACCTACACATTTTACAGCAATGATAAACGGATATTTAACAGGAATAGAAAACGAAAAGAATAGAAATTCTGTTAGAGTATATAAACACATACTAAGTGAAGAAGCTTACAACTACATAGAAAAAATACAAGACATAAAAATTGAAAAAGATATATAAAATATTAGCAGATCTTAGAAGTCAATTTGAAAAGATGACTTACGGACTTACTACCGACAAGAACGAAGTAGACGAAGTTATACAAGAGTTTTATTTATATATGTTACAGATGAACCCCGACACACTAAAAGGAATATACGACAAAGACGGAGAAAAAGGTTTAATAAGATACGGAGCAGTAGTAATAAGAAGAAGTCTACAAAGTAAAAACAGTCCTTATTATTATAAGTATAAAAAATACTACACAAAAATAGATAGTTCAAGTATTAACTGTACTTACGATATAACAGAAAACGGTGAACTAACAAACCCGAAGAACCTTTACAACATACCAAACGAAGTAAATAACTTTCAATATAAGAAGTTAGAAGAAATAGATAAACAACTAGACCAGATGTACTGGTACGATAGGGAGTTATTCAAGTTGTACTATTACGAAGCGAATACTTTAGATAGTTTAGCAAAGAAAACAGGAATAAGTAGAAACAGTTTATTTACTACAATAGATAACGTAAGACAATTACTTAAAGACAAATTAAATGAATAGGTTCTTTGTAAATAAAGAAGTATATAAAGAACGGTTAGACATTTGTCGAGGTTGTGACGAATATTTTAAACCTACAGGAAGTTGTAAATTGTGTGGTTGTTTCGTAAGAATTAAAGCAAGTATGGGAATTATGGAGTGTGCAGACGATCCTAAAAAATGGATAGCAACACAAGAGTACGAAGCGCCAGAAGAAATACCTACACACCTTAAAGACGAAATAAAGGAAGTATGGAAACTAATAGACAACGAACGAATAAAAGACACAAAGAGTAAACAAAGACTAATAGAATTATATAATACAATACACGACACTACATACAGTGTAAATACAAATTGTAGTAGTTGTTTAAAAACAATGTATTTATTTATGAAAGACGTAATAACAAAGATATGAGAAAAATAACAGTACATAAAAAGAACAACCGTAAGAAACGAAAAGGAGTACATAGTAAAAACGCAAGTAAAAGTCAAAATGGATATAAAAAAAAATACAGAGGTCAAGGCAGGTAAAAGTAAACACTATTACGAAATAGACCGTAATATAGATAACAGTAAACAAATGAACGGAATAAACCCTAAGATGTTAAAGACTAAAGAAGAACTAGGATTAGACGAACGAGTACCAGAATACTATAAAGGTTTAAACGGTTACGAAGCTAGGAAGGTATGTGATAACTTTGACTTACCCTATCATTTAGCGACAGCAACGACATACATCTTACGAGCATACCACAAACACGACACACCAATAGAATGTTTAACTAAAGCTAAGGCGCACTTAGAATTTGAAATAGAAAAATATGAGCAAAATAATTAAAGGAAAAAGAGTAGGACGAGAAAAGATAAGGTACGAAAAACAATCTATAATAAACGACTACGAAAATATAGAAGACAAAGTAATAACACTACCTAAAATAATAACAGAAGACTACGGTTTTGAAATGCAGTTTGGTTTTAGAGAAAATACAACGACAAAAGAAAACGCATACGCAAGATCTAAGTGGACACCAGACTACAGAAAATGAAATACAAGAACATAATAAAGATATTAGAAAAACAAGTAGAAGCGGGTGTTAAGTCGTTATGGACATTTGACGAAAAGAATTTAGAGTTCACACAGATATACAAGAACTACGATGACACACTACCTATCTACACACCACAACAACTATTAGATAAACTAAAACAATGAAGTTTATATGTAACGAATGCAATAAGACTAAAGACATATACAAAGTTAAGTTTACAGCAGTAGGTTCTAACTTAGTATGTAAAGATGCTTATTGTTGTGACGAATATATGGATCAAGTTATAACTGACGAATACGAAGGTATGCCAGAAATTAAACGACCAGACAGCGACACAAACCATCATAAGAAGTCTATAGACATAAATAAAGAAATGGGTAAAGTACAAGACAACATAAACACAGGTAATTGGAATAATGAATAGAACACAAGCACAAAACAAATATTACTTTAAATGTATTGTATTACCTTTAGGAAAATACTTAGGATATCATAAGTTCGAAATGCACGAAATACTAAAAGATATGTTTATACCAGACACAAGTAAAGAATTAGATACAAACGAATTTAAAGACTATTGCGAACAAATAAGGGTGTGGTCTATGTCAGAGTTTAACTTTGTCTTAGAAGAACCCGAAACAAACAAATAAGACTTATTTATATTATATAATATGGAAAACGAACAGAAACGAACACAAGAGAATAAAAAGAAACTTGTAGAAGCTTTAGAAAAGTCTTTAGGAATAGTAACCGAAGCTTGTGATAAATCACAACTAAGTAGAACACAATTTTACAAATGGTATAAAGAAGACGAACACTTTAAAAAAGAAGTAGATAATATAGAAGGTAAGTTTGTAGACTTTGCAGAAACACACTTAAAAGAACAGATACAAAACAACAATACACAAGCTACAATATTCTATTTAAAGACACGAGGACGTAAAAGGGGTTATGGTGATAGCTTAGACTTAACAAGTAATAACGAACCTATTACAATTAACGTAAAGATTAACGGGGTTGAATATTGATGCTACATTTACTAAAACACAAGGTCAAGCTTTAGAATACCTATTTGATAATAAGACTACAGAAGTTTTATACGGAGGTGCAGCAGGTGGTGGTAAAAGTTTTATAGGTTGTGCTTGGATAATATTACTTTGTATTAAATACCCTAAGACACGATACTTAATAGGACGTAGTAAATTAGACACACTAAAGAAAACAACATTAAATACTTTATTTGAAGTATGTAGTATATACGGTATTAAGTCAGGCGAACACTATTCTTTTAATGGTTCTACCAATATAATAACTTTCTTTAATGGTAGTGAAGTAATACTTAAAGACTTATTCTTATACCCTTCAGATCGTAACTTTGATAGTTTAGGTTCATTAGAAATAACAGGTGCGTTTATAGACGAATGTAATCAGATAACAGAAAAGGCAAAGAATATAGTAGCAAGTAGAATACGTTATAAGTTAGACGAATACGGACTAATACCTAAAATGTTTTTAAGTTGTAACCCTGCTAAGAATTGGGTATATACAGAGTTTTATAGATTAGCTAAAACAAATACACTACCAACATACAAGAAATTTATACAAGCTTTAGTAGATGATAACGAATTTGTAAGTAAACACTATAAAGGACAATTAGAGAAACTAGACAGATTAAGTAAAGAACGTCTACTGTTTGGGAATTGGGAATACGACGCTTCAGACGATAACCTAATAGAATACAACAGTATATTAAACCTATTTAGTCAGACAGGTTTAGAAGGGAATAAATACATAACTTGTGACGTAGCAAGATTTGGAACAGACAAATCAGTTGTTATGTTATGGAGTGGTTTAACAGTAACTAATATTAAGACCTTCGACACTAACACAATTACAGAACTAGCAGACTACATAAAGACACTACAACAAAAAGAAGGGGTTAAAACGAATAACATACTTGCAGACGAAGACGGGTTAGGAGGTGGTTTAATTGATATACTAAGAATAAAAGGGTTTCAAAATAACAGTAGACCATTAAAGAACGAAAACTACCAGAACCTTAAAACACAATGTTACTATAAGTTAGCAGACTTAGTAAACAAAGGTCAAGTAGGAATAGTAAACGACAACATAACTACAAGGCAACATATTATAGAAGAACTAGAACAAGTACGTTCTAAAGACCAAGACAAAGACAACAAGAATAAGATAGTAGACAAAGACACAGTTAAAGCTATTATAGGAAGGTCACCAGACTACGCAGACTGTTTAGCTATGCGTATGTATTACGAAATAGATAGTAATTTCGGCAAGTACTTTGTACAATAAACTAAAAACAACAAATTTATATTATATATTATGAAAGTAAAACTATTGAGCGGTAAGAAGAAGTTAAGTTTTAATATACCAGAAAGTTTTGACGAATTAAACTTAGGAAGGTATCAAAGACTTATGTCAGTTCTTAGAAAAGATGAAGACGTACACGAAATAGAAAAGGTAATAAGAATACTTAATTGTATTACAGATATTCCTAAAAGACAACTGTACGGTTTAGATATGAAGTCAATAGGTAAGTTGGGTAAACACTTAACTACGTTTTTAGAAACAGTACCTACAGACGAACTAAAACACTTTATAGAAGTAGAAGGTGTTGAATATGGGTTTCACCCGAAGTTAGTAGATATGACTTTAGGAGAATTTGTCGATTTAGAAACATATACAGAAAACTTAGAAGAAAATCTACATAATATTCTAAGTATCTTATATAGACCTGTTACAGCAAAGAGAGATGACAAGTACAGAATAGAAGACTACGAACCTAACGAAGAACGGGCAGACCTATTTAAGAAACATCTAAAGGTTGAAGACTTTAACGGGGCTTCGGTTTTTTTTTACGATTTAGGAACGACACTTTTAATCAATTCGAAGAAGTCTTTAATACAGGAACTGAAGGAGGAACGGGCTTCGAAGACGGACTAACTAAAAAGTGGGGTTGGTATAATGCTATCTATATGTTAGCAAACGAAAACTTTTTAAACGTAGAACAAGTAGTAAAGAAACCAGCGTACGAATGTTTAACATTTATGTCTTATAAACAAGACGTAAACCAAAAATTAGAAAATGAGTATAGACAGCATAAGGTTTAAATCTTACAATAACGTAATAGATACCTTAAAGTGTGTAGGTGAACAACACTTAAATATACATAGTGTTACAAGTGGAGATCTTTGGGAAATCGATTTATCGAAGATGACTATTTTTCCTTTGTTTCATATAAATACCGTAAACGTATCGGTAGGAATGAACACAAGAACATTTAACTTTCAGTTATTTGTTATGGATCTTGTAGAACCAGACGAAAGTAATGAACAAGAAGTACTATCGGATTGTTTAGAAATAATGAACGATATAATAGCAGTATATAAACACGGTGAAATACTTTACAGTTACGACGCAGCAGCAGGTGAAGAACAAAGATACTTTATAGATAACGACTTTACAATAGAACCTTTTACGGAAAGATTTGATAACGCAGTAACAGGTTGGGTAATGTCTTTTGCAATAACAGTAGAAAACGAATTAAACAGTTGTAACATACCAATAGACAACACAACTATATGTTCAAAATAAAAATAGGTAAATATAAAATAGAAATAGGTTTTTTTAAAATAACAATAAGAATATAACAATGGCAGACTTAACAACAACGATTACAGAAACTGTAATAATTAACGGAACTAATAGAGGTTCTACAAACACAGTAACAACAACAGGAATAGTAGATACTTTAGAACGTACAATTTCTTGTACTCACTCACAAACTACAACTATTGCAGAATTTGGAGCAACACCACACGCAGCGGCTAGTAATATAGATAGAGATAATGTAAAGTATTTAAGAGTAACAAATTTAGACGATACTAACGAATGTATGTTAGGAGTGGTAACAGACGCTTCTAATTATCAAGTAAGACTAAGGGCAGGAGCTTCTCACGTTTTGTATAACGGTGACGACATAGCAATAGGTGAAGAAGACACTACACCAGCTTTTGCAGCTATAACAGGTAACTTAGCTTCTTTACAAATAAGACCTAGTTCATCAAATGACATACAAGTAGAAATGTTTATAGCTAGCGTTTAGTGGCGTTTGGTTTAAAATACGATAGTTTAGAAAACTACTTAAAGTCTTACGGTAAGTATATTGTAAGACAAGCTAAACAGATATTAAGTCAAAAAGGTAAGAACGTAACAGGGAAACTATCTAAGTCTTTAAAGTATAAGATCATAAAAAGTAAAGACGGTTACGATATTAAGTTTTTAGCTTCTAAATATGCAGCTTTTGTAAATAAAGGTGTTTCAGGTACTAAAGGTCGAAGAACCTATATAGACAAAGACGGTAAAAGAAAAGTAAGTCCGTTTAAATTTAAGAAACAACCACCGAGTTCTGTTATAGAAGGTTGGATAGGTAGTAAAGGTATTAAAGGACGTGACCGTAAAGGTAGGTTTATAACAAGAAAGTCTTTAGCTTTTCTAATAGCTAGAAGTATTAAACGTAAAGGAATACCAGCAGCAAGTTTTTACACACAACCATTAAGTTATAGTTTTAACAAATTTAAAAAGGATATGATGCAACATTTTAAAACAGATATATTAAACGAAATAAAAACATTTAAGAAATGAGTTTAGTAATAGAACAGAAACCAAGATACAGACTTATTCCAGCAGGGAGTAATATAGTTTACACACTATATGACGCAGTAACTATAAACCCTATAAATAGTAAGTTTAAAATAAAATACAAAGCAAATGTATATGTAAGTAATAAGACTTCTGGTATAATTTCAAGTGCTAATAGAGTTGGAGTATTTAAAGTAAGTCCTAACGGTGAAGGGTACGGTATATTTGATTTGTCACCTATTTTACAGAATTATGTAAGCCCTGAATATACAGGAGGTACAGTACATAATACAAACAATATATACAATTCGCAATACAACGGAGTAGACTACACAGAAAACACACCACACACAATACACCAGATAGACGACTTCAGTACAAATAGAAATAGTGTTAGATTTGTTGCAGTAAGGTTTAATATAGAAGCCGCTGATAGTGCTACAGGTAACGTAACAGAACAATACGGTAGTAATACTATTGGAGATACTATTTTAATATATAACGGTGTTCTTTACGATACGGATATTTTAAAATTAGGTAGTTCAGGTAATTTTGGTTACAACTTAGACGAAGCAGGTTTTGTTATGAATAGTAGTACAGACAAGTTTTTAACTAACGCACCGAAAACACAATACATAAGAGAAAACGACTACCACACTTTAGGGTTCTTTAGTGAGTACAATTGGGACTTTGAAGTGGGCGGTACAGGTACAATATTCCATAGCGTAAAAAAAATAAAAATACAATTCTACTATAACGGAAGTACAACAGGTTCTTTAATTACTAAAACAGTACACCCATCTATAGGAGGTCACTCAGCATATATGTCAGATAGTAATGTTAAACTACAATTTGCAGGAATAGGTACAGGTAACTTATTAGGAGCAGGTGAAACAGTACCAGCTAATTGGGACTACTACGAGGTGTATGCTAAAGACGACAGTACCAATACTATTAGTGATACTTATAAATTTTACAAACAAGAAGAAGACTGTAAAGAATACGAAACAATACGTTTAACTTGGTTAAATAAGTTTGGAGTATGGGACTATTATAACTTCACAAAAAAGTCTGTTAGAACCTTTAATACAAAACGAAAGTCTTACACACAAATAACAGGAACTTGGAATACAAGCAGGTTTAGACCAGACGGACATACAGGCGGTAAAAAATACTTTGGTAATAATACAAAAGAAAGTGTAGTATTAAATACAGACTACATAACAGAAGCTGAGGCTATTTGGTTAGAAGAATTATTTATAAGTAATGACGTTTATATATTAGAACAAAGAAGTACAGACAACGCACAAGAAGGATATATGAGAAAGTATATAAAACCAACTACAATAACAGATAGTTCGCATACAAGAAAAACTAAAGCAAACGATAAACTAATACAATACACATTTAATATAGAAGTAGATAAAACTAAGAAAAGTCAAGTAATGTAATGAGCGTACAACTAATTTTATATCCACAAAACTA
>Ga0315322_10003725_pt1 | contig 11724 bp, 10 predicted proteins | sample M110021515metaG_FD_203461 | JGI IMG/M metagenome (GOLD analysis project Ga0315322, IMG submission 203461) | Ammonia-oxidizing marine archaeal communities from Monterey Bay, California, United States - M1 100m 21515 | ecosystem: Environmental > Aquatic > Marine > Intertidal zone | place: USA... | reverse complement strand
TGTCGCACCGGGTCTTCGGGGTGCTCCCTGTCTCAAGGCCTGGCACTACCTCGTGGTGCAAGCCGACGGGCGAACCTCTCCTTGTTGCGTGCTGGCGGGCGAAGGCGGAAGCGTGGCCGAGCGGTCGCTGTCCGATGTGTGGCGAAGCGATCCATTCATGAACCGCGTGAGACAGGGCATGTTGGCCCACCGCCCCCTGCCCCGCTGCGCCGAGTGCTCGCCCAACATCCTGTCCCACGAGCAGGTGATTCGAGGCCACCTGCAGCAGTCCCCCGAGACCCACCTCCTGCTGCCCGAAGGCCCATCCGTCCCATGAACGTCAACCTCAACCTAGAACTGACCGACCACTGCAACATCAAGTGCAAGATGTGCAGTCAGTCGATGCGGGACGAGGCACACGGCGTGCCCATGCGGTTCATGGCCTGGGAAACTTGGCGCGACAGCCTCCAAGGCCTCGCGGACATGCCAGACGACGTGCACCTCTGCCCCCACTGGCTCGGAGAGCCCACCCTTCATCCCCGCTTCGACCGCTTCGTGGAGTACGCGTTCGCCATCAACCAGGGCAACCGGCTGTTCCGGTCGTTCAAGCTCCACACCAATGGTGTTCTTCTGAGCGAAGAGCGCGCCCGGCTGCTGCTCCGCCTCGCCCAGAGTCCCCGCCAGGCCCCCGACACCTTCGACTTCATCCACTTCAGCGTGGATGCCCACAGCCGCGAGGTCTATGCCGAGGTCAAGGGCGCGGACCGCCAGCCGCAGGTGTACCGCAACCTCGAGCGCTTTCTGGAGCTGCGCGAAGCCCTGTCCTCCGAGCGGCCCTACGTGACCATCGCGTTTGTGGTGCAGGACGACAATGCCCAGGAGGCAGAGGCCTTTCGCGACCACTGGCACGGCGTTCTCAACCGTCTGGGGAGACCGGTGGACCAGACCTGGGACTGGCCGTCCAAGAAGATGGACACCCTGTATTTCCGACCACTCAACTGCGGCGACCAAGCACGCGCGGATGCCCTACACGCGGACGTTTGCCGTCGCCTGGGACTCACCGACGCATCCAGCACCCGACTGCGCCACGACGAGAGCTTCTGAGATCGGATCGGCGGCAAAGATGGAGGACCACTATTTGGGCGAAGATCCCCACCGGCTCACACCAATCAGACAATTCCATGCGGTGGACTTGCGCTGTACACGGAGTGTAGCGCATGATGCGCTACTGTCGGGGCCCTGCCCGTCCCGTCTAAATGTCATGCGAGGAGAGACCCGTGTCTCACACCCGACTCGGCGCTTGCGCACTCATTGCCCTGCTGACTGCCTGCGGCGGCGACAACCTCAACAACCAGAAGGAAGTCGAGCTCGAGGAACTGGAGCAAGCAGAGGTCGGTCCGCCCAAGATCCTCATCTCCGACTCGGCCCTCGACTTCGGGCGCGTGAAGCTGGGTGGCTCGTCTGCAGAGTCCCTCACCATCACCAACACAGGCACCGGACCACTCACCATCTACGCGTTTGCACTTGAAGTGGCGGGCGAGTTCCAGGTGCTGGCGGAAGGCGGCCTCGTCATCCCCGCGCAGGGCAGCGCAGGCATCACCATCAAATACCTGCCGATCGACTACGCCAACGACGACATCACGCTCACCGTTGCCACCAACGACCCCGGCACTCCCGACGCCATCGTGCGCTTGGAAGGCAAGGCCGTCACCGATGCCGACGACGATGGCTTCGACAGCCTCGCGGCAGGCGGCGACGACTGCGACGACGACAACCCGATGGTCAACCCCGAGGCCGAGGACCCCTGGTACGACGGCGAGGACAGCAACTGCGACAACGCCGACGACTTCGACCAGGATGGCGACGGCTACCAAGTCAATAGCTACAACGACGAGCCGGCTGGCGGTGGTGGCGACTGTCAGGACAGCAACCCCGACATGTACCCCGGCGCCGACGACGAGTGGTACGACGGCATCGACAGCGACTGCGACGGGTCCAACGACTACGACCAGGACGGCGACGGCTTCGATGCCCTGTCCGGCGGCGGCGACGACTGCGACGATCTCGACCCCATGGTCAACCCCGACAACGCCGAGAAGCTCAACGGCCTCGACGACGACTGCAACGGCTGGGCAGACGACAGCGTGCCCGGCTGGAACGCCGACCGTGCCTATCCGGGTCCGGCCGCCGACAGCTACGCCGGCTACGCCATCACTCTCGGCGACCTCGACAGCGACGGCGACAACGACCTCATCGTCGGTGGCTACGCAGTCGGCGGCGGCCAGGGCGGCATCGGCATCTTCGACGGCGGCTCCGTCAAGCCCGACGGCACCGACATCCAGTCCGGCCACTCCTGGGTGACTGGCGCCGGCGGCAGCGACCAGTTCGGCTTCAGCCTCGCATACCTTGAGCAGTCCGGAGCCTTCCCCGAGCCCTACCTTGCGGTCGGCGCCCCCAATGGCGCATTTGGCTACGGCATGGTCTACCTGTTCACCGGAGACAGCCTCTGGGGCGCCACGACGAGCAGCGCGGTCTACACCATCGAAGGTGCGGGCGGCTCCGACGGCTACCTTGTTGGCCGGGGCCTCACCCAGGATCTCGACCTCGACGGTGACGGCGCGGTCGACCTGATGGGCTACTACTCCACCGGCACGTCGTCCGCGGCGACCCCGATGGTGTGGCTCTTCTACGGGGACAACTGGGACAGCGCCTCGACCGGCTCCGCCACGCTCGCCGACGCCGACGCCCGCTACTCCACCGACGGAGGGGGCAGCGGCGCGAGCTACTACAACCGCATGCAGTTCGGTCTGTCCAACGGCGGCGACGGCAACGGCGACGGATACGACGACTTCATCTTCTGCGACCACTTCGTGGACACCTTCGGCATCAACGACGGCGCGCTGTGGATGCTCTGGGGCAGCTCGGATCGCTACTCCAACACATCGTCCGCAGACCTCGGCAGCACCGGCGATGTGGTCGCCACCGGCAGCGTCTACGACAAGGGCATGTCGATGTGTCAGTTCGTCGATGACGTCGACGGCGACGGCGACCAGGAGTTCGTGGCCTACGTCATCAACAGCGGTGTGCTCCACCTCTTCGAAGGGGGCGCCGACCTCGGCGACAGCATCCTTCGCGAAGAAGACGCCTGGGCGCAGTACGAGTTCGGCAACGGTGCGCAAGAGCCCACTTCCATTCGCCTCGTGGGCGACTGGTCGGGCGACGGCGTCTCCGAGATCGGCGTTGGACAGGCGTCTTCGGGAGCAGGTGGAGGTTCCCTCTTCATCATCTCTCCGGACACCCCCGGCGTGCATGACGCCGACGACTCCTTCTCGGTCATCGAAGGCGACACCGACTACTTCAACGCCAACTACGGCACCAACCTCAGCAGCCGGCCCGGCGACTACAATGGCGACGGCGCGATCGACCTCATCGTGGGCGACTACGGCTTCGGTGACACCGATTCGGGGAAGGAGCGAGCAGGCTCGGTGTTCGTGACCTACGGCAACTGAGCCACCGGCTCGGCCCCGCCTCTTCGGACCGTCCTCTTCGGCCCCTCATCTTTGGATGGGGGCCGTTGTCGTTTTTGGGGTCGCCAAGTCAGACCTGCTCAGCTTCCGATGAAATAGTGCACGCCTGGAAACCACCACTCCACCAGCCTGGGGCCATCGAGCACCCACACCACTGCGGCAAAGGCCAAGAAGGGGCCAAACGGCACAGCCATCTGCATACCGCCGTTTTTGCGCCAGGACAGCGCTGCCGCCAGCAGACCCACAGCAGCGCCCACAAGGCAGGCCACAAACAGCACAAAGGGCAGTGCGGGCACGACGCCGACGAACGCACCAATCATCGCGAGGAGCTTCGGGTCGCCCCAGCCCATCCCGGCCCGGCCACGCACGAGGCGGTAGAGAACCATCACGGTCACGAGCATGCCCGCCCCAAACACCGCGCCGAGCAGGGAGCTCTTGAGCCCCACCGCACCCGGCGCCCCCAACCACGCGAGACCGGCGCTGGCGGCGACCCCGACGGGAACCGCGTAGATGGAGAGCTCGTCGGGGATGATGTAGTGCCGGAGGTCGATGAAGGTGACGACCACCAGCATCGCCACAAACACAAAGTGCACGCCGAAGCTCGCCAGAGGCGCCAGCGCCAGCGCTGAAGGACTTGGCACAAACCGCCAGAACAGCAGCAGCGACAGCAGTCCCATCAACAGCTCAATGGCCGGGTACATCGACGAGATGGGCAAGCTGCATGCCCGACACTTGCCCCGTAGCAGAAGCCACGACACCACCGGGATGTTGTCGAAGGCACGAATCGGAGTTCCGCAGCTCGGGCAGTGACTGGGCGGCCACGCCACCGAGCGGTCCTCTGGCATGCGGCTGATGCACACATTTAGGAAGCTGCCCACCAGAAGACCCAGGCCCGCTGCACCGCCTGCGGCGATGCGCCAGATTCCCCAAAGCTCAGCCATCAGCTGGGCATCGAGCGCCTCGGGGCTCACAGATGCTCCTGAACGACATCGATGATGTGGTCGACATCTTCGGCCGACAGCCCGATGTGGCACGGCAGGGCGAAGCAGGTGTCGCAGAACCGCTTGGCGACCGGCAGCTGGCCATGGACGCGGGCACTGGCCAACACAGGCTCCTCGGAGAGCGGGCGCGCATAATAGCAGGCTGTGTCGATGCCCCGACTCGCCAGCGCGGCTCGGAGGCGGTCGCGTTGGGGGTGAACGGCCGCCACGACCGCCACATTGGAGCCGGCATCATGGGCCAGCACCAGGTCTCCCAGGCGCGCACGGTAGCGCTTCAGCAGAGCGCGGCGGTGGGCAACTCGCGGCGCGAGGTCGGGCAGCCTCGCTGCGAGTACTGCCGCCTGGACGGCATCCATGCGGTTGTTTCCCGGAGTGTGTAGACCCACCGAGGCAAAGCACCCGTCGGGGGTTTGGCCGTGGTGTCCCAGCGCCCTCACCTTCTGAGCGAGGACGGGGTCGTCGGTGGCAACGAGCCCGGCGTCTCCAGCCGCCGCCAACACCTTCGTAGGGTAGAAGCTGAAGATGGCCACCCGACCCTGTCCCACCGGCAAGTCACGGCCCATTGCCTGCGCCGCATCGTCGACCAGCACCGCACTGCCCGGCAGGTCGCCGAGCACCGGCACCCGGTTGCCAAACAGCTGCACCGCCACCACAGCCTTCACGCGGGGACGCCACGCCGACCGCACTTGCGCGGGGTCGAGCAACGGCATCCCTGCCATCACGTCGACCAACACCGGCCGCGCACCGGCCCGCAACACCGCCGTCGCTGTAGCGACAAAGCTCACTGCGGGCACCACCACCTCATCGCCGCGGCCCACCCCACAGGCTTGAAGCGAGAGCGTGAGCGCAGAGGTGCCCGAGCTGACCCCCACCCCATGACTGCGCCCCACCGCGGAAGCCAGCTGCTGCTCGGCGGACCGCACCGCAGTTCCCCCGACCCACTGACCACTCGAAAGCACCGCCTGCACAGCATCAGAGCATGCATCGGCAGTGCGGGCATGGACCAAGTCTGGAGCTGAAACCCGCAGGCGCGGACCTGCGGTCACTTCACGTCCTTGTTCTGGAAGACCGCTACCGCCGCCCCCAGCACGGCCACGGTGTAGCCAAAGCCGTAGGCCAGTCCCGTCGTCACGCGGTCCCAGGGCACCGCCTCCTTGTGAACCGCAGCCTCGCGAATGCTGAAGACCTCGAAGTTGGGCAGCATCCAGTACAGCGCCCGAGCGAAGCTGCGCACCGACTCGGCCTCGGCCTGGTTGCCGTAGAGCCAGATGTCGTCGGCCAAGTGGCCAATCACGAAGATGGCCAGCGTGAACGCGGCCGCGGTGGTGGGTGCCGAGTAGGCCGAAAACAGAGTGGCCCACGCCGTGAGCAAGGCCAGCTCCGCCACCAACATGCCCATCGACACATATAAGGTGAGGTCTGGAAGGTCGTTCCGGGTCACCATAAACAGGGTGTAGACGGCCACCAGCACGGCGATTTCAACCACCAGGGTGAGCATCAGCCCCACATACTTGCCCAGCACAAATCGCCAGCGCGGAAGGGGACGACTCAGCACTGTGTAGACCGTCTTGCGCTCGAGCTCCTTGTGGATGACGGACACCCCCAGGAACATCGCGATGATGGCACCGAAGACGTCGACCGAGCCCTGCGCCACGCTGCGCACGACCTTGGCTTGGTCGCCGATGGTGAGGTCCTCGACGATGAGAGACAGCCCCAGCACGCCCACGGCAAAGAACAAGATGGAGTACAGCACTCGATCGCGCACGGCCTCGCGAAAGGTGTTGGTCGCCAGGGCCCAGAGCATCTTCATGCCAACACCCCCATCTGCTTCTGGTCGACTGGCTTGGCGCGCTGGACCTCATCGAGCAGCAAGGCCTCGAGGGTCTGCCGTACCGGAGTGACCTGTCGGACCGAACCACCCGCTGCGACGACTTCTGCAATGACCGCATCTGCGTCGTCGGGCGGCACTTCAAGCACAAATCCTCCGTCACCGTCGTCTCGAACTGCGCTGGCCCCAATCCGAGTGGTCACGCTCTGTGGAACCTGGCTCACCCGAACCTCCACATGACGGGTGCGTCCGCCGAGCAAGGAATCCAGCGACCCCACCCCCACCCGCTTGCCCTGCACGATGAGCGCAACACGGTCGCTGAGCATCTCGACGTCGTGGAGGATGTGGCTGGAGAAGAACACGGTGCAGCCGGCAGCCCGCTCCTCGAGAATGAGATCGCGGACCAGAGCCCGGCCGAGGGGGTCGAGGCCGCTCATCGGCTCGTCCAGAACGATGAGACGGGGCTCCGCAAGCAAGGTCTGGCAGAGTCCGACCCGCTGGAGCATGCCCTTGGAGTAGGAGTTGAGCGCCACATCGGCGAAGCGGCTGAGCCCCACACGCTCCAAGAGCTTGCCGGACCGCTTCGTCACCACGTCCGTGTCGAGCTCTTCAAGTTGACCGTAGAAGCGCAGGAGCTCGCGGGCGGTGAGGTGCTGGTAGAAGTACGGCCGCTCAGGAAGAAAGCCCACTCTGGCGCGTGCCTTGGGGTTGCGGTGATCGACGCCCAGCAGCCACGCCTCGCCCGCAGTCGCGCGGTGCAGGCCCATCAAGATCTTGATGGTGGTGGTCTTGCCGGCGCCGTTGGGCCCGATGAATCCAAAGATCTCGCCCTGACGCACCTCGAGATCGAGGTTGTCGAGCCCGACATGGCGACGGCGCCAGAAGCCGGATCGATAGACCTTCTGAAGACCGACGGTCTTGACCGCGAGCACATCTGCGCTGCTCATGGGGTGCTCCTCCGATGACGTGCGAGCCAAGCCGCGACCTTATCGGCAGGGTAGGCGCCTGCGCTCTTCCAATTGCAGCGAGTGCACAGAGGACCGCTTTCGGCGAATCGTCCCTCGATGTGGGCCTTCCGCCAGTCGTTGAGCGTGTCGCCGTGCCAGATCTCAGCCAAGGACTGCTCCTTGAGGTTGCCGAGCCGATTCTCGAGGTGTTCGTCAAGACAGCAAGTAGTGATGTCACCGTCGACATGCACCATCGGGGTGTTCCACAGCCCGGCACAGGGGGGTCGGCGCGACTCAGACAAGGTCAGCTCTTTTCGGACTGGGGGGCGGGAGGAGTCCACACGCCATCAACGAGGCGTTGGTGGGGACGATACCCGGACTTGTAGCTCAGGTGACGGCAGTCTTCGACATACAGACCGAGGTAGTGAAAGCGACCGCCTTGAGAGCGTAGCCAAGCAATCTCCATCAGCACGCTAAACACGCCCGGGGACCGCTTGGACTCGTCGGGATCGAAGTAGAAGTAGACGCTGCTGGTATCGTAGCGACCGAGATCGAGGATGCCACAGCCAATGAGCCGCCCATCGACGCGGTACTCCATGTCGATGGTCTGGGTGCACGACTGCACGAACCATCCCTCGTAGCCACGCCGGGTCATGGGACGGTCCTCGCGGGCCAGCCCCCGTTCGAGCTTGTGGCGGTTGTAGAGCTCGAGCTTTTCGGGCGTGAAGGTGGACGGCCCCGTCTCCACCACGACATCGCGGTTCTTCTTGATCACCCGCTTCTGCGAACGCGTGGGCTTGAACTGACGCACCGGAACTCGAATGGGCTCGCACGCCTGACAGCTCGCACACGCCGTGCGGTAGAGCATGCGACCCACGCGCCGGTCGCCATCCGCGAGACTGAGGTCGAACTCGTCGGGCGCCATCCTGCGAAATTGCCACCGCAGCGGCAGGCGCGCCACCTGCCCGTCGATGTAGGGACACGGCTCCGGCTCGTCGTGGACGATCTGTTCCCGTTGGCCCATGCTGGCGGCAGCTCTCGCGCTACTTGTCTTGGTAAGGACGGATTATGCCCCGGCCGGGAGCGCACTGCCCCCGAGGTGGACATCCGAAGGCGGTGGCCTCGACTCGCAGCAGCTCCGCGGAGGTGCCGGTTGGCCATACACACGAGTATCGCAGACGGGGTGGGGGTGCTCACTCTCGACCGCCCAGATCGTGCCCATGCCTACGACCGCGACCACCTCGAGGCACTGCTCACAGGCTTCCAGAAGCTGGCGTGTTCGACCCATGTCGTGGTGGTGCAGAGCACTGGCGAGCGCGCATTTTGTGCGGGTGCGGACCTCAAGGAGCTGGGGCAGGCTGCCCCGGTGGACGCCCTCGACCTCCTCAGCCAGCGGGTGTTTGCTCACATCGCGGACAGCCCTGTAGTGAGCATTGCAGCCGTCCATGGCGCGGCGGTGGCCGGTGGCTGCGAGCTGACCTTGGCGTGTGACCTTCGGGTGGTGGGACCGCGGGCGCGCTTTTCGCTTCCGGAGACAGGCCTGGGCATCATTCCCGCTGCTGGAGGCTGCACCCGCCTGCCACGACTTGTCGGCCAGAGCATTGCGCGGCAGATCATTCTCGCAGGAGAATCCATCAGCGCTGAGCGGGCGGTTCGGTGGGGACTGGCCGTAGGAGAGGTGTCGGAGACGCCCCGTGAGCAGGCCATGAACCTCGCTCGACGGGTCGCCGAGCGCAGTCCCCTCGCCCTTCGGATGGCCAAGCAGGTGATGGCTCGAGACGGCCGAGAAGACTCTCTGGCCTCGGAGCGGGTGGCAGAAGCGGTGCTCTACGGCGCGCGCAACAGCTGACCTCCACAGGGCGGATGGTTGGGATAAGACTCGCTCACCCAGGAGGTCCCATGCCCCGTGTCTCCATTCGCTACTGCGTGGCTTGAAACTACAAGCCCCGCGCTGCCAGGTTGGCGGCCACCATTCAAGACCAGCTTGCAGTTCCCACAGTCGACCTTGTCAAGGGCGGTCGTGGCGAGCTGAGCATCTGGGTCGACGGAGACTGCGTCGCCCGGAAGACCCGCGCCGGCTACCCCGCCGAGAGTGCCGTCATCGACGCTGTGAAGGCCGCGCTTCCCTGACCGCTAGCGCTGCGCATGCACCACCGTGACCAACTCCGGCACCGCAGGCCGCAGCTGATCAACAAGATCAGTGTGACCCACCACCACGAGATGGATCGGCTCACCGGCGCTTTCCACCACCGTGTGGGTCGCGTCCACTACGTGGGCCACCTGCAAGGTGCGGGTGCGGTACACGCGATGGCCCCGTACTGAGGGAACCTCGACGCTCGCGGGCGCGGCCACCAGCACGGGTCCCTGCAGCGCCAGAGCCGACACCACCTTGATGAGCGGCTGGCCACCCACTGTGGCGGTGTCGCTTGCCGGCGACGGAGCGACGAGCTCGGGAGCGCGACGAAGCGTTGGAAGCTCGCGTGCGACGGGCTTGTGCACCAGCGCGATGCCCCCATGGTTGAAGGGCACGGCGTCTGCTATGTCGCGGAATCCGTCTGCATCGGCACTCTGACCCACCAGCAGCAGCGCTGGCGGACGTCCTGGAAGCCGCGCAAGCTCCGCCATCCGCGCGTGAATGGACGCGGGACGACTGCTCTGGCAGACATGTACAGGCCCGCCGGCCACCTCGGGCACCGCGACCTTCGATGGAGCAACGATCAGCACTTGGTGAAAGCGCGCCAAGGCGGTCAATACGTCGGAAACAGCTTTCCCAAGGTTGTTTTCGGCGACCCGCCAAACCACCAGCCCATCGGAGAGAGAGGGTGTGCCCGGGCCGGAGAGGCCAGGTTCAGGGACCACCTCGACCGTTCGAGGAAGGAGGGCCGACTCATCCGGAGCTGCCCTGTTCCGCGAGCGCCACAGCACAAGAACCATCAAGCCCAGCATTCCGACACCCGCCACGATGTACAGCGCCGGGCTGAAAGACTCCGAGCCGTTGGCATCGGGCGAAGACGGCGGTCCCTGACGAGCAGTGGGGGCATCCTGCTTGGGGGGCTCTTCGGACCCACCGCTCTTGCTGATGGCATTGGTAGACACCACCAGCCGGCCCTCTTCCAGCAGCAGATCGATATCGCGGGTCGGCTGCGATGGCGGCCACTCGACCGAGCCGCCCTCATAGGTGCCCGCGGGCGTGATGAGCGTGATGCCAAAGGAGTGGGAGTCGCAGAAGCCCGAGCCCACCCACATCCCATCGCCGGCGGACACATCGGCACCGACGCCGTCATCCGACAGCAGGACCTCATGGCGCTCGCCGTCCAGCGTAAACACGGCCTTGATCGGCGGCTCCATCACTTGGTCCCCGGCGTCGAGGCGCACCAGCACACCCATTCCGCTCGCGGAGGACAGACCTGGCGCAAGCAACAGAGGCAGCAGGAAAACGGAGCGACGCATCGTGGAACCGTCCATGGGCAGGCTGCGTAGGCTACCACGGCACCCTGGAGCGTCCGGGGCCAGCGCGAGTCGCACAGGTCCCGGTTATCCTCACGCCCCGTCGACCCGCCGGGCCGGTCCTGGCCTCGTCAATGTCCCCAGAACGCAAGGGTGCGCATGCTCGCGAACCGTCCCCGCATCCTGTCAGTCGGCACCGCGAACCCACCCGAGCGCTACACGCAAGAAGAGGTGCTCGAGAAGTACCGCATGCCCAACAAGATGGTGCGCAGCCTCTTCAAGTCCGGCCACATCCGAACCCGTCACCTGATGCTGCCCGAGCCCGACGAAGACGGCATTCCGCGAGAGACTCAGGGCGAGCTGCTCGCAAAACACCGCCGCGGCGCGATGATGATGGGCAGCCAGGCCATCGAGCGAGCGCTGGAGCCGATGGGCCTCACCACAGCAGACATCGACTACCTCGCGGTCATCAGCTCCACCGGCTTCATGCTGCCGGGCCTCACCGCGATGTTCATCAAGCACCTCGGCTTTCGGATGGACTGCAGTCGGGTCGACATCGTGGGAATGGGCTGCAACGCTGGCCTCAACGGCCTCAACCCGGTCGCCTCGTGGGCCTCCGCCAACCCTGGTCGCACCGCTCTGATGGTGTGCTGCGAGGTCAACTCCGCGCTCTATGTTTACGACGAAGAGATCGGAAATGGCGTGGTCAACAGCCTCTTCGGCGACGGATGTGCGGCAGTGGTGGTGCGCGCCGACCCGGAGGACGAGCGCCACTTCGCCCCCCGCATCCTGGGCTTCGTGAGCCACATCATCCCCGGCACGTGGGATGCCATGCACTACAATTGGCGCGACTCCCACGGCAAATTCGCCTTCAACCTCGCGCGCGACGTACCCTACGTGCTGGGCACCCATGCCGAGACCCCCGTGACCGCGCTGCTCGACCGCTTCGGCCTCAAACGACGCCACATCGCACACTGGCTGGTCCACTCAGGCGG
>Ga0315322_10003724_pt1 | contig 11725 bp, 8 predicted proteins | sample M110021515metaG_FD_203461 | JGI IMG/M metagenome (GOLD analysis project Ga0315322, IMG submission 203461) | Ammonia-oxidizing marine archaeal communities from Monterey Bay, California, United States - M1 100m 21515 | ecosystem: Environmental > Aquatic > Marine > Intertidal zone | place: USA... | reverse complement strand
GATCGGTCGACATCAAAAGCGAATGATGTTTTTTCATTGAACCGCCAATTCAGGGCTACTCCCATAGTGAGATTGTCTTGGTTAGGGGTTGTGGGGTTTTCGTAATCCTGAACTGCATAACCGACTTGTGCATTTCCCGTCAATTTGGGAGACAATACACCGTTTGCACCAAATGAAATCGAATGGGAATTACTGTTTGTTAAAGACGGAGCGGAAATTCCAGAACCCTTCGATTTACTATAACCATATTGCGTGAAAAAGTCTAGTTTCTCGGAATAAATATAGAATGCACTTGCAGAAAGAGGGAGGGTAGAAAGGTCTTGGTAAGGTCTTTCAGAAACAGATCCTGTCTGGTAATTTTTCAATGAATATGAAGTGCCTGCCGAAACCCCGAATTTGGAGCTATGGTTGTACCTGGCATTCAATCCGAGCGTAAAATAGGAGTAGGAAACCAAGTCTTGCTCCAAAACACTTGTGTCAATGTGCTGCCCCAGATCAAAGGTCGCGGAAAAGCGAATCTTGGCGTTGTTAGAAACTTTTTTTGTTAACGATTCATCAAAATCAACGGAAAGAGTAGTGATGGGAATGACATAGCTTTTATCGTCATTTTTGATGTATTGCGTAAGCTGTATTCCGGCAGAACCACTGATTTCAAACCATCTTAATTTCTTCGTGAGATGAAGGGCGGGAGAAAAACTGATGATAAAATCGTCTTCGCTTTTAATCTCTTGAGAAGAGATAAGTGAAGATGTAGAATCCTTCGATGCTTGGTAGGCGGATGATGAAACCCCAAAAACTCGCGAATCATATTTTCCCGTTAAAGTTGCAGAAACATCAAGCTGACCTATCGCCGTCTCTTTGAGTGCGAAGGAAAGTTGTTGTGTCAAGACATAGAAACAAAATAAGAATAGTAAATTCGCTCTACTCATCGATTCTTAAAATTGGGGTGAACATTGGGTATTGTCTTTTGACAGACCTGTTAATTAGACCATTCGACACAGTCAGTGTCAACAATTACAAATTTACTTAAAGTTTCGTTATAAGATGCTAGAAAAATGAACAAGATGGCAAAACTGCTACTTGCTGCTCTCATTTTTACCTCGTGGGCAAAAGGGGGCTTAGAATACCAATGGAATCTTTGGTTGATTGACTCAGTCGTTTTGGTTGTAGCATTGAGTACTATTTTTTCCCATTCTACTAAAAGGAAAGCTTTCGCACTTGCCCTTGCTCCCATTCTTGTAATTGGGTTTTGTGTTTTCATATCATTTTTAAACCCAAGATATACAACCTTGGACCTAAAGGAATGGAACAAGCTCAACGCAGGTCAGTACTTTACAGATGAAACTGACCTTGAAAAAGTTGGCATGTTAAGCAATGGCTTTAGGAACATAAATGCTGTCAGGGAAAAAGACCCGCAATTGGCTCTTACACTGTTTTTCGACCTTAAAAACAGATTTTCCGATCAATTCAACGACATTGATTCTCCCTCTTCAGCCTTACTCAATGCATATGAGGAAAAGATTTTTGCCAATCCCGTAGAATCATTGCCTACCATACCATTACGAAATTCTACTTCCATCCATGGAGCGATTCATTTTCTTTTCCAAATATCGTTTGGGATAGCAATTTATTTTGCTCTAAGAACAAGAAAAGAAATTCGCAATTTCGTGTGGGTCATCGCCATTAACGCGGGGCTGTTAGCCCTAATTGGAATAATGCAGAAGATTCACTATGTCCCAAGCGACACCCTGAAGGAAATTTTCGGTATATGGGATGCACCTGAGCCAAGATACTTTTACTCAAGCTTTACCTACAAGAATCATTGGTGTGCCTTCGCTCTTCTATCCTTTTTCTCTGTTATCGCTCTGCTTTATTATCAATCTAAAAATGGAAATGGAAAAATATTTCACAATAAAAGTGCTTTTCTTCTTACTGGTTTAGCTGCAACCCTCTTATTGAGCGTCCCGCATTCCGGTTCGAGGTCAGGAGTCGCAATTGTACTTCTCATTATTTCTTATTCTACATGTAAATTCTTATTCAGGCCAACAAGACAAGGAAGCAAAATCAAATGGCAATTGGCGCTCTCTATTATTACATTATTGTCTATTATATTTTCCTTTTCCTTTTTCATTAATCGAGATAATTCGAGCGAAATGCTTTCCAATTCGAAAAGCCAGTTCACCGAACTATCTAACCAAAAATTACCCCTTCGCATGTTGTTATGGAGCGACCTAGTCGATCAAATTTGCACTGAAACACTTTGGGGCCATGGGTACAATTCCTACCCTGCAATCAATCCAATCCATCAATCCAGACAAGTTAGGGATAGAAGGTCCATTGGCATGGAACACGCACACAATCCCTACACTCCCCTAGTTGGTCGAGGTCACAGCGATTTTCTGGAAATTATTTCAGAATTCGGAATTCCCAGCTTCATGCTCCTCATCTTACTTCCTGTTTTAGCTACTGCTGAAATCATTCGAAACCCCTCTCTTTTTCCCAAAATAATGCTGATGGGTTGCCTCGCTTTCTTTTTGTATTTTCTAGTGGACTTTCCGACTAGGTCCCCTGCATGCATTTTGCTATTTGGCTCAATTCTCGGATTATCTTTAAAGTATGCACAAATAACGGATTCCCGCCAAAATTCAAAGATTTAAGTTGCCATTGGATACTATGTAGACTGAAGTTATCGTCGCCCCCTTTCACTAAACAATGACGAAATCCTTGCTCAAGACATTTTATCTCTTGCTTCCCAGTTTTGCGTGTTCGTTTTTGTATGCTGTAAATTCCGAACGTTTTTCATTAGTCAACAACTTCGATAAATCAATCATCGAAACCTCTGTTCTCGTGAACTTAAAATCCATTGTTCAAAATGGAGAGAGTAAACCAGGTTCTAGAACAAACCGTCGGCTATCCTCACAATATGCGCCGATTGATGCGAACTCATCTCAATCAATAGATTCAAATGTTACTCAACGCGGGAACGGCGGCACATTGAAAAATTTCAATGCCGTTGAGGGCAACGCCACTGAAAATTTTCCGACCCTTAGTGTAAGTACTCCAATCACTATCGATGATTCGTTCAAAACTTCTTTGTATAATATTTACCAGAGCATGCCAGCAGTTTCCCTGCTGGACGCCGTTGATTACACGATCGATTATCTTGCTTCCAATAAAGATACTCTCAGGTTAACTGATCAGTCTCTAACTCTTGCCATTAAATCCGTATTTTCGGCTTTTATTGAAAGTGGCATCGCTTCCAGCACCGATTTAATCGTAGCAATTAAGGATATTCCCTATCGAACCCTTTCCAACATCATCCCCAATCGGATCAAGTTATGGAATCAGGACGCCCCTACATGGACCAAAAACACATCCCAAGCTTTAGTTGAGGCAATTTTGGAATCTACTTACACCGACAAGAACGCATTAGTCGGTGCCGCCAGTCACGCAACAATTTCCGGAGTGCTAAAGTTAATGAATGAAGAGACCATCGACGCGAATGGTTTTTATTCAGGCATAGAACCCGTCGACGCGACAAGAACAGTTTCGAATGTTAAGATGAAATTTGATGGAAACCTTGATAAATTTAAGAATTTTGATCCAGAAAAAACACGGGTTTTAGAATTTGCATCCAAAGGATTGGCAGACGGTTACTTTCTGAGTAAGCAACTTGATACGGTAACCATAAAGGATCTCTCCAAGGAATTGGGTGAAAATTCAGTGTCTGCAGCACTAGAATTTCTATCTGCACTTCAAGGTGATCATAGTCAGTTTGGCTACGAAGTTTCAAAATCTATCGCATCGGGGCTCTCCCTCGGAGCGGTTTATGCCTCCGCGAGAAAGCCCAACTATGTCACGGACAAATTACCTGTCACGGCTGCGGAAGAAATTGCCCAAGCAGTTTCTTTCGAAGCTATAAAAGCATCTCTGATACTTGGAAATGGATACGACTTGAACCGGCTCGCCGAATCAACGGCCCTTGGGTCTGCCATGGGAGTACAACTTGCATCCGTTGCGGACGAATCTTGGGATTTCCGTAATGATTGGTCTTCCTATTCAAGGCACTTACTGGCCGAAGCTAGTTCAAAAGGTAGTTCCGCTGGATCCATCGACGGTTCAATCGGTTACACTTCAACCCAGAAAGATGTTGATGCAGGGCGAGCCACTGCCGTTAATGAGTTCGTTTTCTTTTTCGAACAAGATTCAGATGTAGCAGACACCGTCTTCAAGACTAACCGCGAAGAAATTGCGTCCATCGCAAACGGTACTGCCTCAGGGTCTCTTCTCGGAAACACAGCCTTTGCCATATACTACCCCACCCTCTTGCAACCGATCATCAATCACTCAGCACAAGGGGCAAGCAAAGGTGGTATGAGTACTGACAACCTTTTCAGAGTAGGAAAACCAAAAGGCACTACGGAAACTTTTGAGATCGAGGTTGCAAGGGCACTCGCCCACGGTGCCGCCATGGGTGCAGTTTTTCAAATTGTCGGTTTGCAGAAAGACTCCATGCCAGACAAGAGAACTTATGATATGGAGACCATAACTGCTGTACAATCTGTAACTTATGGCTCTACCTTTGGCGCCATAACAGGTGGTTTACAAGAAGCTGGGGAGGATTCAGTTATTATACAGCAAGCAATTAAGCAAGGCTCCAATGAAGGAGCAAACGCCGGAGCTGCCCTCGGGCTCGGTGTTTCCGAACAATATGCAAACACCTTGGCCATCAAGTCGCAAGCTGCGATCAAGACGGCGGTCAGAACTTCAAATACAAAAGCCGCTTCAGATGCGAACAGCAACATGGCGGTCAAGTCTGTCAGAGCTTCTTCCCGTGACATGCTGCAGCTTATGAAGCTTTACAATATCAGCCCGCGTTATACGAACCCTTCAGGGATTTTCAGTAATCCAAATCGCAAGGAGCAAGACCAAAATATTTTCAAAGAAGCTTTTCCAGTTGCTTCACCGATTTAGATACGATCTGGCCCAGTGACTGATTTTACCCCTACACATACTGCTCTTCTTAAAATTAGTTAAAAAAGGAAGAGCAGGTGATTGTTCTCGCAGATTTGGTATAAGTTTTGTAATTGATAACCATGAACTCCTCTGCCTCAGAAATAGGTCTAATCGGCTTGGCCGTAATGGGCCAAAACTTAGCTCTCAATATCGCCGACCATGGCTTCGGAATATCTGTCTTCAATCGAACATATTCAAAAACCGCAGCCTTCTTAAAAGAAAATGACGATACGGAAAACCTTACCGGCTTTGAGAGTATCGATGCATTCGTCCACTCGTTGGCAAGGCCACGAAAGATCGTCATTATGGTTCAAGCAGGAAATGCAACCGACGCAGTGATTGAAAGTCTTCTGCCCTTTCTTGAGGAGGGAGACATTGTAATCGATGGCGGTAACGCCAAGTGGACTGATACCATCAATCGCGAGAAAAAGTTACGGGAGAGAGGGCTGCATTTCGTCGGTTCTGGGGTGAGTGGCGGGGAGGAAGGTGCCCGTTTTGGCCCTTCCCTCATGCCTGGTTGCTCGCAAGAAGCTTGGGAGGGGATCAAGGACATTTGGACTTCCATTTCTGCAAAAGTTGATGCCGAAACGGGAAAACCCATTGAGGGTGCCAAACCAGGTCAACCAGTTTCAGGAGGTGTTTCATGCTCTGCTTACATTGGCACGGACGGTTCGGGTCATTATGTCAAAATGGTTCATAACGGAATCGAATATGGTGACATGCAAATGATTTGCGAAGCGTTTCATCTCCTTACCCAAATCACAAAATTTTCTCCATCTGAAACAGGCAAAATATTCGATCAATGGAATGACGGCGAGTTAGACTCGTTCCTCGTTGAGATTACGGGTGACATTCTTAAACAAACCGATCCACGGACAGGAAAACCGTTCGTCGAAATCGTAATGGATGCAGCGGGTCAAAAAGGTACTGGGAAATGGACTTCAGTCAACGCCTTGGATATGGGAGTTCCGGCTCCGACTGTTGCGGAAGCAGTCTTTGCAAGATGCCTTAGTGCAGCTAAGGACGAAAGGGTTTTGGCATCCAAAACATTGAGCGGACCAAGCGAAGCACCAGAACTCGAAAGCTCAATGGACGAAATCGTACATGCTATACATGACGCACTTTACTGCTCAAAAATTTGTTCCTACGCACAAGGGTTCCAATTGATGAGAGAAGCTCAAAAAGAATATGATTGGAAACTCAATTTTGGAGAAATCGCCCAAATATGGAGAGGTGGTTGCATTATACGGGCCGCATTCCTTCAAAAAATTACCGAAGCTTATCATCGCGATCCAGAACTATCCAATCTTCTTCTCGACGATTATTTCAGTGAATGTATAGAAAAATACCAGGCAAATTGGAGAAAAGTTGTCTCTATCGCTGTTTCACATGGCGTTCCGGTGCCGACCTTTTCTTCTGCCCTAGCCTACTATGACGGCTACAGGCATGAGAGATTACCCCAAAACCTCCTTCAGGCACAAAGGGATTACTTCGGGGCTCACACCTATGAGAGAGTAGATGAACCCAGAGGTAACCACTTCCACTTGGACTGGCTTCACCCCGAACGGCCCGAAAGTACAATTTAGTCTTTTCTTTTGGGCTTCGCGTTATTGGAGCAGCTTAGGTAATACTCCATAAGTTTCTGATAATCGGTATCCTTTTCCTTTGAGGGAAGAATATAGTTGAATTGATTCTTTCTTTTTATTTCCAGTTCAGCAGTTTGTAGGCGCGTTTCAATTTCCATCTGGTTGTCGGTGCCTCTTTTAGTAAGCCTATCTTTTAGTTCTTCGATGGACGACGGGAGGACGAAAACACTAAAGAGCACTCCTCGTAAAAGTGTATTTCCATCTGCAAACTTTTTCAGAGAGGAAGCCCCGTTTACGTCGATGTTCAGCAAAAGATCATAATGTTGATTTTCCCCGCTCAGTATAAAGGCCTTTTTTTGGGTACCATATAAATTTTGGTGCACACATTCATGTTCGACGAAGGCACCCTCATTGACCTGACCAATGAATTCCTCCTGGGTAAGAAAATGATAATCCACTCCATCGACTTCCCCTGCTCTAGGTTTACGTGTCGTTGCCGTTACGACCCTTTTCAATTTGTTGGGAAAATCAGCAAGCAGGCGATCACACAAAGTTGTCTTCCCTACTCCAGCAGGCCCAGATATGACAAAAACAATTCCTTCCACGGATACAAGTTGCTCAATAACTAAAGGAAAGACCGAGTAAAACCATTGCACAACCCAGTAATCCAAAGCCAAAAGATGATCGTCTGATCGGTTTGTCAAAAAGCCAACCCAAAAAATCCCTCATCCTGTACGGCCAAGCACCAAAATAAAGTGCTCCGGCAACAATAAGATAAATAATCGAAACCAAAAAGAGTCTCGTGGCAGGCTCTTGGAGAAAAGCGGCATCCAAAACTTCCCTTGAGTAAAACAAGGCAAGAATACATAAAGCCCTCACGGCTAAGAAATCCTGGACGAAAATATAAGATGACACGCCGATAAATATGGCGATGCCTCCAATATACCAACGATATTCGCCAAAATCAGCCTCACTTAAGTGAATCACATGGCGAGCTATGAACCAAGACAAACCCAAGGCAAGCAAGAGAACAGACAACTTCAACGACCTTGGAAACCCGAGGATGAGTGAATGGAGCGAGTTACGACTCGAGACAAACAGTATCCCTGCAGCAAAGAGAAGAAAAGATGTTAAGATTGAAAGTTGAAAAAGTTCCATGAATTATAGTTGGGAAGCTATTAAAGAATAAGGACTTGCTTCTTTGATTCGCACCATGACAAGAGAGCCCAACATCTTAGCAGGTCCCTCGAAAACTACTTTCCTGAAGCATCTCGTCCGCCCCATGAGCCTTCCATCTCCCTTTCTGGAAAAGCCTTCAACTAGTACTTCCATTGTGGTTCCGATCTGATCGGCATTAGAGGAATGGGATCGGTTTTCAGCTAAAGAAAGAAGCTCTTGATTTCGATTTTCCTTAATAGATTTGGAAATTTTATCATCAAACTGTGCAGCTGGTGTTCCTGATCGGTCACTGTACTTAAACACAAACGCATGCTCAAAAGCAGCCTGTGAAAAGGCTTTCTTTGTAAGTTCAAAATCTTTTTGCGTTTCTCCTGGGAACCCAACAATAACATCAGTGCTGATTCTCATGGTTGGATAGTTTGACCTTAGTTTAGAGATAATCGACAAGAATCTATCAATTGTATACGGTCTATTCATCGCTTTGAGAATGCGGTCGGAACCACTCTGCATCGGCAAATGCGCATAGGAACAAAGCTTAGGCATTCTGCCATAAGCGTCTATAAGATCATCATCGAAAGAGATTGGGTGGGGAGAAGTAAAGCGGATGCGCTCAATAGCTTCAATATCATGAATCCGTTCCAGAAGCTGAACAAAAGGAGTTTTGCCATCAATGCGAGGAAAGCTTCCTCTACCATAGGCATTCACAATCTGCCCGAGAAGAGTTACTTCCCGAACTCCGTTTGCACTAAGTTCCCTCACTTCGGAAACGATATCTTCAATTGAACGATAACGCTCCTTTCCGCGCGTTTTTGGAACAATGCAAAAAGCACAATTCATGTTGCACCCTTGCATGATGGATACGAATGCTGTAACCTTATTATGTTCTGGAAAATGCTCACGAATTTCATTTTCAGAACCCGTTTCCTCACCTATTTCCAAAAGTTTAGAAGGGCTTTCGATATGGTCAGTTTGAGCGTCAACTAACTGATCAAGATAATCAGGCAACCGATGAAATTTTTGCGTACCAACGATCAAATCAAGATCGGGAAGTCGATCGACTAAATCATTGCCAAGGTTTTGTGCCATACAACCCATGATCCCTAAAATAAACCTAGGGTTGTTTCTTTTCTTTTTAGCCAAATGCCCGGCTTTGCCAATTGCCTTTTGTTCAGCCCTATCTCGTACACTGCAAGTGTTTAATAAGACAATATCCGCCTTGTCTTCATGATCGACAATAGCGTAACCGCGCTCCTGAAGCTTGCACGCAACGGACTCGGAATCTCTTTCGTTCATTTGACACCCGTATGTCTTGATGAATACACGATTCATAGGCGTGAAATCATATAGGAAGTAGGAATATGGTCAAACGATAACGCGAAAGAGTACCTGTTGAAGATCATCGATCAATTCACTTGCACAACCTTTCAAAGCAGTGCTCGAGTTATGCCCTCCCGTAAAAAGCAAAGATTCTACCCCAATGTGGGTTGCGACCTCTTCATCATGTACCGTATCACCGACAAGCAAAATATTTGCAGGGTCATAATTTAGTGACGCGAGATGACCTAGCGAGATATCTGCCTTGCCCGCTGCATCAATATTAGAAACACCAGTAACTTGATCAACGAGAGAAGAAAGCCCAAATTCAGAGACAAAAGTTGTAAGATCAGTTGATTTTGCTGCCGACAGAATTGATTGACTAACACCAACTTCAGCCAATCGGCTTAGAACTGTGCTCGCATTGGATTGTAAACTGCAAGATCTCCAGAGTCTTCGATACTCGGAAATAAACTTCTCGGAAATTACCCGATAGGATTCATCTTCAACGGGTAGACCAATTTTTTCATAGTAGGAACGAACTGGAAAACTGAAGTGATCTCGGTAAAACTGAAGGGAAACCTGAGGAATCCTCAACTCAGCAAGGATATCATTAACAATGTTGACGCACAACTGGGTATCGTCGACTAAGGTACCATTCCAATCCCAAATGACATGCTCTACTCTATTCATAAAGAATAAGACAACCTAGAAATAGTGAATTGCTTTGATGGTAGCAAGTAGCTCCTTCATTCGAAAAATAAATAATCAAATGATGGTGAGTGGACTCACTCGGACCAAAAAAATAAAATTTGTATAAACGACATTGTCAAAAAGCTGATACAGAATGCGTGCAAAACTGGAGGAAGTCATTCAAAAATTTGGAAATTGTTTCATTTATCGTATCACAGTATTAATAAAACCTAAAGATGAATTAAAGTTTTGTTCTAATTTATGACTTACAATTACTCATAAAACAGCTTAAAATTAAAAGTTTATGAGAAAACGGCTTGATTCTCATTTGATAGACATCAATGTAATCATTCCATCTAAAATTAACATGGCCAAAAATACAACAACCGACAAAAAGAATTCCCCTTCAAACCAAGATCTTGAACTAGCGTTTCAGGGTATCAATAAAAAATTTGGGGAAGGTGCCCTAATGAGACTTGGAGATGCTACGAAAATGAATGTCTCCGTAATTTCAACAGGATCGCTGGCCGTTGATTTGGCTCTGGGTGCAGGCGGACTTCCGAGGGGAAGAATTGTCGAGATTTACGGTCCGGAATCTTCGGGTAAAACGACCTTCTGCCTCAGCGTAATTGCAGAAGCCCAAAGAAAAGGTGGAAACGCTGTTTTTGTAGATGTAGAGCATGCACTCGATCCGAGGTATGCAAAAACTGTTGGCGTTGACCTTGATAATTTAATGGTCTCGCAACCCGAAAGCGGAGAAGACGCTTTAAACATAACCGAAACACTTATTCGCTCTGGAGCTATTGATGTAATTGTACTAGACTCGGTTGCTGCCTTAGTGTCTAGACAGGAACTAGATGGCCAAATGGGCGATGCCACCGTCGGACTACAGGCAAGAATGATGAGTCAAGCAATGAGAAGGCTTACTGCAGCCATTTCAAAGACAAACTGCGTTTGTATTTTCACAAATCAGATCAGGGAGAAAATAGGTGTAATGTTCGGAAGTCCCGAAACAACACCTGGAGGAAGGGCATTAAAATTCTTTTGCTCTATCCGAATGGACATTCGCAGAATTGGTCAAATTAAAGAATCAAATGGTACTGTCACTGGTTCACGTACGCGATTGAAAGTAGTTAAAAACAAAGTTGCACCTCCTTTTACAGCTTGCGAATTTGATATTATGTATGATGAGGGAATCTCACGGACTGGGTCAGTAGTAGATCTTGGGATTGAACATAACATACTCACGAAAAAAGGTGCATGGATATCCTACGAAGGTGATTTGGTAGGACAGGGAAGAGAAGCAGCGAAACAAGCCCTAACAGAGAATCCCGAATTAATGAAGAAGATTACCTCTACGATACTCGAAAAGGTAGAAGTAACGGTAGGTTCAGTACTCGCTGAAAATAAAGATGAAAACTCTGATTGAGTTGAATTGATAGAAGTAACGCAATGACTGATACGATCATTGCACAGTCCACTCCAACTGGGCAATCTGCTCTAGCAATGGTTCGAGTAAGCGGCCCATTATGCGAAGAGATAGCAAAGTATGCACTTATCCTCCCCTCCCCTACTCCTAGACTCTGCTATCTACGGAATTACTATTCATCGGGCTCAGAAATAGTAATCGATCAAGTTCTCGCAGTTTTATTTCCAAACAACAAATCATTCACGGGCGAACCTACCCTTGAAATTACATGCCACGGAAACACCTTTATCGTCGAAAAAATCGTAGAGGATTTACTCCAACGGGGGTGCAGAATTGCTCATCCTGGTGAATTCACCAAAAGAGCATTTCTTTCTGGTAAAATTGACCTTACGCAAGCTGAATCAATTGCTGAGTTAATTTCAGCAAAAAGTGATGCTGAATTAAAAATTGCTAATCTTAACCTATCCGGCCAACAAGGCATGCTCTACAAGTCATTGCAAGAGAGAAT
>Ga0315322_10003722_pt1 | contig 11728 bp, 12 predicted proteins | sample M110021515metaG_FD_203461 | JGI IMG/M metagenome (GOLD analysis project Ga0315322, IMG submission 203461) | Ammonia-oxidizing marine archaeal communities from Monterey Bay, California, United States - M1 100m 21515 | ecosystem: Environmental > Aquatic > Marine > Intertidal zone | place: USA... | reverse complement strand
TGGAGCACAAGGTAGGGTCATTGCTCCTCGATCCGCAATCCCCAGTAGGTGGCGAGCTCTATCGCAATGAGCTGGAGACCCTCGCAGGCGCCTCCTACCGCGGCCGCAGACCTTGACCTGTCTCAGGTCATGGCACTGTCACAGAGCATGGTTGCGACTCGTCGCAGATGGTCCAAATCCGCCCAAAACTGCACCAGCACCTCAATTTCCGGTCTTATTCCCCATGGTCGCCACCCACAGACATCACGTGACTGTGGCCCCCGCCCAGGACGTTGGATAGACCGCCGACCCTGTACCTCCGAGCCACGGGGAGCCAACCCACGATGGCGTTGCACACAATCAAAAAAGGCCTCGACCTCCCGCTCACGGGCGGTCCGCATCTTCCCCTTGGTGGAGATGCGATTTCTGCAGGCCCCTCAGTCACTCAAGTTGCGGTGATCGCTGCGGACTTCATTGGTATGAAGCCGCGGATGCTCGTCCAGCCGGGTGATGCCGTCCAGCGCGGCACCCCTCTATTTGAGGATCGCAAGCGCCCCGGAGTCGTCCACACGGCCCCCGGGGCGGGCACGGTTTCCGCGGTCAACCGCGGCGCCAAGCGCGCGCTCATCTCAGTGGTCATCAAGCTCAATGAGCGCGAGCAGGCCGGTACTCCAAGCGACGAGGACTTCTTGTCCTTCGAGAGCTACACGAGCGCCGACGTCGACAGCCTCACCCGAGATCAGGTCCGCGACCTGCTCGTCGAGTCAGGTGCGTGGACTGCCCTGCGGGCCCGTCCGTTCAGCCGGGTTCCACCCGTCGACGGCACCGCCCACTCCATCTTCGTGACCGCCATGGACACCCACCCGCTGGGTGCCGACGTGGCCACCGCGATGGCAGGTGGCCAGGCGGCCTTCGAGGTGGGGCTCAAGGCCCTCACGAAGCTCACCGACGGTCCGGTTCACCTGTGCCGGGCGCCAGACTCGGGAGTGGGTCCGGGCAACACCGACGGCATCACGGTGCAGGAGTTCGCAGGGCCCCACCCCGCGGGCTTGCCGGGCACCCACATCCACATGGTCGACCCAGTCCACCGTGAGAAGTTCGTCTGGTACGTCAATTACGCCGACGTTCAGTACATTGGACACCTCCTCACCACGGGCAAGCTCGACGTCAACCGCGTGCTCTCGCTCGCCGGTCCGATGGTCGAGCACCCCCGCCTGATCAAGAGCCGCATTGGCGCGTCCGTCGACGAGCTCGTCGCGGGGCAGACCTTCGCGGGCAAAGAAGTCCGGGCGATCTCGGGCTCCCTGCTCGGTGGCCGCAAGGCTTCGGGCGACAAGGAAGGCTTCCTGGGTCGCTACGCGCTGCAGGTGAGCGTCATCGAAGAAGACCGGGAGCGCGGGTTCCTCGGCTGGCTCAGCCCAGGCGAGAATCTCTTCTCCATCTTCCCCATCTACGTTTCCAAGATGTTCCCGGGCCACAAGTTCGGGTTCACCACCAACACCAACGGCAGCCATCGCGCCGTCGTCCCCATCGGGATGTACGAAGAGGTCATGCCTCTCGACATCATCCCGACCTTCCTGCTCCGTTCGCTTGCGTCCAAGGACCTCGAGAAAGTGGAGCAGCTGGGCGCCCTGGAGCTCGACGAGGAAGACCTCGCGCTATGCACCATGGTCTGCCCAGGGAAGAACGACTGGGGCGCGATTCTCCGTGAAAACCTCGACACCATCGAGCGGGAGGGTTGATGCAGTTCCTCCGCGACATTTTGGACAAGGCGGCACCGCTCTTTGAAGAGGGTGGCAAGTACCACAGGTTCCACGCCTTCTACGAAGCGCCGGACACCCTGCTCTTCACTCCTGGTGAGGTCACCAAGGGCACCACCCACATCCGCGACGGCATGGACCTCAAGCGGATGATGGTCACAGTCGTCGTGGCGCTCACGCCATGCCTGCTGATGGCGCTCTACAACACTGGCTACCAGGCTAATCTCGCCGTTCAGTTCGCTGGCGAAGCAGCCATTCGCGACGACTGGAACACCATGCTGTTCCAGATGCTCGGCTTCATGCCGGGCGACCCCGAGAGCCACTTCTCCAACGTGCTCTACGGCGCGCTCTACTTCGTGCCCATCTGGATCACGACCTTCGTGGTCGGCGGCCACATCGAGATGGCCAACGCGGTCATCCGCAAGCACGAGGTCAACGAGGGCTTCCTCGTCACTGGCTTCCTGTTCCCGCTCATCCTGCCTCCCACCATCCCGCTGTGGCAGGTGGCCATCGGAATCGCCTTCGGCGTCATCGTCGGCAAGGAGATCTTCGGCGGCACGGGCATGAACGTGCTCAACCCCGCGCTCACCGGTCGCGCGTTCCTGTTCTTCGCTTACCCAGCGCAGATCTCGGGCGATGCAGTCTGGATTGCAGCCAACAACACCGATGGCTTCTCCGGCGCCACTTGGCTCGGCAAGGCCGCGGCTGAGGCCAACGCCCTCGAAGCGCTGCCCTGGATGGACGCCTTCATCGGCTTCGTACCAGGCTCGATGGGGGAGACCTCCGCGCTAGCCTGCCTCGCAGGTGCGGGAATTCTCATTGCGACAAGGGTGGGTTCCTGGCGGACCATGGTGGGTGTCGTCGCCGGAACGGTCGGGATGGCGCTCATCCTCAATGCCGTAGGCAGCGACTCCAACCCGATGTTCGCCATGCCCTTCTGGTGGCACATGGTGCTGGGCGGCTGGGCCTTCGGTGCAATCTTCATGGCCACCGACCCCGTCTCGTCGGCTTTCACCGACACTGGACGCCTGCTCTACGGGATCGGCATCGGCATTGTGGTGGTCCTCATCCGAGTGGTCAACCCGGCCTACCCAGAAGGAATGATGCTCGCGATTCTCTTCATGAACCTGTTCGCGCCGCTGTTCGACCACTTCGTGGTCCAGGCGAACATCAACCGGAGGCTCGCCCGCAATGTCGAAGGATAGTACCGGCTACACCATCGCTTTCGCCGCTGGCATCTGCCTCGTCTGCTCGCTCTTCGTGTCCGGCGCCGCGGTCTCGTTGAAGGATCGTCAAGAGGCCAACAAGGTTCTCGACCGCCAAAAGAAGGTCCTTGTGGTTGCCGGTCTCATGGAGGAAGGCGAGAAGCTCTCCCCCGACGAGGTTCGCAGCCGCTTCGACACCAAAATCTCCGCTCGGCTCGTGTCGCTCGACAACGGTAGCTTTGTGGATGCAGCCGAAAACGGCGCCGACGCAAACGCCTACGACCAGCGCAAGGCCAGCAAGGATCCCAAGCTGAGCACCGAGGCGGTGGCCAACAACGCCAAGGTCCGCCGCATCCCCAAGGTGGCGACCGTCTACTTGGTGCTCGACGGCAAACAAGTCGACCAGCACATCCTGCCCATACAAGGTGCAGGTCTGTGGTCCACCCTCTACGGCTACCTGAGCGTCGCCTCCGATGGCAACACCGTTCGCGGGATCACCTTCTACGAGCATGCCGAGACGCCCGGACTCGGTGGCGAAGTCGACAACGTCGGCTGGAAGGCCAAGTGGAAAGACCGCAAGGTCTTCGACAGCAAAGGCAACATTGCCATCCATGTGAAAAAGGGCGCCGCTGGCAAGCCCGCCGAAGACCCCCACGCGGTCGACGGACTGTCTGGCGCCACGCTCACCAGCAATGGCGTCACCAATTCTCTGGAGTTCTGGCTGGGTGGTGAGGCCTTCGGCCCCTACCTGAGCAACGTGAAGAACGGGAAGGTGAAGGGATGAGCGCAGCACCTGGCGGCCTGTCCAAGGCCCAGCGGGAGGCGCTCGTCGACCCGCTGTTCAACAACAACCCCATCGCGCTTCAGGTGCTTGGCATCTGCTCCGCGCTGGCGGTCACCACCAAGATGGAGACAGCCGTTGTCATGAGCATCGCGCTCACGGTTGTTCTCATCGGCAGCAACGTCACGATCAGCCTGCTTCGGGAGCGCATCCCTTCCAGCATCCGCATCGTGGTTCAGCTCACCGTCATCGCCTCGCTGGTCATCCTCACCGACCAGGTGCTCAAGGCATTCGTCTTCGACGTGTCCAAGCAGCTGTCGGTGTTCGTCGGTCTCATCATCACCAACTGCATCGTGATGGGCCGCGCAGAGGCCTACGCGATGCAGAATGGCCCGTTTGAGAGCCTTCTCGACGGCCTCGGCAATGGGCTCGGCTACAGCCTCATCCTCATCGTCGTGGCTTTCTTCCGAGAGCTGCTCGGCGGAGGAAAGCTCTTTGGCATTCAGCTACTTCCCCTCGTCACCGAGGGCGGCTGGTACAACCCGAACGGCCTGATGGTGTTGGCTCCGGGTGCCTTCTTCCTCATCGGCGCGTTCATCTGGGCTCTTAGAGCCTGGAAGCCCGACCAGATTGAAGCGGAGTAAGCGATGCTGGAGACCTACCTCAGCCTCGTCATGAAGACGATCTTCGTCGAGAATATGGCCTTGGCCTTCTTCCTCGGCATGTGCTCCTTCCTCGCAGTGTCGAAGAAGGTCGAGACCGCAATCGGTCTCGGTGGCGCGGTCATCTTCGTGCTCGGTATCACCTGCCCAATGAACCAGTTCCTCCACGAGTGGCTGCTGGCAGAGGGCGCGTTGGCCTGGATCTCGCCTGAGCTCGCCTCGGTCGACCTGTCCTTTCTGAACTTTCTCGTCTTCATCGGTACCATCGCCGCGATGGTGCAGATCGTCGAGATGACCCTCGATCGCTACAGCCCTGGGCTCTACAACGCCCTGGGTGTGTTCCTCCCGCTCATTGCCGTGAACTGCGCCATCCTTGGTGCATCCCTGTTCATGGTCGAGCGCGACTACAACTTCAGCGAGTCTGCGGTCTACGGCATCGGCTCCGGCATCGGCTGGGCTATGGCCGTCATAGCGCTGGCCGCGATTCGCGAGAAGATGCGGTACAGCGACGTGCCTCCAGCCCTTCGGGGCCTCGGCATCACCTTCATGCTCACTGGCCTCATGGCCATCGGCTTCATGGCGTTTGCCGGAATCTCGCTCTGATTCATCAGGCTTGAGTCCTCCGGGTGTGCTTGTTCAAGTTCAAGTGCACCAGCAACGCACTGACGCTCCACCCGAGACGGAGACCCGACGAATGGCTCTCACCGGCATCCTCGGCGTCGTCATGTTCACGCTCATCATCGTTGCCCTTGTGGGCATCCTGATGGTGGCGAAGTCCCAGCTCGTCAACGCAGCCGACGTCAAGATCATCGTCAACGATGACGAAGACCAGCCCATCATCACCCAGGCGGGAGGCACGCTTCTCAACGCGTTGGCCGAGAAGAAGATCTTCATCCCATCCGCCTGTGGCGGCATGGGCAGCTGCGGCGTCTGCAAGGTCCACGTCCACGCGGGGGGCGGCGCCATGCTGCCCACCGAGAAGGGCTGGATCTCTCGTGGAGAGGCCCGCGACGGTTGCCGGCTTGCCTGCCAGGTCAAGGTCAAGAACGACCTTCAAATCGAGGTGGAGCCGGAGATCTTCAGCGTCCGCAAGTGGGAGTGCACGGTGAAGTCGAACCACAACGTGGCGACCTTCATCAAGGAGTTCTACCTCCAGCTTCCTCCGGGCGAGGCCGTCCCCTTTCGAGCGGGTGGCTACATCCAGATCGAAGCTCCACCTCACACCGCGGTCTACAAGGACTTCGACATCGAAGAGGAGTACCGGGCCGACTGGGACAAATTCAAGGTGTGGCAGTTCGTGTCCACCGTGAACGAGACGGTCACGCGGGCCTACTCGATGGCGAACTACCCGGGTGAAGAGGGCATCATCATGCTCAACATCCGAATCGCATCGCCACCCTGGGATCGCAAGATCAACGACTACGCCAAGGTTCCCCCGGGCCAGATGTCCTCGTACATCTTCGCTCAGAAGCCCGACGACAAAGTCACCATCTCCGGTCCTTTCGGCGAGTTCTTCGCACGCGACACCGACAGCGAGATGGTGTTCATCGGCGGTGGCGCAGGCATGGCTCCCATGCGCTCCCACATCTTCGACCAGTTCAAGCGTCTGAAGACCGACCGTCGCATCACCTTCTGGTATGGCGCCCGCTCCTGGCGAGAAGCGTTCTACATCGACGACTTCAACGAGATTCAGGAAGAAAACGACAACTTCCAGTGGTTCATCGCGCTGTCCGACGCCCTTGAGTCCGACAACTGGCAGGGCCTCACCGGCTTCATCCACCAGGTCGTGCTCGACGAGTACCTCACAAACCACCCCTCGCCCGAAGACGTTGAGTACTACCTCTGCGGGCCACCCATGATGAACCAGTGCGTATTGGAGATGCTCGACGACCTCGGCGTCGAGCCCGAAAACGTCATGCTCGACGACTTCGGCTGAACCGATGCGCTCGCGTCCCTTTGCGGGGCTGGGCAGATGGCAGCTGGCGCGGCGTATTGTCGCGCCAGCTTTGTTTGTCGGCGCTCTATTTGTCAGCGTGTTCACCTACGAGCCTCCCCCAGCCCCCACTCTGGAGGACCTCGCGCTGGATGAGGTGACCCTCTCCGGGGAGTCGCTCGGCACCACTTGGACCGTGCGGGTGGTCGGTGACGCGCCGGACGTGGCAGGGCAGCAAGCGCTGGCCGATGCCATCTCCGAGGCACTCACCGAAGTCGACCAGCTCATGTCCACCTGGAAGGAAGACAGCGAGCTGTCCCGACTGAACCGCTGGGACCAACCCGAGCCCTTCGACGTGTCTCCGCTCACAATGGCCGTGCTCATGCGGGCCGAGCAGGTGTGGCAGGAGACGAGTGGCTCCTTCGATGTCACCGTCTTCCCGTTGGTGAAGCTGTGGGGCTTCGGTGGCGCGGAGCCTGCGGAGCAGGTGGCCGAGCAGGTGTGGCTCGACGTTCAGCACAACGTCGGCCAGCAGCACGTGACCCTCGACCACCAGGCGCCAAGCGTCACCAAGGCAGTCCCCGGCCTCACCGTGGACCTGTCGGCCATCGCCAAGGGGTACGCCGTCGACCGAGTCGCCCTCGCAGTGTCGCGGCTTGGCTACGACGATCACATGGTCGAAGTGGGTGGAGAGGTGCGCGCGACCGGGCACAACCGACTGAAGCGGCCCTGGCGTATCGCAGTCGAAAAGCCCGACACCATGTCCCGTACTACCGAGACCGCGGTCGCGCTGTCCGACCTGTCGATGGCCACCTCGGGCGACTACCGCAACTTCCGTGAGGTCGATGGAAAGCGGGTGTCCCACATTATCGACCCTCGCACCGCCAGGCCCGCGGAGCACGCTCTGGCGTCGGCCACCGTGCTCCACCGTGAGTGCGCGTTTGCCGATGCCTACGCCACCGCGATGATGGTGCTGGGTCCCGACGCTGGCTTGGCCCTCGCCGAACAGCTGAAGCTCCCCGTGCTGTTGCTGGTGCGCGATCCCGACGGCAGCTTCGTCCACCTTGAATCGTCAGCCTTCGAGACGCATCGGAGGGCGACCCCCGCCCTGCCTGCGGGTTAACCGCACTCTTTCCGGAGGCCAGATGACCACCTTCATTCTCGCCATCACCATGATGGGCCTCGCCATGGCAGCGATGGCGGTCGGCGTGATCTTCAGCAACCGCCGCCTTCACGGCAGCTGCGGTGGGTCCGGCGACGACTGCGTCTGCGAAATCGAGAAGCGACGCGCATGCCACGCTCAGAAGAGGATGCTGGCAGCCCGCGCGTCCCGCGACGAAGTCAACGTCGTGCTCCTTCAGGGCGCGGTCCCGCCGGTCGCTACGGCAGCCCGTCCCGAGGGCTGAGCGCGCATGCCGGTGGCCGTCCAAGTCCAGTTCCACTCGCCGCAGCCACCAGGCTCCGTCCAGCGCACCCTCCTGGCCCACACCGCGGCCCAGGAAGGCGGCTTCACCTTGATGCATCGTCTCAGCGGCGCAGGCGTGGTGGTGCGCACGCTCAAGGCGCCCGAGACCGAGCAGCCCTTGTTCGGAACAGTGCAGCAAGCAGCGTTCTCGGTAGCATTCGTGCCCAGCAAGCGGGACGTCACCCCCTTTCACCCCATCATCCGCGGACAGCTCGCGGTTGCCGAGGATGGAGGCACCATGCTCACGGCCGAGCTGGCCCACCATCCCGACGCCCGCACCTGGGCCCCCCTCTACGGCTTTGGTGCAGCCGTACTGGCCAGTGGCTCAGTGCTGCGGTTTCAGGACCAGCCGTCCTTGCTGATTGGAGGGGTCGCCCTGGCCCTTCTGTTTGCGGTCTTTCCCACGCTTCAGGCGCGCATGCGCTTCGGAGGAGCCTGCGAGACTGCCGCCCAGCGACTCGCAGACTTGCTCCAGCTTGAGCGGCGACCTTGAGCATCCTTGTCACGGGAGCGGGGGGACTGGTGGGGCGCCACCTCGTCGCACTGCCCGGAACCATCGGCCTGGACCGCACCCAGCTCGACATCTGCGACCCAGCGGCCGTCTCCCGCGCACTCGACCATTACAGCCCGTCGGTCGTGATCAATGCCGCCGCCTTCGCCCACGTCGACGGCTGCGAGCGGGACCCTGCCCGGGCCTGGCGCGTGAATGCCGGCGGTGTGGACGTACTCGCCCAAGCTGCGAAGGCTCGAAGGCTTCGGCTGCTCCACCTGTCCACCGACTACGTGTTGGGCGGCGATGGGCTCACGCTGTCAGTCGATGCTGCTTCAGCTCCGCTCGGCGTCTACGCCCGCAGCAAGTGGGGCGGTGAGCAAGCAGCACGCGCCGCCGAGGCCACCATTGTGCGCCTGCAATGGGTGTACTCGAGCTCCACCTCAAGCTCCAGCTTTGTCGATCGCGCCATCCAGCGCATGGCCGCGGGTGACAGCGTGTCGCTGGTCACTGACCAGCTTGGCTGTCCCACACCCGCAGCACTTCTCGCGCAATGGCTGGTAGAGCTGGCGCGTCTGCGGGTCCTTCCTGCGATCGTCCACCTCGCCACTACTGGAGCAGCCACACCCCAACAGTGGATCTGCGCTCTTGCTGAGGCGCAGGGCATCACGCCGCTGTGGCATCCCATCGTGCGCGCAGACCTTCCGGGAGCCAGCCGACCCGCACGAAGCTGCCTCGATGTGTCGGAGACCGAGCGCCTCTTCGGCCGCACACTTCCCAACTGGCACACTGCTCTGCGGGCCCCCATCCGCTGAGCTGGGGCCACGATGGCCGTCCGAAACCAGACTGGCCGAAGGGGCTCCGTCTTCCGGCTCCGTCTTCGGGCTCCGTCTTACAGCTCAGTCTTCGGGCTCCGTCTTACAGCTCAGTCTTCGGGCTCCGACAACATTCGCGCGATCGTGGCGTCATCGGCGTAGAGCTCGTCGACCAGCTCCGAGCTGCAGAGTACGCGTGCGACGAAAGAGCCAAACTGGGCAGGACCTTGGTTGGAAGCCAGCGCCGCCACCACTTCATCGCTCACCGACTCCACCGTAGCGCCGTCCACCAAGGTGAGCAGTGCGCGGGAGACCAGCAGCCCGAGGACTCGATCGACGATGCTCGGAAAGTCGAGTCCCACAAAAATCCAGACCCACACTCAAGGCAGGGAAGCGAGATGGCTGGCTACACAACCTCAGGCCGCGAGCGGCCAGTGGGGTTGCGAAAGGTGGCAGGGCGTCTGTCCACGCCCAGCCACCTCACCTGGGCCCGCCCAGGCCCGCCGCTGAGATCTACCGGCGAACGCAGTAGGACGCACACAAATCTAAGTGGACGATCCCCCCTGCTGCTCCTGCTCTACGCTCAGGGAGCGCCCAACAGCAGACCGGTGGCCTCCACAAAGTGGACCATGCCGCCGCGAATGGCCAGCACCCCAGGCTGCTGGTGAAGCCACGCTTGCACCGCGCGGGCGTTGCCATGAGGGTAGGCATCCAGCACCGCCGCTACAAGCTCAACAATGGGCTCGGATCGACGCTCGACGAGACGCGACTCCACCCAGTGCAGCACCGGGGGCGCATTGCGCTCCCGAGTCGCGAAGTAGCCAGCGCCCAGCTTTCGCACGGCACCACCCGTGTTGCGGAAGCGGTCCCGCACCTGACGAACAGACACGGCCTTGTCTAGGTGTTCCGTGAGGTGGTCGGCGACAGCACGCGCCCCTGCAATGCCACCTAGCTGCGCCAGCGCTTCTCGCGCGGACATCGACTGGCGACGCCGACGACCATCGAGGCCGGGCCCCACCTTGACTCCAGTGACGGCTTCCCCTCGCCGGACGGACGAGTGATGCCGGAGCCCGCCTGGCTCCGACACCCCACGCGCTGCCGGAGGAAGCAGAGAGCTCTCCAGCTCAGAATCCCCCACCAGTGGACCCCTCGCGCGACTCACCCGGTTCGCCTCGCGCAACGCCCGCTGAACCTGCGACCCCGGTCTGAAACGAGCCACCGGCGCCTCAGACAGAACACTGTCCAGGAACTGGGACCAACGGTCGATGCCGGCCCGCTCACAACATTTCTGAAGCAAGCGAACATCGGGAATCAACCGGAGAAGATACCGAATATGGGAGTGGATGTGCATCTTTCAATCGTACCAGACTCGTCGGAGACTAGGAACACCACAATCGACAATAGAAAAAAATGCGGTAGTCAGGCTGGTTGTCGAACATTTATTTCGAAATCAAAACCCTCGCACGGAGCTTGAACGCCAGCGTAGAGCATGATTCTAAAACACAGGAAAATGGCGCGCGCGTGATGTTCACGGCCTCTCCCCTGTCCGCGGACACACAGGACTTGAGAGGATCCAGCGCACGCCCCGCACAGGGGGCTATGATGCCCACGACGGTCTCATGCTGGCCGCTTCGCGACGCTGGAGTCTTCATGAACCACCGGCCACACAACCACCGCCTGGAGCGTTTGATCGATCGCGCCCCGCGTGACGGTGCGCGCATCGGAATCTTGTCGACGTGGGACGTGGAGAACAACGCTGTCCGGGTGCTGGCGGCTCACCTGCGCTCAGCCGGCCACCACACCGCCGAGCTCTACTTCAAAGACTGGGTGTCCAACCACCTCGACCCCACCACAGACGCCGACCTCGACGCCCTCAAGCGCGTCGTCCGCCGCGAAGAGCTCAACCTGATCTGCATCTCGATTCGCGCCAGCGCATACGCCCATCAGGCCGAGATCATCACCCGCTACCTCCAAGACGAGCTCGACATCCCGGTATTGTGGGGCGGCATGCACCCCACCCTCAAGCCCGAAGAAGCGGTGGGCATCGCGGACATGTCGTTGTCCGGCGAAGGCGAGCTCGCACTCACCGACCTGGCCAACCGGCTTCGGGGCCGTGACTCGGAGCTGCTGGGAACCGAAAACGTGTGGTTCAACACAGACCCCAGCGACGAAGCCGCGGTCGTGCGCAACTCCCTGCGTCCGCTGGTGCGGGAACTCGATAGCTTGGAGTTCCGCGACTACACCACCCACGACCATAAATACTTCATCTTCAACGGTCGCTACGTGCAGGGCGACCCCATGCACGGCGATCCAGTCTTTCAGATGATGGGAAGCCGAGGCTGCATCTACAAGTGCAGCTACTGCTACAACTCCACCTACAAGAAAGACATCTACCCCGGCCAGAAGTGGTTCCGAGTGCGGTCACCGGCCTCGATGGTGGAGGAGATCAAGCGCGCCCGCGAGCACTGGGACTTCAAGCGCATCCGCTTCGACGACGAGGTGTTCAACTTCCAGCACAGCTGGCTCAAAGACTTCTGCGAACGCTACCCCCGCGAGGTGGGCCTGCCGTTCGAGGTGTTCATCGAGCCCAAGCTGGTCGACGAAGGCCGGATGACGATGCTGCGCGACGCCGGTCTCA
>Ga0315322_10003719_pt1 | contig 11732 bp, 7 predicted proteins | sample M110021515metaG_FD_203461 | JGI IMG/M metagenome (GOLD analysis project Ga0315322, IMG submission 203461) | Ammonia-oxidizing marine archaeal communities from Monterey Bay, California, United States - M1 100m 21515 | ecosystem: Environmental > Aquatic > Marine > Intertidal zone | place: USA... | reverse complement strand
GTTCTGCCTCCCCGATTCCTAAGAGAGACCTGGCATCATCACCCGACTCAGCAAAGCGTTGTTTCATAGCATCCACCAATCCCAGAACGGCATTCCTCTCCTGTTCGGATGCATCACGGCTTGCCAGTAATCTAAACAACAAGTTAATGCGAGCCTCGTCAGATTCAGTCTGAGTCAACAATCTTTCAGCCAGAACACGCCCCATTTCGACCCGTTGTGTCTCGTTGAGCAAACCGAGGGACTGCAGTGCTGTATTAGTACGCTGCCGCTGAACACAACTTGATTCACGATCGGGAGCGTCGAACAACGTCATCATCGGATGGGGGCTTGTACGCTTCCAGTAAACGTAAAGACTGCGTCGATAGAGCAACTCGCCATTATCACGAACATACTGTTTCGTGTTACTTCCGGGATGAGCAAGAGCTTTCCACATTCCATCAGGTTGATACGGCTTAACACCTTCCCCTCCCATATGGGGGCTTAACAATCCGCTTGCCCATAAGCCAATATCTCTCAAGACTTCAGCATCCAATCGATAACCAGGGCCTCGGGCGAACAGTTTGTTTTCCGGATCGCTTAAATTCTTCCGCCATGCCGAACTCTGCTTAAAGGTTTGGGAATGAACCATCATGCGCAACATCCCCTTTAAATCCCATCCATTCTCCCGAAAATCAACGGCCAGCCAATCCAGCAACTCCGGGTGCGTTGGATGCTCACCCTGAACGCCGAAATCTTCCGGTGTGCGTACCAATGGAACCCCATAAACCCGAGCCCATAAACGATTGACGATCACCCGTGACACCACCGGGTGTTCATCATCGGTAAGCCACCCCGCCAAACCTAATCGATTTTGCGGGGCACCTTCTGGCAGGCCCCCCATGACATTTAAAACCCCCGGCTGCAGCGGATCTCCTTGTGGCTGATTGTATTCACCTCGGTGCAACACCTTCGTTTCGCGAGGCGCGTCAAGTTCTTTCGCAACCAGCGTTGTGGTAAAGCTCTTCGCGGCCTCCTCAGCATTCGTCAGCAAACCAATGGCCTCCTGATGAACGGATTCGACGGCAAAGGGACCATTCGCATCGGCCACCAGGTCTAATCTCCCAGCCACATCAGCCATCTCCCAGGCTTTCACCTGTTCGACGTTCAATTTGACTTTGTCACCAACTAACTTCCCTGCCATCTCTATCAGCGAAGCTTTTGCGGCTTCACGTGCTTTCCACTGTTGCCAGGCCTGCTGATCTTTCGGAGCGTTAATAACAGGGTTGTACTGGTAAGAATTACCATCCATCGAGTTTTCAGCGGTACTGTTAAAAAATGCCAGCAACTGATAGTACTCAACCTGTGTAATAGGATCGTACTTATGAGTATGGCAACGTGAACACGTCAGCGTCATTCCCAACAGGACGGTCCCCAACGTCTCAGTACGGTCAAAATTGTTCTTCGCCTGAAATTCTGCAGGAATCGCCCCGCCTTCTGCCGTACTCGGGTTCATACGCACAAAGCCCGTCGCAACGCGTTGTTCCAGCGTGGGGTTTGGCAGCAGATCACCGGCTAGTTGCCAGGTGATAAACTGATCGAACGGTAAGTTATCATTCAATGCACCGACGACCCAGTCACGATAGGGATAGATACCGCGACGATTATCAAGATGGAGGCCATGAGTATCTCCATAACGTACAGCATCCAACCAATAGCGTGCCTGATGCTCACCATACCTAGAACTTGCCAACAACCGTTCCACAAGGTTTGTATAAGCCTCTTCCGAATCATCTTTCAAATAGGCGTCTAGGACATCTAATTCGGGGGGTAATCCCGTCAGCACCAGAGAAACACGGCGTGCCAGCGTACTTTTATCTGCTTCTTCATTAAATTTCACCCCCGCTTCTCTTAGGCCATCTGCAATGAAAGCATCAATAATTTCGCTCCGGGAAGCATCGCGGTGCGACCGAGGACTTTTTTTCAATGGCGCTACAAATGCCCAATGTCTGGCATAACCCCCTCCTTGTTTAATCCAGTCGACTAAAATTTTTCGCTCAGAGTCCGTCAACTGCTTTTCCGCATCTGCGGGAGGCATTGGATCATCCTTGGATAACAGGCGATGCATAGCTGCACTCTTACGAGGTGCGCCCTGATCAATCGCACGATAGCCTCCACGATCGACCGTCGCCCGTTCTTCTGTATCCAGCCTCAACATTTCAGCATCATCTGAATCCGGGCCATGGCAGACAAAACACTTATTGGAAAGGATGGGTAATACATCCCGGGCAAAGTCCACGTCATCTGCCTGCAGGGAAGACGAAAAACACAACAGACCTACGGTAAAAAGCGAGAGGATAAGAGGGGATTTCATTAATCAGTAATATCCGACAAAATAGATTTTCATTCACTAGTCACTATTTTACCGGATGCTTCTCTCTAACGCATTACTACTGCAATACAAAGAAAAGCACTCAACAAAGCCGCTGCTTCAATCCTATAGCAGACAACAAATCGGAATCCCGCTCTTTTTGCAATCAGCTCGCTCATTGACTGAAAGCGAACTGTTTCTGCTAAACAAATGCGGCAAATTTCACCCCGGAGGCAAGTTAGCATTTTCTGGAATCGCTCTCTGCACCGCAGACCTAAAAAAAAGGTGTTTTAGGTCTATTACACGGTCTTTCAGACGGCAGTACTGTAAAATCAAACACAAGTTTGGGAACCTTTAAAGGCAAACGCATTGATCGCTTCTTAGGTCATGTGGCGAAGATCCCTGAGCCATTCCGACGGGACGCTACCCTGTATGTAGTTACTAATACTGACACCATTGAACAGACCAAACAGCGACAAGGTTGAAATAATGAGCCCTAACAATACCGGTAGGTTGCCTTCAGTAAAAACACGCTGGCTGTGGATATGGTTCTGGCGTGTAACTTTGGTTGTTTCGATTTTCTATGCCTGGTATTGCTTTTACGTCCCTTCTAATAGCATCGCCTGGGCTGACAACTACCCTTCGGCTCAACAACAAGCGGACCAAACCGGTAAGCCCATCGTCCTTTTTTTTACCGGCAACTGGTGTGTCCCCTGTAAAATCATGAAACGTCAGGTCTGGGCAGATGACCACGTAATGAAGACTGTCAATTCAGATTTCGTCCCCGTGTCAATTGATGTGGATGACCCTAACAATGCTTCTTTACTGGTTCGCTATAACGTTGGCGGCACACCAATCACAATCGTTACAGATCCCAACGGAAAGGCTTTAAGATGGCGCGTGGGTGGAATCGGCAAATCCGATTTCCTCAAACTTCTACAGGGGACGACTCCGTCAACGCACTAATTATCTACATTGACCTTTCTCAAGCCCTTGGAGGTAGTCAAACCACTCGGCAAAACAAACCATGTCAATATTAAACCTCTCACTTTTCGAGTTACCACCAGTTAACAATCAAGTTAAACGTTAAACAAGTCGCACTAATTTTCGGTATTGCTTTCTCTATGACTAAACCAGGTTTTCCATCCGGCGCTACTGTTGGGCTATCTCCAATCAGACTTACCACAGCTACATTCCTAGTCATCTGCGGTTTACTTTCGACAGCTAATGCGACAGACCCTTACGTGGTGGTTCTTGGAATCGCGCAGGATGGTGGCTATCCACATGCCGGATGTCAAAAGGAATGTTGTGCGTCCCTTTTCGAAACGCGTAAGACGGGTGCCATGGTTTCCTGTCTGGCCATCGTTGACCCTGTGACTCATCAGCGTTGGATTCTCGACTGCACGCCAAACTTCCCTCAACAACTGGCACTTCTAGACAAACTCGAGCCACAGGTTCAAGGAGGCCCACTCGTCGATGGTATTTTCCTGACCCATGCTCACATTGGACACTACAGTGGTCTAATCCATTTGGGGCGAGAAGTCATCGGTGCCAAAGCAGTCCCAGTCCATGCAATGCCAAGAATGAAAGAATTCTTAACAACCAATGGCCCCTGGGATCAACTAGTCCATCTGAGAAACATCGCTTTGCAAGAACTCCAAGAAGGTCAGGCGATCAACCTAAATGACCGTATCCAACTGACACCTATAACCGTTCCGCATCGTGACGAATACTCCGAAACCGTCGGGTTTCGTGTGGCAGGGCCACAAAGGTCGATCCTCTTCATCCCGGATATCGACAAATGGGAGAAATGGAACCGGTCTATTGAAGCGTTGGTCAAGAAGGTAGAGCGTTCTTATTTAGATGGGACATTTTTTAGCGGAGCAGAATTACCGAATCGATCGCTTGCAGAAATCCCCCACCCTCTCATTAAGGACTCGCTCCAAAAGTTCATCAAAATGCCGGACAAGATGCGACAATCTATTCACTTCATCCACTTAAATCACACCAACCCTGCCCTGCGCCGGGGCACCTATGAACGAAAATTAATCCGACGTGCAGGAATGCACGTTGCAAGAGAGATGGAAAGTTTTAAGCTTTAGAGTAATTCAGCTCTGACATCCTTAAATGCCTGGACTGCCTTCTCCAGATCTTCCGTATTATGGCTAGCTGAAATCTGCGTTCTTATTCTTGCAGTGCCCGTGGGGACAACAGGGTAGGAGAATCCGATAACATAAATGCCTCGCTCAAGCATGGCATCTGCAAATTTGGTTGCCAGAGCCGCGTCGCCCAGCATCACTGGTACGATCGGATGTTCTCCCGCAAGGATATCAAACCCCTCAGACATCATTGCATCTCGAAAGTACTTTGTATTGGCCTCCAGCTTATCTCTTAACTCTGTGGACTCGGTCAACAATTCGACTGCCTTAATTGAGGCGCCCACAATCGGAGGCGCTACTGAATTAGAAAACAAGTAGGGTCTGGACCGCTGCCTTAGTAATTCCACTATTTCCTTACGACCACTGGTATAACCTCCGGACGCCCCTCCCAGGGCCTTTCCAAGCGTCCCGGTAATCACATCGATGCGTCCCAGGACGTCATGATATTCGTGTGTCCCCCGGCCTTGTTTCCCCATGAACCCAACGCTATGTGAGTCATCCACCATCACCATGGCGTCATACTTATCAGCCAATTCACAGATATCCGGCAAGTTGGCAATATATCCATCCATGGAAAACACCCCATCCGTAGCAATCATCCGATACCTTGCATCCTTGGCGGCCCGAAGTTGCTTTTCCAAATCTGCCATGTTGTTATTGGCATAACGAAATCTCTGAGCTTTGCAGAGTCGCACACCATCAATGATACTAGCGTGGTTTAGCTGATCACTGATAATTGCATCTTCGGGATCTAGCAGTGTCTCAAACAGTCCCCCGTTGGCATCAAAACAGGATGTATAAAGGATCGTATCTTCAGTTTGAAGAAACTCCGTGAGTTTATTTTCGAGTTTCGTATGAATGGACTGCGTGCCGCAAATAAACCTTACACTGGACAGTCCATATCCCCAGTTATCAAGTGCTTCGTGAGCCGCCTGTATAACCGCCGGATGATTCGCCAGTCCAAGATAATTATTAGCACACATGTTTAGGACAGGCGGTTCATCCAATACCTGGATACTTGCTCCCTGCGGAGTACTAATAACTCGCTCCGCTTTATAAGTACCAGCCTCCCGAATGGAGGCAATTGTTTCTGAGAATGCTTTCCGAACCCGCTGTTGCATCTAAACTCTCCTACTTCCCTAAGGCGAATGCCAATTCAAAAGGATCTTGCCACTGCAGCCGCTTTGCATGACTTCAAACCCTTGCTCGAAATCATCCACATTAAAGCGATGCGTAAGTACCGGGGAAATATCTAGCCCACCCTGCAATAAGACCGTCATCTTGTACCAGGTTTCATACATTTCCCGCCCATAGATCCCTTTGATCGTCAGCATATTAAAAACGACCTGATTCCAGTCAATAGCCATCTGTTCTGAAGGAATACCTAACATGGCGATACGACCACCGTGAAACATGTTATCGAGCATCGAAGTAAAGGCCGCTGGACTGCCTGACATTTCCAACCCCACGTCGAATCCTCCGGACATCCCGGTCTCTTGCTGAACGTTCTTGAGATTTTCTGTGGATACATCGACGACCCGAGTGGCTCCCATCTTCGACGCCAGATCCAATCGAAAGGGATTCAAATCTGTCACGACAACATTTCTCGCACCAGCAAAACGGCAAACAGCAGCGGCCATACAACCAATTGGCCCAGCGCCTGTGATCAAAACATCCTCCCCAAGAACGGGAAATGACAACGCCGTATGCACCGCATTGCCAAATGGATCAAACAGGGCAGCCATATCCAAGTCAATGGACGGAGCATGCTTCCAGACATTCGTCATTGGTAATGCGATATATTCGGCAAAGGCCCCATCGCGATTGACCCCAATACCTTTGGTGTCATTACATAAATGACGCCGACCGGCAAAACAATTTCGACATCGTCCACAAACAACATGCCCTTCACCTGACACAATATCCCCCGTGGTAAAGTCGGCCACATTGCTGCCCACATCAACCACTTCACCAACAAATTCGTGCCCCACCACCATCGGAACAGGAATCGTCTGTTGCGCCCAATCATCCCAATTATAAATATGCAGATCGGTACCACAAATTCCCGTACGCAAAACCTTAATCAGGACATCATTAATCTCCATCGCAGGTATGGGGACGTCTTCCAGCCAAAGACCAGGCTCGGCCTTTCTCTTTACGAGTGCTTTCATCGGGGCACTTCTCTTATCAAGCCAAAGAAAGGTTTTAATTTCAACTGTCGGAATCTCTCAGAATCATACCTGTTTCGGTTTCTTTATACATCACTTTTCTAAAAGAAATAGTCTAATCTGACTCTATTTCCACGTTTAACAGCATCGTTTCGCACCAGAGGGCCCGACCGGACGAGTTCCCTAATCTTCAACATTTACGTATCGAATTGATTCCGAGTAGAATAGCTGAGATAAACGTCACGGCCTATTTTTCATTAAAATGATATGTTATCCATTTGTGGCTCGAACCGAAATCGCTTCTGCGACAAACTGGACCGGCGGAGTGTTCTACGCCTCGGTTCCCTTGGTTTCGCAACAGGGCTCTCCTTAGCGGATATCTTGCGAGCCTCCAGTCCAAAGACCGACTCGACCAAGTCAGTAATCATGGTCTATCTCTGCGGAGGACCAACCCAATTTGAAACATTCGACCCAAAACCAGATGCTCCGGTGGAAATCAGAGGCTCCTTCCAACCAACAGCTACTAAGATTCCTGGAATTCAGTACTGCGAGTTATTGCCTAAGTTGTCTGCCATGAACGACAAGTTCTCGGTCATTCGCTCTTTGGTTGGAATGGAAAACAGGCACGAGTCGTTTCAATGCTATTCAGGCCGCGCTGGCGGGCGCCCCCAGGATGGCGAACCGGCGGGTGGCTGGCCCACCTTTGGATCGGTCATTTCAAGAGAATTGGGATCTGGTGCCAACGGAGCGTTACCCTATATCGATGCGTCACCCCAAATGGGCTATCAACCCTATGCTAATCGCGGAATCCATGACAACGCCAGTAAAGGCTCTTGGCCAGGCTTTACTGGAATGAGCCATGTACCGTTTGCAGTAGAAGCCGATGTCAAAAAAGACCTCGTTTTAAACGGAATCTCACTCGACCGACTGGGACAACGTGAACACTTACTCAAACAGGTCAACAAGATTCGTGAGTCTGCTGAAACATCCGGAATCGACTCTTTTCAGGAAAAAGCTTTTGGCATTTTGACTTCCAGTAACATGGCACGTGCCCTGGACTTAGACAATGAGCCACAAAAAATACGGGATTGGTATGGGGCCCCTATTACGACAGATCCCTCGTTCGGTGCTCCGCCTCAAAGCTCGCAACATTTACTGCTGGCACGACGATTGGTGGAAGCTGGCGTACGCTGTGTCACTGTTGCCTTTGGTGCCTGGGATTGGCATAGCAATCGCGAGGGAACAATCGAATATCTATCCAATCGATATTTACCAAACTTCGACCGGGCCATTTCGGTGCTACTGACTGACCTTGAACAACGAGGGCTTTCAGAACAGGTGCAGGTGATCGTCTGGGGAGAATTTGGACGGACACCACGAATTAATGCGAAGGGCGGGCGCGATCATTGGGAACGCACCCAATCTGTACTCATTGCAGGCGGAAACGTTCAGGGAGGTCGCACGATTGGGACCACCGATAAACAGGGCGGTATCCCGATCGAACGACCGGTACACACCCAAGAAGTCTTTGCCACGATGTATCAGCATTTAGGACTCGATGTCAATTCTGTCAAAATCCCAGACCTAAATGGTCGTCCGCGGTATCTGGTGGATGACAATCGACAGCCGATCAACGAACTGATCGCCTGAGACTACTGAGCCGGATGATTTTAATGCCAGGGCCGAACTTTTCTCGCCTTTGGTCGCTCCTGGGGAAAACTGCTAAAATGATTATCCAATCATTCACCCTCTTAACACTTTCCTTGGATCGATCTTACCATGAACCTAGGGCGACTCATCTTCACCACGACAGGACTCCTCCTGATCCCAGCGGCGCTATTATTGGCCGAACCACCAGACTTTGCTGCCTCCAAGAGCAATAGCAAAGTCAAAGTATTCATTCTCGCCGGCCAGTCCAACATGGAGGGGCGAGGGTTCCCTGAGCCACTTACGTGGCAAGTAAGCCAGAAAAAGTACCGTGAGCGATACACGCATTTTATTAAAGATGGAGATTACGACGCCTTTCTCAAGACGGTGAACGAGACGAAAGATGCGGAAGATCGCCGGAAAACACCAACCTACCTGTGGAGTGAGCGGAAAGATGTGTGGATCAACTACCTTGGTAAACACGGTAATCTCACGGTTGGTTATGGCGCACCAAACCAAGGCTTCGGCCCGGAATTCAACTTTGGGCATGTCGTTGGAAACCATTACGACGAACAGGTTCTGATCATTAAAACGTCATGGGGAGGCCGAGCTCTCGCACAAGGCTTCCTACCTCCTTCAAGCATGCCTAGCCAATCTAAGTTCGAAGTGATGACCAAAGCCGAAAACGAGAAGAATGCCGAATGGAATATCCAGCAGCAGTCCCGAATTGCCAAGAACAATCTCAAGATCACGAAAGAAAACCAAACGGCTGAGAGCAAGAAGCCACTACAAACCTTCAAAGCCAAACCCGTACTTACCACAGACGAATACAAATCACGATATGGAATTGACTATCGAAATATGGTGCACGAAGTCCATGAATGTTTAGCCAACCTCAGCGAACGATTCCCCGGTTATCGTGGTCAGGGTTATGAGATCGAAGGCTTTGTCTGGTTTCAGGGCTGGAACGATCAATACAATGATCGCTGGCTAAGTTACGAAACAAATCTGGAGAATCTGCTCCGCGATCTGCGTATCGAGTTGAGTGTCCCTAATCTAAAGGTCGTGATCGGGGAAATGGGACACGATGGCCCGGACGAGCCTAAGGCCGACGCCCCTCGCACCATCATCATGGCTGCTCAACAAGCCGTTGCCGAAAGTGTCGAGTTTAAACACACGGTGCTGTGTGTTAACACCCGGCAGTATTGGGACATGGACGCGCACAATATTTACCATGGCCCTGGCGGTTGGAATAGAGACGTTAATAAATGGCGACAATTCGGAAACGACCGTCCATACCACTATCTGGGAAGCCCCTGGTTTTTTGCTCAGGCTGGAACGGGTTTCGGTGAAGCGATGCTAAAGCTTGTCCGGAAAGACCAATAACCTTCAAATAACTGGAATTCTTCTATGACCTATCTCTTAGGTATCGACATAGGAACGACGACGATCACTTCGGTCGCTGTGGATGCAGATTCAGGGATCATTGTCGAACTGGCAACCACTTCGAATGATGCGCGGTACGATAACCGACCTCAGGGACGAAGTGAATGGGATGCGAACAGAATCATTTTGCAGGCATTACAATGTGTCAAAGACGTTGTCACCTTACTCGGCCCTCGAGCTAAACAGATTGTCGGGATTGGCATGACGGGGCAGCAACACGGGATGGTTTTAGTTGACAAAGACCTATCCCCTGTCTCACCTTATATTAACTGGCAGGATCAGCGAGGAAATGAATTAGATGCTCGCGGTATCCCGCTTATCGAAACACTGACAAGCCGACTTGGAGAGGACCAATATGAAAAACATGGTTGTTACCTAAGAACAGGTTTCATGAATGTCACCCTCTATTGGTTAGCTGCGAATGATCGGTTACCCAGCGGGTGTCGCGCAGCATTCATCATGGATCTCGTCGCCAGTCGTTTATGCAACGCCCCACTTGTTAGCGACCCAACAGCCGCCGGCAGTGCAGGCTTACTAAACATCCATACCAATCGCTGGAATGCCGATGCTCTGAAGGAATTAGGAATCCCTGACTCAGTTTTGCCTGAAGTAAGTTCCGTCAGGGATCAGGTTGGCACCATTACAAGTGAAATTTCAGCGGTCACAGGTCTACCTGCCGACATTCCCGTATTTGTTCCTATTGGTGACAACCAGGCAAGCTTTCTCGGCAGTGTCACTAACCGCCACAGCCAACTGTCAATAAATGTTGGAACGGGAGGTCAAGTATCTGCTTATAGCGAAAGCCCGGGCCAACATGCATCGCTGGAAGTGCGGCCATTTCCTTACGGTGGATTCTTACTGGCCAACGTAGGTGCATGCGGCGGAAGAAGTTTCGCCGCCTTAGAAAGTTTTTTCCAGACCGTGGCCCGGGATATCTTTGGTTTCCAACCTCAAGGTTCCGCTTTTGACCGAATGAAGGAAATAGCAGCCGAGCCAATTGCTAACGATACCGGATTAACCTGCTCCCCGCTGTTCACTGGCACCAGACAGGATCCCACTCAGCGAGCCTCATGGTCCGGATTCAATCCGGAGAATTTCACACCCGCCCATATGACCAGATCTCTACTCGAAGGGATGGCGAACACCTTCAATCAAGGCTTCGCGGCGATCCTTTCTTGTGGAGTTCAGGGGATTACGGAAATCGTTGGCGCAGGCAATGGTATTCGGGAAAATGCGATTTTGCAACAATGTATCGAAAAATCATTTAACATGCAGGTACGTAAGCCTCTTCACCGCGAAGAAGCGACTTTAGGTGCAGCCATTACAGCCGCTATTGGTTGCGACATTTTGAAGGACCTGTCTGATTCGTCCCGGTGGATCCAATATGAATAATTTTGTGCCCAAACTTAGCCTTCTTATTTGCTCAACAGTGATATCGGTAGTATCCTCCGTATCCTGCTTGACTGCTCAGGATGAACCGGTTGAATTCAACCAACATATCCGCCCCCTTCTTTCCAACAAGTGCTTTGCCTGCCATGGCCCTGATGCAAACAAACGTGAAGCCGGGTTGAGACTGGATCGACAGGAGTCCGCCACAGCAGTGTTAGCTTCAGGAAGCAGGGCAATCGTCCCTAACGACCTCGATCAAAGCGAACTCTGGCAGCGCATCAACTCAGAGGACGAATCCACACGAATGCCGCCAGCGGAACACAATACTCCACTAAGCTCGATGGAAAAGCAACTTGTCAAAAGATGGATTGAACAGGGCGCCAACTACCAAATCCACTGGGCATTCATCCCACCCAAGCGTCCTCCACTGCCGGCAGTAGCCACCAAAACTTGGGCCCGGAATCCCATCGACTTTTTTGTTCTTTCAAACTTGGAATCAAAAGGGATGATACCAGCTCAGCCTGCCGAGAAGGAAGCTGTTATCCGCCGGTTAGCTTTCGATTTAACCGGGCTTCC
>Ga0315322_10003711_pt1 | contig 11742 bp, 11 predicted proteins | sample M110021515metaG_FD_203461 | JGI IMG/M metagenome (GOLD analysis project Ga0315322, IMG submission 203461) | Ammonia-oxidizing marine archaeal communities from Monterey Bay, California, United States - M1 100m 21515 | ecosystem: Environmental > Aquatic > Marine > Intertidal zone | place: USA... | reverse complement strand
ATCGACGAGGGCGCCCACCACATCAGAACTCCGGAACTCCCCAGACAACAAACAAGGCCAAGACCGATATACAATGGTCTAGCTCGATTAATGAACCGTTCTAAATCTCCAAACAGAATTTTCATTTTCCCTGAATTACCTTGTGCGGGTCCATCGTAGACGGTTACAAACTTGTGCGCGCCATTACCAGTTTGTTTAACACGGGAGTCACCACTCATGAGCATTTGGAACACACTCACTCAACACGCGAAGGCCCAGTTTCTGGACGTGATTAACTGGCTCGACGACAGCAACGACACCATTGTGTATCGTTTTCCCGTGTTCAACCAGGCCATTACGGCCAACTCCAAGCTAGTGGTCAGAGAAGGCCAGGCCGCAGTATTCGTTTCAGAGGGAGTGTTGTCCGATGTATTCGGTCCGGGCACCTACACCCTTGATACGCGCAATACTCCCATTGTTTCTTTTTTCCAGTCTATCGCCTACGCACTGGAATACCCCTACAAGGGCGACATTTATTTTATTAACACCAAACAATTTCGCGAAAACAAATGGGGAACCGCCAATCCATTCATGATGCGTGATGCCGAGTTTGGCCCAGTGCGCGTACGCGCCTTTGGTATTTACAGCTATCGCGTAACGGATCCGGCATTATTCATCCGTCAGGTTGTCGGTACCGACGGCTTGTTCACCACAGACGAGATCAATGGGCAGCTCAAGCGCAAGCTGGTCAGTGGACTGGCAGACACGATCGGCCAGGCACGGATCCCCGTCCTCGATCTGGCCGCCAACTACATGGATCTTGGCGATCAAATTCGCGACCGCATGCTGGGCGCGTTCGAAGAATCCTATGGTCTCACCCTCACAGATATGACCATTGAAAACATCAGCCTGCCTCCAGAGGTCGAAAAGGCGCTCGATAATCGCACAAAAATGGGCGTCCTCGGCAACCTTGACGCATACGCCAAAATGCAGGCCGCAGACGCCATGAAGGCGGCAGCCGAGAACCAGGGCATCGGAGGCGCTGGCGTAGGCATGGGCGTGGGTTTTGGCATGGGAAATATGATGGGCAATATGATGGGCAATATGAACACTGGTGGAAGTCCATCAAACTTCAATCCTCACTCCGGAATGCAGGGAGGTCCATCTCCCGCACCGCCACCTCTGCCCCAGGCGCAAACCCTGCACTATAACGGTCCTACAGGTCAGGCCCAGCTCACTGCAGCAGACATCATCACCCGCATTCAGGGCGATCGCACGGGCAATCACATGCTTTGGGCACCCGGCTGGCCCAATTGGAAACCCTGGAGTGAAGTGCCCGAAATAGCCAACCAGATCCCCCCTGTCGCGGCACCTCCACCGATAGCAGCCACTACGCCCGACATCACCTACCACTACCACGGTCCTGCCGGAGAAGGTCAGAAACACCTGACCGAAATTGTTGAGATTCTGAAGAGTGATCCGGACGGCGCACACAACGTATGGCTGGCCGGCTGGGACGGGTGGAAAGCAGCCAAGGACGTACAGGAAATCACAGATAGCCTACAATCTGGTCCGCCACCCATCAGCGGGGGTCCGCCACCGCTTCCGTAAGGGAAACGGCGAAGCCACAAGTTTGGCGAACCATTAAAGCGCCAATAACTCCTTGACGTCTGCGCGTAATTCGTCGAGCAGTGGATGGCTCCATCGGGCCGAAAGCGCAACAACGATCGCGTTGTAATACCACTTCGTCCCGTCTTTTTTCCCCGCAAGGCGAAGAAACACCTCATCACCAATGGCACGATGATCCCGCAAAAGGCTTCGGCAGTTGTGCAACTTGTCGGCCGCACACAGCAACCACACCTCCTCGGATTTGTCTGCCAGAGTGCTCAAGTATCGCTCCTTGCGCTCTCTCCAGGGGGGCTTTGGACGATGCGTGGTGTCCGAGAGCGCGAGAACCAACTCCGCAACTCTGGCTCCAAAGTCTCTTTCAAGTTCCTGAACAGAAGAACCCTCTATATCTTCCAAATAATCATGCAGCAGGGCCGCAATCATCAAATCCTCATCGCCTCCAAACTCGGTCACCGTCACACATACCTGCATTAAATGCGAGAGATATGGCACCCCTGTGGCTTTGCGTTTGACGGGCCGAAACGCCTCCACCGCGAGCGCCATCGCCTCGTCAAACCGGCTGCTGTAGCCGGGCGCGCCAAACATGACCAAGAGAGCCTCCTGTGTGTGGCGACATCATACTAGAAATCCAAACCGCCAACATCGAAACGCGCCCACCAATCGGAACACACACATCCGAAGAAGCCCTCGAAAAGAGGCGAAATTCCCTACTACTCGGCGAACGCTTATACGTTCTTCACATGCAGAACGTCCAACTCATCAGTTCCCACCACCGAAGGGGCGCCAGACATCAAATCCTGTGCCGACGTCGTTTTCGGAAACGCGACGACATCCCGAATGGAGGAAGAGTTGGTCAGCAACATCACCAGTCGATCCAGACCGAATGCGAATCCACCATGTGGAGGGGCTCCATAGGACAACGCATCCAGGAAAAAGCCGAATTTCAGCTGTTGTTCTTCCTCGCCAATACCCAACGCTGTGAACACCTTTTGTTGGACGTCGCCTCGGTTGATTCGAATAGAACCGCTCAATAATTCAGAACCATTACAGACAAAATCATAGGCATCAGAGAGAACCTCATCCATACGGTCAGTACCTAGCCACTCCATGTGCTCGGGAATGGGCGCTGTAAACGGGTGGTGGGCAGCAACCCAGCGTCCAGCCTCGTCATCCCGTTCAAACATTGGAAAATCCAACACCCAACAGAACTTGAAGCTGCCCTCTTCAATAAGCCCGCGCTCCTTGCCAATCTGCACGCGTAATCGACCCATTCCAGCGTTGACCTTTTCTTTTGCGCCTGCACCCAAAACCACGATGTCGCCGCTCTCCGCACCGAGCTTCTCATACAATTCGGCACGCGCCTCCTCCGTTTCCAGCGCTTTTTTCAGTGGGCCGGAGAGGGTGCCGTCTTCCTGCACCTTGCCCCAGAGCAAGCCACCAAGACCGTAATTTCGTACATATGCGGTCCATCCATCCAAGATCTTGCGCGAGGTATCTGATACCGCGCCCTTCACGGCGAACCCTTTTACGACTCCACCATCCGTCAGTGCGTTCGCGACAGGCGGAAACGTGCTCTGGCCAAGTACCTTTGAAACGCTCACTAACTCCATGTCAAAGCGCATATCCGGCGCATCGACACCGAATCGGTCCATCGCTTCCGCATAAGACATTTGAGGAATATCTTCGACGGTATAATCAAGAACCGCTTTCCACATTGAGCGAATAATGCCCTCGGCAATATCGAACACCATATCCCGGCTGCAAAAAGACATTTCCACATCAATTTGAGTAAATTCAGGTTGCCGGTCGATCCGGAGATCTTCATCCCGGAAGCACTTGCAGATTTGATAGTACCGATCAAATCCAGACACCATAAGCAGCTGCTTAAAAATCTGTGGAGACTGGGGCAGTGCATACCAATGACCCGAATGCACGCGCGAAGGGACCAAGTAATCCCGTGCACCCTCTGGAGTCGCTTTGGTCAAAATCGGCGTTTCCACGTCCACGAAGCCCTGACTGTCCAAAAAGTTGCGCACCGCGTGGGTGGCCTTGTGCCTGGTAATCAGTTTTTGCTGTAATTCCGGTCGCCTCAAATCCAGGAAGCGGTACCGCAATCGAGTGTCTTCATGGGCTTCCCCCCGGTCATCCAATGCGAAGGGCATGGGCTTGGTTCCCGCGAGTACCTCCAGCTCTTCAGCAAGGATCTCTACGCGGCCCGTCTCCATCTTCTCGTTAATCGCATGAGCTTCCCGGGTCGCAACGCGCCCCGTTACCTGCACCACATATTCCATCCGGACTGTCTTTGATGCCGCAAGCGCTGAAGCCGGACACCGGTCGTCCACCGTGATTTGCACAGAGCCATAGCGATCGCGCAGCACGATAAAGACCATTCCACCGCGGTCTCTCACTGCGGCAGCCCAGCCCTGAACAGTCACAGTCTGCCCTTCATGATGTTCTCGAACTTCTCCGCACACCAGGGTTCTTCGCTTTAGCATAAATCCTCCAAAGGGCTCGCTGGTATCCCTTTATGGCGGGAATATCCACAATTTAGTCGGAGAGCGCTTTTCCGGGGACTCGATGGTCCCGCTCACGTCGTGTGACTCCCGTCTCGTCCAGCCACTCCAGAAGGGGGATAGCAACCTTCCGGCTGAAACCAGTCAGTTCTTTAAAATCGCCGGGAGTCATCCCCTCCTGGAGGGTAAACCACCGCCGGATTTTCCCACGCAACCCCTCCAGGGCATCCACACAAACCCAACCGAGATTGGCCACGTCTCTCACTTGATCGGAACGCTCCAGTAAATACAGCAGCGCAACCACCTCTTCTTCCTTGTGCCGTTCACACAGTTTCTTCAACGTAATGCCCGAGACACCCGCCGTTTGGAGGGTGGTGAAAATGCGTTTCTGAATCGCTTGCTGATGCGGATTGAGCTGAACCTGAAAGCCTCGCAACCTCACAAGCGTACCCTCCAACACCACAGAGTCCACCTGATCCAGTCGCTCCACAATGGCATCAAAAACGCGCTCCGGTAAATGGCCCAGACGGCCCCTGCGCAACTCTCGACGATGGGCACCCAGAGACAAGGGCGTTTCCCGATGAAAATGCTCTAACGACTCCAATAAAACGCCTTCCAATCGAGCCACGACGGAGGCCGCAAACCGGATCCGGTCGTCAAGCAAAATGCCCACGTCCTTTCGATTACATCTGGCGGACCACTCCTTTTTTGTAAGGCCGTGCTCACCGGCACGCTCCAGCCAAACCCTTACCTGTCCTTCGTGCAAGCGACGGATCTGTTGGCCCCATTTAACTCTATCCCTGGCACGCATTTTCGGTGCCCAGGGGTCCACCACCACTCCACCCCCCAAGGTGGTAATCGGCGTGGCACGACGGATCACGAATCGATCGTTAGGCATACACGGAATGGGAGTTTCAAGACGAATTTGCGCCCAGGTCACTGCACCCGGCGGAAGTTCATCCCAGTCTTCCGCAAAGTAAATGCGGCCCAAACACTCGGCTGTACCCAATAAAAACCGGACTGAGGCCCCGTCTTCCAACATGGGAGCAGAGGCAATGTGTCGATACTGGACGTCTACCATGGAAGATAACGGAACCTCTCCTCGTGCCACAGTCACTCCGCGCGATACATCCGATTTATCTACACCTGCCAGATTCAACGCCACCCGCCAACCCGTGTGCGCCACTGAGACCTGTTCTCCATGAACCTGGATCCCTCGCACCCGTGCGGGCAAGTTCATCGGAAGCAACTGCACCTGATCGCCGTCGGCTACTTGTCCGGACCACACCGTGCCCGTAACCACTGTCCCAAATCCCGGTCTGACGAAACTGCGATCCACCGGAACCCGAAATACTCCTTCTTCTTCACGGATGGGCCGCTCAAAGGTAGCCAGCGCCTCAAGCAGCTCGGATTTACCCCGAAGATCGACCGCAGAGAACGGAATCACCGGCTTGTCTTGCAGAAAGGTGCCCTGAAGAAGGTCTTGCACATCTTCCGCCGCCAGTTCAGCCATCTCTTCATCCACGAGATCCACCATCGTCAACGCCACAACCCCGTTCGTCACACCCAGCAGTTCCAGAATCGCCAAATGCTCACGGGTCTGTGGCATCACTCCATCCACAGCGGAGACGCACAACAACACCGCATCGATCCCCGTGGCACCTGCGACCATTGTGCGCACGAGACGCTCGTGTCCTGGCACATCGACCATGGCAATCCGTCGACCATCGGAAAGATCCAGTGGCGTAAAACCTAACGAAATCGTGATGCCTCGTTGGCGCTCTTCCGGCTGGGAGTCCAGATCGATCCCTGTCAGAGTCCGCACCAATGAGGTTTTGCCGTGATCAATATGACCCGCAGTACCTACGACAACACTCGCCCCAAAATCCGTCATGCTGCGTCCACTCCCTCGGAGCCGATAGTGAGCCGTTGAAAGACGTCTTCCAGATTCCCTCGGTCCGAGGCCAACTCCACGAGTACATGGCCACGTTTTACCGCCCATTCAAACACAGCGGCACGTACATCCCGGTCCGCCAGAACAGTAAACCGAACCGACTCCTCTACCGGAGCCGCCGGCTGCACATCTGTCACTCCCTCGATGCCACACAATTGGCTCGCCAGTTCGTCTTCGGACGCCACCACTTTTCCCGCCATCAGTCCCACCAATAGTCGCACCTCTGTGCCGCGCACAAGGATCTGTTCCGTCGGGCCATCTGCCGCCAGTCGCCCCTGATTGATGATCATGACCCTATCGCAGGTCAACTCCACTTCCGGCAAAATATGCGTAGACAACAATACGGTTTTCGTCTCCCCCACCCGCCGAATAATCGCTCGCATATCCCTTTTCTGATTCGGGTCCAGCCCCGACGTCGGCTCATCGAGAATCAGCAATTTGGGCTGGTGCAGCAACGCTTGCGCCAGTCCCACTCGTTGACGGTATCCCTTCGACAAGGTGCGAATATGCTGATTGATGCGCTCGGTCAGGCCACACTCCTCCAACACCCGATCCATCGCCCTCGAACGCTCTGCTGCGCCCAATCCACGCGTCTTCCCGATAAACTGGAGATAACTACCCACCCGCATCTCTTCGTACAACGGAGCCGACTCCGGCAAATATCCAATATTCCCACGCACTCCAATCGGGTTTTCCAGTACATCGTGCCCACATACGGTGACACTACCCCGCGTGGGGGCCAGATAGCCCGTCAGTATCTTCATTGTGGTCGACTTTCCCGCGCCGTTCGGCCCAAGTAATCCCACGATCTCACCGGACTCTACAGAGAAAGATACCTCGGTCAATGCAGTAAATGAACCGTAGTCTCTTCCCAAGTCAGATACTGCCACAACAGGCATACCAACCTCCACACTCCCAACGGTAACGCGCCCCAGCCCAGTTAAAAACATTGAAATCCACAGGCAGATGTTCACACCGGCCTAACAAAAGAAAAAGTACTATTACTACCTGCCTTTTCCTCTATTCTTGCTTGAAAACATATTTCCCGATGTAGTCAGTTTCACGCGGCTCGGCTAAAGTACAACATGTTCCATCCGGTCCTCGATGACTCACATCGCTGGATCTACCGAACATTGGAGATCCTCATGCGATACCTCGCCTGTTCTGTTAGCGCCCTTTTTCTGATGTCTGCCTGTAGTCCAAAGTACAACGTCATCGACATCACCGAGGAAGAAGAACCCGTTGCGGAGGTAAATTATGATGGCGCCACGCTTCGCATCATACGACCACAGTCCGGTTCATTTGTGCCCTACGCAGACGTCTCTGATTTCGAGGCCGAACTGCTGGGTGCGGATGGCGAGCCACTGGAGTTTAACGAAGTTCAATGGTCGTCTTCTGCGGATGCCCAATGGACAAAAACAGGTATTGCGTTTCCGGACGACAGCCTGGATGTAGGATTGCACAACATTACCGCCCAAGTAAGCCTTCCCAATGGCGACCGACTCGCGTACTCCGTGGGTGGCGTATTGGTTCAGAGCGTATATGCCGGCACCTATGTAGGCACCTTCTCCACCAATGTTCAATACGAAAGTTTTCCGCTGGGTTGCGCGGGTTCAGCCATCATGCTGATCGGACCCTATGGAGACGTCCTCACGGGCGATGCCGACTGTCTTGCCTCCCTGGGCGGCTTTGATGCACCGCTCGCCTTTCAGTTTGATGTGGAACACGATGGAGACGGGGAACTCTCCGGAGTTGTCGCTGCGGACTTGTTCGGCTGGTTTCAGGTAGATTTTGATGCCGATGGTGCTGTGGATTTGAGTGAGGAGACCCTGACACTCAACTTTGGAGGCGCACCCTTCGACTCTATGGAAGTCGATGGTTCCGTCACCGCTGACAGAATCAGTCTGGACTCTGGCCTATAATCGCGCAGTTGAATTAGATTAGCGGCGGGTTACACAAGGCGAATGAAACTGTTTCTTCGCCCTATTCTGCTATTCCTGCTCCTGGCTTCCAGTACCGCTTGTTCCAACACCCGGATTTTGCGACTTGAAAATCGGATCCTTCAAGCCGAAAACGAGAAACTGGAAGCTGAGGCGCTGTCGTTGCGGGAGAATCAGGTAGATCAGAGCCAATACAGCCCGGTCACCGATATACAAATCATCAAAACTGTCCTGGAAAAAGGTGGTTACACCCCAGAGATTTCCCCCGACAAGTCCTTTTTGAAGGTGAATCACATCGGGAAGAATACGGCCTTTGGGGTGAATCTTCAGTATTTTGATAAAGCCAAGGTCATTTTCATCGCTACCAGTAAGTACTTTAGTGTCGACCTCGCCCAGAGTACTTCAAGTGTCGTGTTGTTGGCCATTCAGCTTGTGACTTTAAACTACGATATTTTGCTCGGTAAATTCCAGATGAACCCGGAAACCGGGGAAATCCTCCTCTCCACGGAAATGTATGTAGAGTCGGGGCTGGATCACACCACGCTCCTCCATGCCCTTGAGAATCTCTGTCGTACTGCGGATGAAAAATATTCCGACCTGCAACGCGCCGCCGCGGGCGTTGGATTATAAAGGCGTTTCCTTTTCATTTGATGACCCATCACTGAAACGACATCCCTTCACTGGAATTTTAGAGACCCAAGCGCTCCACACGAGCGCACACTGGATGCCCCACATGCACTGCACCTTTCTTCGTATCTTGCTGCTTCTTCTTACAATCCCTGGTATCAGTCACGCCACACCCCCCTCGAATGAGACCGCCTCTCAAGGCAGCCCGGCCAGTCAGGAATTACAACCCGCCACGCCAGCGCTCATGGTCTCTGATCCCAGCTACACCATTGATTTAATTACCATTGGTCCTGGCGATCACTTGTTCACCCGCGGTGGTCACGCCGCACTGCTTGTCACAGAGACTCAACCGGACGGAACCACAGAAAACAAAGTGTATAACTACGGTGCCACAGACTGGAATCAATCCATGCTGCCCGTGAAATTTCTGACGGGTTCACTCAAATTCCATCTGGAGACCACCGGAGACCTCCTGCACTTACAGGCCACCTATGGAACCCTGGCAGACAGAGCACTGTATACACAGCGATTGCATCTATCAGACAAACAGGCGCAATGGGTAGCTGCCCATCTTAAGGAATCCCTCTCGGAAGAGAAGCGCCAATATGACTATCACCATGTAGAGCAAATCTGCACCACCAAAATCCGCGACCTGCTCGATGATCTGCTCGGCGGCGAAATCCAGAAACAACTCGGCGAAATCCCGGATACCCAAACGGTACGCACCTATCAGAACGAAGCTTTCGAGGGTCATTTCTGGCCCTCATTGGGGGCCGACCTGTTCTTCGGGCGGAAACACGATCAACCCATATCCGCCTACTACGCGCTATTTTCACCCGATCGAATGCGCGAAAATCTAACCCGGGTGCAAGTGCCCTCCACTGACAATCCCGAAACGCTCGTGCCGCTGGCTGGACCGGTCAAGGTCATACGTTCAAGACTTCGACCTGGACCCATCACTGGCAAAAACGAAGCGGGCTGGAGAGTATTCTTCTTCATCGCGCTAATCATGGCTGGTGCCACCCTCTTTGGCATAAAGCGCCTGAGGAGAAAGCAACGACCAGATGCCTACATCGTGCCCTTGGCCTCCATGAGCGCCATAGTCGGATGTTTACTTTGGCTGTTATTACTTGGCTCCACGGTACCCGAACTGAGGTTCAATGAGTGGTTACTCCTGTTTTGCCCTTTGGATATTCTGATCGTTTGGGGATGTCTGTACACCCGCACCGGCTCTCAGAAAATGCTTCCGAAATGGGTCATTTACTACTCCTGGGTTCGATTTTTTGTCGCACTAATTACGGTGGTATTTAGGCTATCAGGAACCTTAATACAGGAACCTGTTCTACTTTTTTGGCTCGCCATTTGGGGGATATGCTCCTCGCACCTTTTCTTGATTTTTTCCGGAAGCTCCCGAACAACATCTTAATAGGACAGATGCAAACTGATCTTTCTTTAAAAAAAGATAATTATATTGAGTCTGTCATTGAATCTGGCATTGGAGTTTGATATCCACGTCTTGACAAAAAGAGGGCACCCCGGCTCTCAAATTTAGGAGGTTTTTGTCATGAAAAACTTAATTCTCGGATCAGTTGTAGCTGTACTCGTTGGAGCATGTGCTTACAGTGGCGTTGCCACAGACGGTGGAAAGGCCGTTGTTCTTCGTAACGACTCTTTTCTCTTCGGCATGCTGCGTAAAGCATATGTCTGTCAGGTAACAGACGCAGGTCTCACGAACTGCAACTCTGCTGACGCTCCATAAACATGGTTTATAAATCCGGGTCACACTAGTGGCCCGGATTTACACCATTGTATAGGATGTACACCCCGGCTTAAGGTTGGGGTTTTTTTTGCCCTAGGAAAAAGCATGTCTCGCTGGATAGGTTCACTCGCTATTTGTTTGTTTTTCACAATACTCGGTTGCGGGGGTACAGAAACAGCGCCGAATCCTCATGATATGACCCGCATTGCCGTCGTCCTCAACGGACCCAAGCCCACAGCAACCCAATGGGAACTTGTGATGCAGTTACCTGTGCACATGGACAACGATGAACATGTAAATCTGCTGATGGGTTCTGTCTATCAAGCGCTACAGACGTGTCCGGAAATTAAAACTGCAGCCCAACTCGAGCTTCATTTTGAGGGTGGCACACTCGCCAAGTCCTTCCCACACGCAGACGATGAACCGTCAAAATGTATCGCGGAGGCGATGTCCAACGCTTCGCTTACGATCAAAACCAAAGAGACCGCTCAGATCACTCTGGGCATTCGCCGGATGGACGCAACGGTGAACCCGTGAGGCATATGCGAAACGCGGGCCTGTTCCTGGTTGTCGCAAGTGCTTTTTTAACGCCGGCGCTTGCCGAAGCCAACGAGGCAGAAAAGGAGAAAACACCTTTTTTCCATGTAGACACCAATCAAACCACCCGGCGCTCCGGGAACTGGTGGGATGTAGATTTACAGCTCGGCCTCGGCCACCAGTTTTCGCCCGAACCCGCGCTCGCTGGGTTGCTCGGCCTTCGAGCGGGGATCACCCGGGTGGCGGAGCCATGGTTTTTGACCGCCGGACTCACCGTGCAATGGCCCACGCCAGACACTCTCGCGTTTGGACTCCAGCTGGAGTTCAGCCACATTTGGTCTGGAATATGGTTACAGCCTGGCGTCGCGATTCAGACCGACCGCAAGGTACTTCTAAGCGCCACCGCCGGCTTCAGCTTGATCGGCGTGGAGACCCGGGTTTCCGATCTGGGTGCAGAAACACCCCAAATTGCCGTGCTCGCACGTCTTCGCATCCCGGTAGGCCTTCTTGCTCTTTCCATGCAGAAACAAAAAACTGCCCGCCGGAAAAAGGCCGCAGCGAGCGAAACCAACACGCCCTGATGAATCTAGAACCGTCGCTGCCAGGAAAAGCCCACCTTCTTTTGGTAATTCCCTAAAAAGCCCTGGATAAGGAGGCGAGCCGAGGGAAACCAATCCAACTGCAGGGCCAAAGAATCTCCACCATGACGTGTGCTGAGTCCCGCCATCGGCACAATGCGTAGCTGTTTACCCAGGTTTAAATTCATGGTTAGCAGACCTTCCCGAAACTCAAACGCCCCCAAAT
>Ga0315322_10003710_pt1 | contig 11743 bp, 11 predicted proteins | sample M110021515metaG_FD_203461 | JGI IMG/M metagenome (GOLD analysis project Ga0315322, IMG submission 203461) | Ammonia-oxidizing marine archaeal communities from Monterey Bay, California, United States - M1 100m 21515 | ecosystem: Environmental > Aquatic > Marine > Intertidal zone | place: USA... | reverse complement strand
TGAATCTTGGTAGCTGGTGCAAATATCTTTGCGAGATGGAGGCTCCGTCCCTGAGGGGGAGGACACGATGCTTGCAAATTCGATTCACTCGTCAGCACTGTGAGCAGTTCATTGGGGTTCAGCACGCTTTCGTTTTGCGAGGCGTAAACTATCTTTGGGGCGAGGCCACGAGGGATTAGGAAGGGATTCGACTAGGATTGGTCGGCCTCGGCCCAAAAGGTTGTGAGCACTTTAAGTGGGTACGCGATAGAAAGCTCGTTCACTACTCTCAATTTGACTGCTTGTTTGCGGTGTCTGTATTGTTAGCTGGTGAATCGAAATCTGATCCAGGGCCGAAGGCAATCTTGCGAAAACGTTTTCCTTCTTTGCGGATAATATCCCGCCAGCCATCACTCCAGACAACTTGCGCTTCGTCGTTGACCATTTTCCATTGACCAGTGGCGTTGGGAACATGGCTCTTGGTCGCGGAGTAATCAGCTTTCAGGGTCATGATGAATTTTGGTTTTCCTCCGGACTCTGGTCGCCCGATATCCCATGATCCGACAAATTCGTTTTTGGCGGTAGAAGTCTCTTTCCGCTTCGCACCATCTTGTATCCGGTATAGAAATCCGGCGGTGCGGACGATGAAGGCGTTACTGTCCACCGCCGGGGTAGCCAACAGTTGTTGTGGATCGAGGGAATTCTCCGATACGGTCTGGAATTTACGCCCCGGTTGAATGATCGTGCAATGTGCTTCTTCGTTGAAAAGGTAGATTCGTTCGTTGGTGTGAATGGGAGTCGCCGAGTATTTACCTGGCAATCTTTGCTTCCACACGGTCTTGCCGGTTTCTGATTCGAGACAGGTCATGATTCCTTCGTGATTGACCAAGTAAAGTAAATCGCCGATGAGCAGCGGCGTGCATCTGGCAGGCATGCCACGAGTTACTTTCCAAGCGACATGTGTGGTGGTCACATCGCCTTTGCCATCATCGCGAATGGCCCATAACTCTGGGTAGTCGCGGTCCACGATTGTAAAAACCAACCCATGACCGCCGATGGGACGCGGAAAAACAGACCAGCCTTTGTGACGGACACGCCATCGTTCTTTGCCGTTGAGATCATAGGCGTAGACACCTTGTGCGGCGGTGCTGACCATCTGCTTTCCTGTGCTGGTCTGAATGACACCCGGCATGCTGTAGGCTTTTCGCTGATTGACAGGCACGTCTGAATAGTCAAAGGACCGCTCGGTTTTCCAGACGGTTTTTCCATCGAGTTTCGAGAGTGCAATGATGTATTGCACGTCTCGTCCATCCACGTGAAAAACAAGATTTTCACCAACAAGCGTTGGTGAGCTTGCTGGACCTGCATTCGTTTCGTGATCACATTTCAAATCGCGACGACTCCAGATGATGTCGGCTGTTTCTGGGTTCAGGCAAGCTGTGCCATACGTGCCGAAATGAACAAACACACGATCGCCATCCATTACCGGGGTTGGCGTGGCATAAGTGTTTGCATTGCTGATTTTTTGGGGATCACTCACATCAAAGATCTTGCGATCGTGAATGATCTGTCCGGTAATCCGGTCGACGCAAACGACATACAATTGCTTTCCGTCAACGCTTGAGGTGGTCATCCAAACCTGATTCTCGCGGATAACAGGGGACGACCAACCTCGCCCATGGATTGCTGTTTTCCATGCCACCCCCTGTTCCTCGTTCCAATCCAAGGGCAAGTCAGTTGTTTTCGCATAATTGGTGCCGTTTGGACCAAGGAATTGCCACCATGACGGCTCTACCGCTTTCGCTGAAATGATGCCTGAGAATAGAACAACGCTCAGAAGGATGATTCGCATTTTTGTGCCCTTACGACAGGTTGTAATCGATTTGAATTGTAACTGATGATGTGGTCGTGGCGTTCTGCATCGAGCTCGTGAAAGCTGGCGAGTCGCATTGGTCGCAGCTTGGCAAATCTACAATCGTCAGAAGTGGGTTTGGGACAGGCGAGAAGGGCAGACTTACGTCGTGAATCCCGGCGATTTGCAATACGAGGCAAAGAATTATCTGGGTTATCCGATTGCCTCTCGATATGCGGCGATTCCCTATGAGCGTTGGAGGGCGGATCGTATTGTCGATGAGTTGACTTTTTTGCTTCTGAGAGATTTGGAGGGTCAACCTGTTGCATTGGAAGGAAATTCCGCCAAGCAGAGCTTACGCCTTTGGCGTGAATTGATCGCACCAGTTGACTATCCAGTTTCTCAACTGCCCACCAGGCCGTATTGGACACGGGCGAATGATGAGAGACTGGAACAACTCAAATCGAAGGTGGCCAAACTGGTGTTGTCGGATGAAGACAACTTGAGCGAAGATTAAGACAAAAACGAGCGATGTTTCATACGCATCGAGGGAACTGTTACCCTTCAGGTGATGATCATGCTCCGCTCATTGCAATTTGGGCTTCATTTTCTTCAACCACTCTGGCCATGTCGTGTTCTTGAACTTCTTGAGCTTTTCCGGTTGATCCGCGTCGATGACGTTCCACAACGCAATGCCCTGTTTGACCAGAGGTGCTTCTTTGTCTGGAAGTTGATTGCTCAACTGCGATTTGATCGTGGCGTATGCTGAGTCATCTGCCAGATTTTTCCATTCGTTCGGATCGGTGGAGTGATCGTACAATTCTTCACCGCCGTCAAAATAACGTATGTATCGGTACCGATCGCCCCGCACGGTATAGTTGCCGCGGCCCCACGTCGTTATCGCGGGCGTATCGATGGACTTGTCAGGTTGTGTCAGCAAGCCTGCGAGACTTTGACCATCAACGTACTGGGGAACTTTCAGGCTGCACAAATCACCAAGGGTTCGATAGATGTTGATCAGCGAGACAGCTTCATCACAGGAACGGTCCTCTGGTACGTTCTGCTGACGTGTGTCCATCAACAGAAATGGAACGCGGGTCGACTCCTCCCACAACGAGAACTTTCGAAAGCTGCGTTTTTCGCCTTGGTGGTACCCGTGGTCGGACCACAGAACGACGATGGTATTGCGCGCGTGTGGACTGGCATCCAGGGCGTCGAGCAAACGGCCAACGTTGTAGTCAGCCCACGAAATGCAGGCCAGGTACGAACGCCGAACGCGCTGCCACGCTTCTGCTTTACGGAATTTGTGATCATCACCCATTTTTACCATCGACCTGCCGACCCACGGTACGTCTGTCAAATCCTTGGGCTTAATAGCCGGTGACTCAACCTGCTCCGCCTGCATCTCAAAGAACTTCTCAGGACAAACAAAAGCCAGATGTGGTTTGACGATTCCTACCGCCAGAAAAAACGGCTGGTCATGGTCTCGTGACAGCACATCCACACCATAAGATGCGACTTGATAATCAGGATGGTCTTCGAGCGGATTGGTAGTGGGACAGAATGCCATCTTGGTGGAATCACCCTGCTGATAACCGAGCTTGGGATCGTAGTTCAGTTTCACTTGGTTTTTTTGGTGGTACTCATCCCAGTCACCGGGCAAATTCACGGAACCATGAAAGATTTTTCCCGCACCAAAAGATTGGTAGCCCTGTTGGCGGAACAGTGCTGGCAGGCTGGTGTATTGCCCCAGTACCGAGTCCGGGATTTGTTGATGGTCGTAGAATGGATACAGGCCCGAATGGAAGGGTTCGCTACCGTACAGCAAGCCAAGCCGACAGGGCGAACATGCGGGCGCAATGCAGTGTGCGTTGGTGAAGTTCACACTACGTCGAGCCAAACGGTCCATGTTCGGAGTGATCGCTTGGGGATGACCACCAAGAAAGCCGGTCCAGTCGTTCATGTCATCGATGGCAATGAACAAAACGTTCGGTCGGTCGGCCGGGCAGTTGGAAAAGCAACCAAGACTGAACAACAACCATGTGGCAAAGATGCGTATCGACAAATTAGTCTCCCTGAGTTTGATTCAGGTCCATCATACACCGCAGAAATAATTGTTTCAGCGTGATGAACGTTGCTTTCACTTGCTGTATTCGCATCTTGCAATGATATCGTTGTGGATGGCCTGCGCAGGAGACAATTCGTATGATCTTCCTTCACTGATGAAATGCAGCGCAAGCACGTATTCATAGTAAAGCCATCCCATCTGATTGGCGAACGCCCGGACAACTGGAATGCCGCAAGAGTGTTCAACGGCATCCAAGGCGTGAAAGTAACCGTCGATCACATAATCGCTCTGATGGTCAACAAAGCGGAGGATCTCTGATTGGGTTTGATTGGCGTGCGGACAGTCGAGTAAACGGCTGACCAACTTTTCCCAAGCCGCATTGAGCTGGTTCTGTTTTCTTCGCCGGTGGATTCTCCGATTCAGGTGCCTCTGCAGTTGCGACACGATGTCCCAAAGCACCCACAACGCGAGCAGCTGAGCAACGAGTGCGGTGATTGTGTTCTGAATCGGAACAAATTCGGTTCTCATCGGGCGGTCCTCTGACTTGATACGGAGATGCAAGGCATCTTGTTTTTGGTGTCATATACCCCGCCGCCATGTGTTTAGCGTGAAAGGACCGTGTTTCAGACGCAGGAATTCGCTTTTTGCTGCATAACAATTCGAGGTGAATTGGGAGGTGGTGTCTTTTCGCGTTGTTCACAGGATCAACCGGGATCCCGGCGAACCATCAACCATGTTGACAGCACGGTGCATCCAGTACGACAGAAATGATGCGAAAGGGGTAGAGAAGCGTGCCGAAAGTGACCCCCGTTTATCTGTCTTTGAACGGACATAAAGATGTCACGCTCTCGCTGATATTCCGTGAACCGATTTTCTATTTGTCTTGATAAACTTCTTAGTAAAAAGATGCGTCGCTTTTGTTGTCGAGTTTCAGGATGATGCTGCCATCAACCGGTGTGAAGTGACCAGTCTCGTTGAACTGGATGCCATCGTCACTGATGACAGCCTTTTTATCGAGTGCATTGGTTTGCACCAATTCGATGGTATCACCCTCTTTCCATTCTGTATCTTGGAAAAAGACATTGGTCTGTATTTGCAGTTCTTGCGCGATTTTTGCATCAAGGGTAATGGTGACAGTCTCACGCGGTAGAAATTCCCCTTTCTGATGCACCGTGATGTCCGCCAGATCCGGAAATCCCAGCCGTTTGATTTCTTCAGGGTCCGTAATCATTGTGCCCATGTCTGAGGTGATCTAGAAAACATCGTTTTCCTGATCGCCGGGATTTGCTGCACTGCCAAATTCAACCTTTGCATTGCAACCGATCACAGTGGCAAGTGCCAAAAATAGGGGAATGGCGTTCAGAAGATGGGGTTTGGTGCATGGACCATGTCATATCTCTTTTGGTTGGTCGTGGATTGATTCAAGTGGATCCCGTGAGGTCACGAATGATGCGGATTGTGGATCATTTGCAGTACCAATCGCAGGCATGGGTGGAGTGCCCGACACAATCTCCGGACGAAATAGATTTTGTTGTAGAGCTTTATTTGATGATCTTATGGATTGCCGTTGGCAGCCACTTTCGCCTATGCGATCAGAGCAAGAATGATCCATTCCTTCGGGAACAGCATTGCCGAGGTGGATCGGTGTTTGAATCAGTCGAATCATGGGCTTGCGGGTAAAGATTTCCGCGAACTCGTTTCAGTTTTTACGGTCGGAACACGAAACATGATTTCGATACCCAGTTCGTCCGACTTCATGCTGTAGTTACCGTAGCGATCAAACTCGACGACCAGTGTCCATTTTTTTGAGGTGGTAAAAGTGCATTTGTCATAACTATCTGGCTCAGGTTGATAATTCTGAATCGACTTGTAGAGAATACCGGGGTCAAAGGGCCACTTTCCAGCGGTGGCAATCCCCTGTATCGATCCCTTACCGATGATGAACTCTTTTACGATCTTGCGCCTCTCAAACTTGTAGATACCAAAATTGCCGTAATGTTGGTCTGGTTTCTTTGAGACACCTTGTCGCGTCTTGATTGCCTCGACCAGATAATTGACCTGGCTGATTGGTTTTCCGTGGAGTGGATAATCAGTGATTGTGCGTTTGACCGTTTGGATCAAGTATGGTTCGCCTACTTGGTGTTGAAGACCTGGAACTCGTGTGACCACGTTGTAGAACAGATAGAACATCCTGCGGTTCTTAAACGCACAGGCGACGAACGGATTATCTGAGGGAGCAATGCTAACGCCGCATGTTTGGGCAGCTTTGTAGACTCCGGTTTGTTGAAATCGCTTTGGATCATTTCCGAAAGAGGAGAGTCGATTTCCCGTGTCGATCGTGACGAGACGAAGCCCCAGTGAATCACCCGGGTCAGCATGAACGAGTGGAGATTCCAGCACGCCAAAGGTTGCCAAACTCAGAAGAATAACGCGTGTTAATGAAATCATCGAATCGAACCCACAATCAGTTGGCGTTGGCAGGAAACACTGATTCATTCTTACGAGTCGCAGCGTGGGTGAAAAGAACAAAGCGAGACTTTGAAAGCGAAAGCGGCGTAATGTCCAATGGTTACGGTCTTGATGGGAAGCGTGTGTTGGTATATCCCGCGTAAACGCACCCATTTTCTGTCAACAGGGACCACTATCTGCGCCTCGATTTGTGATGCTTGTGGCCTGATCCTGATGCAGTCGTGGGTGCACTCAGGTCACGACGCTAGGTAGCCAGTCGTGCTTTTCCCCTTCTGCAAGCAAGCGTTTTTTCGATTCCTTGAACGTTCGGTGAGGTGAAAGATGTGTCAACCAGTATTCAGCCGCTGTCCACGCTGTGACAGTTTCATGGAAGATGGTTTTGCGGGAAAGGCCATCGGTCTGTCGTTTGTCTCACACGAGAAGTTCCAGCAATTTGCCTTTACAGATGAGGATATATCAAAAGCTGGATGGAAGAAATTCCTACCTGCAAAGGCGGAGTTCTTCGACTCTTATCTGTGCCGCTCGTGCGAGTTGTATCTCGTTGATTTCAGCAAAGCCCTCAATCGAGCGCAAGTTGAACATGTGATCCAACAGAGAGCGAAATGAATCGCTCAACCTGGTGCTCACGGTGTCATTCGTGAAGCGTGTAGACCCGAATGGAGAAGAACAGTGAATCCGTGGTGCGCGTTGAATTTGTTAAGCAGGCTTATCTGGTGATGGCACTTCACCGGCACCGCCACAAATTCGGAGTGCAAAGATATCTGACAGCACTTCTGTCCGATGCAACGTCCGTTGGTCCAATGTCTTCGAGTTCAATGTCTGCTAGTTCAACGTGTCAACTGAGTTGCTTCTATGAACAGTCGCTATGATTGATCGCATTCCGTAGGGGGAAGACTGACGAAGTACTGGGTGATGTCAGTTTCGGGGACCTTTCCCGAATGCAGAAAAGATGGGAACATCCGTCATCTAAGCATGCAGGCAGTTATCTTTCGGTAACGTTGAACGGACCTTTGAGCGTAGTTACTTCTCGATAAGAAATTGAATGAGCGAAACAGACGAACTTAAATCGAATACTTTCTTTATCGAAGTGAGTGGCGCGGGGTTGCCAGAAGTCGATGGTTTGTTCGTGCCGTCGACGGCACCACCTGTTGAATCAGAATCAGGAACTGTTTCCAGCGCCGGCTACTGGAATGGGAGAATGGCGTGGGACCGAGCCGATGGAAAATCTGCCAGAAGCCCAGCGCTTTCGTATTCCAACAGTTACAAATCGTGGCGAATCTGTCGTTTGGATGGACATCTTGCGTATGACATGACATGCGAAGATGAGATGCCCCCGACAGACCGGGAATGGCATGTCTACAAAAAGGGGGTCGCTCCCGCTCCTAAAGTTGTGATCCATCACTTTGATCCAAGGTTGCCGTGTCCCAAGCCGAACGTTGTGTTTGTTCTTGGAGGACCGGGAGCTGGCAAAGGAACCATGTGTGAACTTGCCGAGTCACAACTTGGCTGGAACCACTTGTCGACGGGGGACCTTCTGCGTGCTGAACGCGATGCGGGTGGCGCAACTGCCGCAAGGATTCAGGAATACATTGCAGCGGGCAAGTTGGTGCCGAACGAAATCGTTGTCTCACTGCTCAAGAACGCGATGGAGAAAATCACCAGAACGACTGGCAAGAATAATTTTCTGCTCGATGGATTTCCGCGCTCCCTTTCCAATCTGGAAGGATGGTTCGATGTATTTGGCAAGGATACAGAGTTACCCAAAATGTTGTACTTCGAATGCCCCTATGAGGTGCTAAAGCAACGTATCCTAGGACGGGCCAAGTACACGGGCAGAACTGATGATAATGTCGAAAGCCTGAAGCTCAGATTCGATACCTTTAAGGAAGAGACACTGCCCACTATTGAACTTTTCAAGAGTAAGAAGAAGTGTGTTGAAGTGGACACCGGCCAAGCTCGCCAGGCAGTTTACGATGTCGTTGTCGGACACCTTGCCGAATATACAGCCATTGAATTCGTGGAAAAACCATTGTCAGAGCGAGCCGAGATGCTACTCGGTTTAAGGCCTTTTCCTAAAAAATAAAGGTGACATGTCGGTGAGAGAATGAGAATTCACATGCTGGCACCCCATCACAGCTGGCCAGGTTGTCGTGACAGGATTGCGGGTGTAATTGGAGTCGGAGTAATTTTGGCATCATTTACTGCCGCAAGTGATTCCACCTTTATTTCCTGATCGTAGCAACGAGTCTCGCAACTTCACGGTTAGAAAAGTAGACTGTTAAACCCGTGTCACATGGCTACAATTCCAGTGTCGTGGGGTGGTTCACGTACTCGCCATTGTTGTTTTGTTTGAGCAGCCGTGCCACAAGTCCAGAAAATCAGATTTGCGGTGGAGGGTTCACATGCGGTTCCATTGCAAAAAATGTAAATTTCCCGTCAAACCGGCATCAGGCATGAAGCTTCTTGATGCCGCCTGCCCGAAATGTGAGCACCCACTGAAATTAACGGCAGCCGATCGTATGTTCGGTAAGTACGAGATGTTGGAGGTACTTGGATCCGGCGGCTTTGGAACGGTATTCAAAGTACAGGAATCGGGCAACGACTCACTTTTTACTCTCAAGTTGATACGCAGGGCAGATGTAAGTAAAGCTGAGCAAGTTCATCTGATTCGGCAAATTCACTCATCACGTCGAATGGACCACGCCAACGTGGTTGCGGCGCACGATTTTGGACAAGAAGACGATTATTGGTATCTGATCAGCGATTACGTGGAAGGCTTGCCGCTCAATGACTGGGTAAAAAAGATCAGTCCAGATGCTCGTAAATCCCTTCTTCTGTGCGCTCATATCGGCGATGCACTTCAGCACGTTCACGACAAGCAATTTATACACCGGGATCTTAAACCCGGTAACATCATTGTCGATGGACAGGAGCAACCTCACATCATTGATTTTGGTCTATGCACAAGTGAGCAGGACGGTGACTTGATGACCATTGAACGCTATCGTGCGGCTCGCGAGGCGATCAAGAAAGATAAATCACGGCAAAAGAAGTTTACCTTGGGAACTCCCGGTTATGCTGCTCCCGAACAATTGGTTGGCGATCCTTTTTCAGCCAAGCCCACGAGTGATATATATTCGCTGGGGGTAATTCTTTACGAATTACTGACTGGACAAAGACCGGCAAAGGGATTGTCCAGCATTTTCAATGCTTCGACTTTATCTGCCCAGTTGAAACGCGGCGATTTTGACTCGGGGAGTGCGAAGAAACTCACGGAGCTTTGTTTGAGTGCTTGCGCGAAAAATACGAGTAGGCGTCCACCGTCAGCTTCGGCGTTTGCGACCGCGTGCCGCTCGGTATTGGACAGCCAAGCCTCGTGATTTCTGTCAACGAAGATTGGGTGTTTCGGCGCGATCGAATTTGAGGATTGGTAGAGAAGCCAAGACTTTGCTTACTTTGGCGTATTTCCAAAATAACCTTCCCAAGCAAGATCAATGACGTCTGCTGAGAGTTGCAACGGTTTCTCATGCAAAGTGCAGATGTCACGTGCTCTCTCAATGAGATCTCGCGGCTCGGCGCCACGCAATTCGCGCGCCTCCTGTTCGTAACGGTCAATCACCGACTGAAGTGCTCCGTCAGGTACCTGTGCTCCTACGCTCTCTGCATACCTCATAAAAATCTCGCTGTAACGTTCCTTGGTAGGACGCTCCATGTGCAGGCGATACCCCATCCTTCTCAGAAACGCCGGATCTGCGACCTCTTCGACCGTCAGATTGGTTGCCACAATGAGCATCAGATCAAAGGGTACCTGAATCTTCTGGCCTGTTTGCAGGGTCAAGTGGTCAACATGGTTTTCCAGTGGCACGATCCATCGATTCAGTAATTCAGATGGTGCAACACGTTGGCGGCCGAAATCGTCAATTAAGAATGTGCCGCCATTCGCCTTGAGATGGGGTGGCGATTCGTAAAATCGTAGAGATGGACTGTAGGCCAAATCAAGTTCTTCGATGGTCATCTCACCACCGGCCACAATGAATGGCCGTTTCACGCGCACCCACCTGCGATCATGATTCGCAAGCGTGTCACTGTCGTTGGCAGGTGGTTTTGAAATCTCTTCCGTTTCGTGAACCTCATAATCATAAATTCGAATGATGGAATTATCGACGGCGATGGCATGCGGAATCCAGAGGCTGCCGTCTGTCGCTTGATGCAATAACCTGCCCAGCGTTGTTTTTCCATTTCCGGCTGGACCAAACAGAAAAAGACTTCGTCCAGAGAGCGCAGCCAATGCAGAAATCTGCACGGAGTACTCCGGCAGAACGAGTGGGCTGATACACGATCGAACGTTTTCAAGGGTGACCTGTGCCCTATGTTGCTGCTGTCTCTTCAAAGCCGCAGTATATACAGGCAGCGAAATCGGCACTGGACCGACATAGCCTGATACCTCAAACGATCTTGCCGCTAACTGCCTGCCGCGATCCGTGCAAGAGTATCGGTAACAAAACGGACCTTCCTGAGATAGAACTTCAAGAAAATGGTCTTGCTTCAGCTTCCAGAATACCTTTTCAGCCAACTGAACGGGAAGGTGCAGCCTCTCTGCTCCCCACTTTGTGTCAAACTGAGGTACCGTACTCGCTAGCTTCAATGCTAAATCGTGCACCAAAGAATCAGCGATTCCCAATTCGCTGATGCTTTCAGGAACTGGAGGAACTGAGGTCCAAGAAGATTTGAGATTGCTCTTTGTGGATGTCTCTGCAGTTGCATTCATAAGCTTGTTCTCCGACTCGAAATCTTTGCTTCTATAACTACTCAATGAGCACCAACGGCGTGAAAACGGTGGTATCGTTTCCAATTGTCTTACCGATATCCGGAATGGCGTTACTGAGTGTTGATTGGCAAAGCTGCACGCTCAGATGCTTGTATTCAAGTGCACCAGTCATTTCGACCTGCATGATTCTGATTCCTGCCAGACCGATAATTTCGAATGACGCGTTATTGCCGGGATCGACCAATGTCGAAAAAAGCAAAATGGCCCGGCATTGCCCATAAATATCCTGTAGCTCATCCTTGATCCCCGCGCTTACACCGGTATCACCCTGCAGATTCACTGGCAAAGAAAGTTGCCCCCCCGGCAAGTAGGACAAATCCTCGGCATTCACCCCATAGAGGATCTGCCGTGAAATATCACTGGTTGAATTGCTTGAGCTACCAACATCCACGGTCCCGAAGTTTCCTGATGTGTAGTCGTCTCGCGGGAAAATATCAACTTCAAGAATACCATCCGATCCAAAAAATGTCACCGAGTTCTGAGCATCAAAACTGCATTCACACGACCAGATATCAGCAAAATCCTGCTTGAATTCGGGAGGCTTATT
>Ga0315322_10003708_pt1 | contig 11745 bp, 7 predicted proteins | sample M110021515metaG_FD_203461 | JGI IMG/M metagenome (GOLD analysis project Ga0315322, IMG submission 203461) | Ammonia-oxidizing marine archaeal communities from Monterey Bay, California, United States - M1 100m 21515 | ecosystem: Environmental > Aquatic > Marine > Intertidal zone | place: USA... | reverse complement strand
GAGGCCACCGATTGCTAGGGAGGGTAGAATTTTCATAAGGATTGGCTACTCAGCAGAACGATTGAAAAAGCGTGCCGATTGTTTTAAAGAAAAAAAGATATAGCGAGTTGATTCGAATGAGGCGAAATTCGGAGACAGCGGGCGGAGATATAAGTTCTGACGGCCTCGAGGTTTGGCAACGTAAGTTCAGGAGGTTTCGCGAGTTGGGAAGCCGTCTTTGGGGAGAATTTGAGAGTGATGAATTCGGCGGGCTTAAGTGAAGCGAATCCAATTTGGTGAATAAGCTTTGCAACTGTCTTAGTCCTATAAGGATGGAATTTCGGAGAATTAAGAGCGAAGACCCGGCATAAGCAATATTGTAGTACTGACGTTTTTGGCACTTTCTAAGAACACTGTTTTACCGCCAGTCGCTTACTCTGGTGGTATTACAGTTACCTCGTCTTTCCCAAAAACGAAGCGGGTCAAATCCTCGCCGATGGTCACTGGACAACTGTAAGTCGTCTTCAAGCGGGTCGAAGTTTTATCCAAGATCGGTGGTTTGATCTGCCTGTTCGTTAGTGTCACAAAGTGGTAGAGCGCTTCCACTTTTGGCTGAGCGTATCCAAAGATACTAACTACACCTTCCGGCTCTGTATGATTGTTTAGAATAGTCCTCCAAGAAATTCTCGATGCCTGCAGTTCGGATTTTGCGGCACCGAAGGCATGGATAAACAGGTCAGATCCTATGGCCGGCTCTGCCAAGAGTGGATGGTATTTGCTATCCGTGGATATAACAGCGGACCTGCCATCGTAATCCACTCGATAGCCAGATGCAGGCTTGATAAGTTCGCCATGGTTAATCTCTATCGCGGTGACCTTGACGGCCGATTGATCATAAATGAGAACGGCTTTAATTTCGACTGTATTGGGTGTCACTTCCTCTAAACTGATCCCCTGGTTCTCGACTCGGATGTTAACCTCACCTGACGGGCCAGCCGAATATGATGCATCATGAACTTTATACCTTCAGGGCCCTAGATGTTAAATTTTCCTTTCCGTCCACCAAACAGAGAGCTTAACCAACCTTTCAGTAAAAAGTCTGGAATGCCGCCGCCGGGGTCTGATTGTAAATGCGTAACAAAAATGCCATCACCGCAACCCAAAGGGATTTTCAATTGCCACAAGCGTTGAGTCACGTCGCTGCCGGAATCTACTAGCAAGTATTTGTCACCGGCTTTGATGAGCGTTTCGGCGCCAAAACGGCTCATGAACTGTGGCGGTGATCCTAGACCCATCATAATGACTTCATAGTCTGCTTCTTGACTGGTTTGTGCCTCAAAATAGGCTGCTAGGAGGGCTGCGAGGAGAGTAATGCTCGCGCCGAGCCGTTTTATGGTTTTATTGGCATAAGAATAGTCTATGCTTTCAGTAATTGTAGGCTCCCCCAACTCAACTTCTTTACTCACCACCAAGCGAAGTCAGAAAAATTGAATTTCCTATCAACAACGGAAGCGGCGGCGAATCTCAAAGCGTTTATTTTAGTAGTCGGTTTCTTGTTTGCTCGCTCGGAAGCATCGGAACAGGAGGCGCTAGTCGCCCGAGGCGACTACCTCGTCAATAGTATTGTGGCCTGCGGTAATTGCCATACGCCGAGAGGCACCGACCATAAGCCGATCAGCGAAATGCATTTGGCGGGTGCATTTCAGGTCGACAGGGCAGAGTTCACGGCCTACGCGCCGAATATCACGCCAGACCCCGAAACTGGGATTGGTGCCTGGAGTGATGAAGAAATTATACGGGTCATCCGTGAAGGCGTGCGGCCTGATGGTACGATCATCGGCCCACCCATGCCGACACGCGTCTATCGCGAGATGTCAGACACCGATGTTCGATCGATCGTAGCGTATCTGAGAACAGTCGTTCCGGTGAAAAATAGCCTGCCACGTTCTGTGTACAACATCCCTCTACCCGAATCTTATGGCCCGCCGGTGGATACCGTCCCTGACATTTCTCCAGACGACACCCTTGCCTACGGCGCTTATGTGGCCAACGCTTTGGGTCATTGTATGGAGTGTCATACTCCGCTGGTCAAAGGCACTCCCGATTTAAGCCGAATCGGTGCGGGTGGAAATGTGTTTGTGAAGCCACATGGTATGGAATTGGTCGCCGTGGCGGCTAACATCTCACCCCATCCCGAGCAAGGAATCGGCAGATGGACGGACGAAGAGATAAAAAGGGCTATCACTGAAGCGACCAGCCGCGATGGTCGACCGCTCCAGCCCGCAATGCCCTTTTATTTCTATAAGAAAATTTCTGACGAGGACTTAGAAGCGGTGATCACCTACCTGCGATCTATACCTCCCCAGGCAATTGAATAGATCAACGTTTACCTTCTTCATTTGGTTATCCCAAAGCCTGAGAAGCTCAAGGGTAGCTAGGGTCTGAGCCAGCACCCTTTACTCATTCTTCTGGGGAAACGGTATTAAACCCACCTCGCACTTCTCCTGCTCCTACAGCGCCAAAATTGGCCTTGAAGCGTGGATCGAGCGGTCGGCTATTCGGGACACTTAGCCAGGTCCGGAAGAGGCAGCGTTTTTCCTCTGAATCCTCACGATCTACAAAGGCGGAACGTCGATGCAGGGTCACCCAGTTGTTCAGCAGAAGCACATCGCCGGGCTCCTGGCGAAATCGATAGCTCAATTGCTCTTCTTCGGCTACCGCCTCGAGAAAATCCATGGCTTCGACCTGTTTTGGAGTCAGGTTGGGCAAATCTGGATCGGCATGAGCACGGCTGATCAAAACACGCAAAAAGCTACAAGCAAAGTGCTCATTTTGAAAGGAGAAGATCGGTTGCTCCACATAAGGAAGCTCGTTGCCTAAATCCACTGTGTGACGTTTGTAGACAAAGGACTGCATGAGCGTCTCCAACACGTCCGGGCGACGATCCGCGATTTCGTTATAGAGCCGCATCGAACTGATCAGCTCATTTTCACCACCCGACAAGGCCTGCCTCCAGCAAAGAAAACCAATCACGTCGCAGCGATCTGTATGAAAAGATAGTTTTTTATTCGTATTGGGTCCTCGGGTACGTGGGTCGTCTTTGCCGAATCCCGCATCACTTACGTCGAAGAGGGTGTCGCCTTTCTCATTTTGCGAAAGCAATCTGCCCAGCCCTGAAGACCACTGCCTGAAGGTTTCGCGGGCACTGTCCTTACTATGACCTGCGATTGGAAATCCTCGCAGCAAGACCACTCCGGGTCCGTTTTCTAATTGATCATGGATAGCAGGGGTATCGAGGTTTTCGAAGTTAGTTATCCAGGAGGGGTTACCCGCTAATTCGTTTCCGTCCCAGGCTGAGGGATGTTCGATCATAGGTTACAGATAATCGATTGTACGTTTTTGGGTATAAAACGGACCAAACGCTAAAAGTCGACCTGTTGTTTTGGTGAGATCGGTGTCATGCCTTCTTCTTTTTTTTAACTTCATTGTTTCTTCTTCGAACCAAGGAGGACGCAGTGGCTAGTCCCGCCGAATCGGTAATGGGCTGGCGATGCCAAATAGGTTTCGGGGTTATTATTGACCTCTTGTTGTTGGTATAAGCGCGGCAGCGCCATTCTACAAGCTCATGATCTCGAGACGAGCTCTGGCCTACGGCAACTCAGGCTGAAGCACTGAGCTCCTCATTTACTTTCTAAATCCGTGGTTAATAAAAGTCCAACTGAATCCTCCCGAACTCCGCGGTTGAGTAATTCGGTATTACTTGGCCAACGCCTCTTTAGCCGCTTTCAGTAGCGCATCCTGGCTGGCTCTAACTGTGTAGTTATCGTTCGCATACGCGAAACGTATGGTACCGGTTGTATCTAGAATAAAGGCTGAGGGCGTCACCAGGAATCCGCCATTGCGTTTCTCCATATCGAATGCGCGCCCATCCGGGATTTCTTTAACGTGCTGGATGTATTCTTTTACCACCTTGTACTTGATGCCCAGGTTCGTTGCCAACTTGAGATCAGGGTCAGCCAGCAACGGGTATTTGAGCTCGGAGTCGTCATAGGCTTTCAGTGCTTCTACCGTATCAGTGCTTACCGCGAGTAACTGGTATCCCAGTTTTTCAAGTGCAGGGATGCTCGTCTGCAGCTCGTTCAAATGTACGTTGCAAAACGGGCACCAACCGCCTCGGTAGTAGATAAGGACCGTGGGTTTTTCCTTCACTGCTTTGTTGAGATTAAACTCAGAGCCTGTCTTTGTCCAGGCTACCGAATTTTTTGGAAGTTTACTGCCCACCTTAAGCGGATCCATTTTGGAGCCTTCTTCCCAGGGTACGTAGGTTACGGTGCCTTTGGTGTAGGGAAGTGGTGATGCGCCTTGGCGCAGGGTTACACCGATGCCATCCGGAGCCTCGGTATACATGGGCGTACCGGCTTGTCGGGATCCGTCGTTTGCCTGTGGTGGTGGAGCCCTTCTGGGGCCACGAGTTCTCCCAGCGCGTTGGGGTCGGTCTCCACGTTCGCCCCGCGGAGGAGGTTCAGCCCGCTCACTCACTTTTGCTCTTTCTTCCGGGATTGTGTCCTGAGCCTGCGACCGTGGTGCTGGCAATCCGAACGCCGCCGTAACGAACACGGTACCCATTAAAATTCTACTGAGGCTACTTGAGAGCGTTCTGGTCATATTCATTTGGGTTCTTCGTCTGTTGAAAGCTCTTCGAGCCATTGTTTAATTATTGGGGCTACCGAGTCAACCGAGATTAGGGCACCCAACATAAGCCAGCGAATGGAGCCGGCGGTGTCAACCAGTGCGGTAGAGGAAGCACTGAGTCCCGCCCTCCAGGCTAATATCCGTTCTGGGTAGCCCCAAACTTGGTTGAAGAATACGAGCAGCGTTGCCCGGGGATGTTGCCAATAGTAGGATTATTCGCTAGACGTTTTTCTACCTCAACAAATAATCGAGAGGTATTTGTGGATTGAGGAGGTTGTCTATCACTTTGTCATTTCAAATTAGATTTGGTAACAGAGCCAAAAGAACATTAAACTTAAAGATAACTATACTCCGATGATTCAACATATTTTTAGCCTTTTGTTTTTAGCCGTGTTTATCCCGGTCGTATCAGCCGCCCAGGGGAAGCCGAACATTCTTTTCATCTCAGTCGATGACATGAACTGCGACTCAGTCGGCGTCTACGGAAGCCCTCTTAAGGATATAACTCCGCACATGGACCAGTTGGCGTCGGAAGGAATGCGGTTCGAATATGCCCATGTAATGGTTGGAAACTGCTATCCGGGGCGAAATGTTATGTTCTCGGGACGTTCTTCCCACAGCAACCTGGTGGAAGGTTTTTATGCGATTCGCCAACCGCACTACCCGCACCTCGTCGATTTGATGAAAGAAGGTGGGTATTTTACGGGTATTTTTGGAAAAGAGTCTCATACGACCCCTTACTACCCTTATCCCTGGGATCTCGAGATGGGTGAGGGCGCAAAGAAGGAGAATCATATTAAGGATGCGGGATCTTACTATCGAATGACTGCTAAAGGGATCGCAGCATCTGAAGAGGCGGATAAACCCTTCTGTCTGCTGATCAACATTTCGGATCCTCACTTGCCGTTCTACCGATGGAGTCGTCGGAAGGAAATGGAAGATCCGTACATACCCAGCCAGCTCTACACGCCGGAAAAAATACCGGTCCCGGGTTATCTGCCTGACACGCCCAAAGTGCGGAAAGAACTGGCTCATTACTACATGTCCGTTAGCCGAGCGGATGATTGTCTCGGAGAAACCTTACGGGCCTTGACTGAATCGGGACAAGCAGATGATACGGTGGTCGTTTTTCTTTCCGATCACGGGATGCCTTTTCCCCTAGCCAAGACCTGTCTGTATCACCACAGCACGCGCACGCCTTGGATGGTTCGTTGGCCAGGACAGATAAAGCCCGGAATCCATGATACTGAACACATGATCTCGGCTCTCGACCTCTTGCCGACCCTACTCGATGTTGCGGAAATTGAACATCCGAATGGACTTGAAGGGCATTCGTTTTATCGGGTCCTTAAAGGGAAGAAACAGCCCGAGTTAGATCACGTAATCAAGGAATACAACGAGAGTTCGGGTCGGCGTCGCCATCCGATGCGAGCGGTTCAGTCCAAGCAATTCAATTACATTTTCAATCCCTGGGCAGCTGGAGGACGAAAATTTCAGGCGGCCGGTCAAGGGACTCTCACTTATCAGGAAATGATTGCTAAGGCGGAGATGGATCCCCGTACGTCCAAGCTTCTCAAGCAATACGACTACCGAGTAGTCGAAGAGTTTTTCGATATTGAGAGCGATCCGGACAACTTGAATAATCTGATTGATGATCCCAAGTTCCAGGATGAGATTGCCAATCATCGTGCGATCCTCGATCAATGGATGGAAAAGACGAAGGATCCCGTCCACACCGCCTTTCAGAATCGAGAGGACCTTCGTTATCTCGATGGCTTTGTCGAAGCCCAACAGGCGCAGGCATTTCGGCGACGTGACGTGGAAAGAGAACGAAATCTAAAATGACCGAATCCGGATTAACTATCGATTCACTGCGTATAATCGTGCCCCAATGAGATCGCGTTCCTATATTCTGTTTGCTTGTTTCATTGTTAACGTGGCGGTTGCTCTGGATCGTCCTAATATCGTCTATATTATGACGAAAAAATACTAAAAGCTGTCTAATTAATACAATCAGATCAGGCTTGAAATAGTTAATAATAGGGGTTTTGAAATGACGATCTCCGAGCGTTAACTGAACGATGGAATCGTTCAGTTTTGGATACTTTTGAATATGGCCGCTCGGAGATCGGCCGCTACCTGATAATATGAATACCTTGAAAATATCTCTTTTATTCCTGATTGTATCGTCCTTTGCGATGGCAATCGCTAACGCGGACAGACCGAATATACTCTTTCTTTTCAGCGACGATCACGCATGGCAGTCGATTGGTGCTTATGGAGGCAGGCTAAAGGATGTAGCGAATACGCCAAATATTGATAAACTTGCGAGCGAGGGAATGCTGTTCAGGAAATGCTATGTGGCCAATGCGCTATGCGGGCCAAGCAGAGCGGCTATTCTTACTGGAAAATATGGGCACAGAAATGGTGTGACCTGGAATAGAAGCGCCAATTTCGACGGCTCCCAGCAGACTTTTCCGAAAATCCTGCGGCAGAGTGGTTACCAGACGGCTATCATTGGAAAGTGGCATCTGAAGTCGACCCCGACTGGTTTTGATTACTTTGATGTCATGCAAGGGCAAGGGAGATATTATAATCCGCTTTTGTTGACGGGCGATGCGGATGGGCTGAAAGAGCAGCGTGTTGTGACGGGCTACAATTCCGATATCGTAGGAGACCTCACGATCGAGTGGTTGAAGAATGGGCGGGATAAAAGTAAGCCGTTTGTTCTGATGTCCCAGTTTAAGGCGACTCACCACGGTTGGTGTCCTGGTCCAGAGGAATATGATTTGTATGACGATGTGCATATTCCCGAGCCGGATAACCTCTTTGATGATTTTTCATACCGGGGTACTGCGATACGCGAACAGACCTTAACGCTTTACGAAGACTTGCCTTACAATATGATGATCGGTGACCCCGGTGAGCTCGGCGAACTGAATAAGGAGCAGCGAAAGGCATGGGATGCATACCGCGCCCCGGATGTAGAAAAATTCGAAGCAATGAACTTGGGGTGGAATAACCCTAGTCGGGAACTCTCCCGCTTCAAATATCAGATGCTCTTGAAGAACTTCCTAGCCTCAGGGGCTGGCATTGACAAAAATGTAGGGAGAATCCGTGCGTTTCTAGAAAAAAATAACATAGCCGATAATACCATTGTTATCTACATGGCCGATCATGGGTTCTTTTTGGGAGAACATGGGTTTTTCGATAAGCGGTTCATGTACGAAGAATCCTTGAGAACTGCTTTTATTGTTCACTGGCCGGGAATGGTCGAGGAGGGCGTCGTCAACGATGTTGATATTGTATCCAATATCGACATCGCCGAGACCTTTCTGGAGCTAGCTGGTGTAGATGTACCGAAAGAGATGCAGGGAAGAAGTTTGGTCCCTGTATTAAAGGGGAAAACTCCAGATGACTGGAGAAAGACGTTTCTCTATACGTACCACGAACTGGCAAACCACCGCGTGCAGCCGCACTACGGGGTTACAGACGGACGTAATAAGCTGATTTATTATCCCGCACATAATGAGTGGGAGTTCTTTGACCTGAAGAAGGATCCAAGCGAGATGATCAGCCAGTATTACATTCCAGAAAACGAGACGACTATAATGGAGCTGAAGCGGGAATTGGTGCACTTGAGGAATTATTACCACTGTCCGCCGCACATGACGCTGCGAAATATGAATAAGCAGGCAAGCTGGCCGTATGAAAAGCGTACAAAGCCGTTATGATTTTGGTTTGAAAATATTATGGCCGGTCGAAGATCGGCCGCGACCCTGAGAAGGATATGAAATACCTTAAACTACCTCTGCTTTTTATGGCTGCGTTCGTGACCGTTACTGTCTCTGCAGAACAGCCGAATGTCATCGTCGTCATGACCGATGATCAAGGATACGGTGAATTATCCGTTCACGGTAATCCGATATTGAAGACGCCTCATTTAGACCGACTTCACAGTCAGAGCGTTCGACTAACGGATTTCCATGTTGCTCCGATGTGTACTCCGACTCGCGGTCAATTACTGACGGGAGTGGATGCAGCGCGGAACGCGGCGATAAACGTTAGCGCTGGACGTACTATGCTGCGGGCGAGTCTCCCGACGATGGCGGACTTTTTTAAGAGCAATGGTTACCGAACTGGCATTTTCGGAAAGTGGCACCTGGGTGATAATTATCCTTTTCGTCCGCAAGATCGTGGATTTGAAGAAACGCTTTGGTTTCCATCGTCTCATATCAACTCCGTACCCGATTATTGGAATAATGATTATTTCGACGACACGTTTATGGTGAACGGAAAGCGGAAGGTTATGCCTGGGTATTGTACCGACGTGTATTTCGAAGAAGCGATGAAGTGGATGAAGGAGAAATCCGATTCCGGGGAATCGTTTTTCACATACATTCCCACAAATGCGCCGCACGGACCACACTGGTCGCCTGAGATGGAGTTGAATCAGGCTAGGAAAGCGATGGAAGGGCACGCGTTGCCGCAAATTGGCGAAGCGGGTCGCGAGTCCTTTGCTGGCTATTTGGGGATGATCCTGAATGTAGACAATAATATGGGCCGCTTGATGGAGTTCCTGGAAAAGGAAGATCTCGCCGATGGCACGATCCTTATCTATCAAACCGACAATGGCAGTACGTTCGGAGAGCGCTACTTCAATGCGGGTATGCGGGGTCGCAAAACTCAGCTATGGGAGGGCGGTCATCGAGTGCCGTTTTTTTTGAGGTGGCCAGGCGGCGATCTTGGCAAGCCCCGCGATATTGATGGAGTGACTCAGGTTCAGGATGTGTTGCCGACCTTGATGGATCTTTGTGGGTTGGTTCCTTCCGAAGCTCCTAAATTTGACGGAATTAGTCTCGCTCCGTTTTTTAGGGAAAAATCGGATACGGCACCGGAAGATCGTATGGTTGTGATCAACTACAGTCGTATGCCGTTTGGGTTTGAGTTTGCGGGACCCGATTCTCCATCGGTTATGTATCGAGAGGGTGCGGGCGTAATGTGGGGGCCTTGGCGTCTGCTGGAGGATAAGGAGCTTTATAATCTGGAGAACGATCCTGGGCAGAAAAAAGACGTGATAAAGAGGTATCCCGAGGTAGCCGCGAAAATGAGCGCGTTCCTCGATGATTGGTGGGATGAAGTGGGAGATATTGCGAACGAACCGCAGCTGACGATTATCGGTAATGAAGCCGAGAATCCTTCCATGCTGACTGCATGTGAATGGTTGGATGTGTTCGTGGATCAACAGGGTCAAATTCGTCGTGGCGTGGAGAAAAATGGTTGGTGGGAATTGGAGGTAGCCGAAGCTGGAACCTACGAGTTCGAGCTTAGACGTTGGCCCCGAGAAACGGATACTGCGATCGGAGCAGGCTTGCCGGCGATTCAATTGACGGCGGGAGATCGCGGTCCTGGAGCAGCCCTGCCCATCAAGTCTGCTCGGATTCAGATCGGTAGGGAATCGCAGAGCAAGCAGGTAAAGCCAAAGGATAAATCGGTTACGTTTACTTACGAGTTAGAGGCGGGACCGACGCGTCTTTATACGTGGTTCGAGAAGAGAGCTCGTGTTGGGATTACTGGAGCCTATTACGTTTACGTGAATAAGAAATAATATTTTTTAACCACTGAGTACACTGATGGTTTTTAATTCGAAACCCCAATATCAGTGTTCTCAGTGGTTTGAAATCTTCCCCTAATACCTTTAAAATGAAATTCGAAAATCATCTTACTAATATCCGGATAGCAATATTGGTAGTTTCATTTTCTGGGGCGGCCTGCCTAGGCGAATCGGCATCCCTCAATATTCTCCTTTTCACTGCGGACGACTTGCATCGGGATTCGCTGGGTTGTTATGGATCGCCGGTCGAAGCTATTACACCGAATTTGGATCGCTTCGCTGAAGAAGGAATGCGTTTCGATAATGCTCATGTGAACACAGCTATTTGCGAGCCGAGCCGTAAGATTCTCGCGAGCGGCTTGTATGGATTCAATAGTGGATCGATGGGTTTCATGAACGTTCGTGAGGACGTACCGACGATACACGAAGCCTTGGGCGAGGCGGGTTATTTGACGGGCGTGATTGGGAAACTAAGGCATTCGACGCCAAAGGTGTCCTATAATTGGGACTACGCCTTCGGTCGCAAGGAAATGGGGGATGGCCGCAATCCTACGGTCTATTATGAGCGAAGCCGGGCCTTCTTTGAAATGTGCAAGGAAGCGGGGAAGCCCTTCTATTTTATGGCGAATTCCGAAGATCCGCATTTGCCCTGGTATGATCCGGAGATTGGACCCGTACGCGGCGCAGAGGCGCCATCTCGATTGTATGCACCTGATGAATTTCCCGTACCGGCTCACTTGCCGGATATCCCAGGTGTTCGAAGCGCGTTAGCGAATTACTATAACTCGACCAAGCGAATGGACGATACATTCGGCAAAGTAATGCAGGCCTTGGATGAGTCTGGAATGCGGGAGAATACGCTAATCGTTTTTCTTTCGGACAACGGGATCGCGACGCCTTTTTCGAAATGCAATACATACTTGGCTAGTACCCGGACGCCGTTTCTCGTTCAATGGCCGGGTGTAGTTGAAAGCGGAGCCGTAAATGATAGCTTGATCGCTTCCGTCGATTTTGCCCCGACCATATTGGATGCTATAGGTTTGCCCGCGTTACCCCGTACAGACGGCCGATCGCTCGTATCGCTATTCAAGAATCCGAATAAGGGTTCTGGCGAGGCGCTTGTCTTTACCCAAGTGGATTCTAAGGTGGATGGTGCGGCCATACCCATGCGTTGCGTGCAAAACAAAAAATTCGGTTATATCTACAATATGTGGCACCGAGATGACTACTATTATCGTAATAATAATGAGGTAGACGTGATGCGAGCGATGGAAGAAGCAGCTGAGGATAATCCAGCGATCATGGCTCGAATCATGCAATATCGCTACCGAAGTCTAGAGGAGCTCTACGATCTGGAGAACGATCCAGGGTGTTTAGCGAATCTTGCCGAGTCGCCCGAGTATCGAAGCATTATCGATTCCATGCGTGGAGAAATGGAAGATGCGATGGAGCGAAACGGA
>Ga0315322_10003707_pt1 | contig 11747 bp, 8 predicted proteins | sample M110021515metaG_FD_203461 | JGI IMG/M metagenome (GOLD analysis project Ga0315322, IMG submission 203461) | Ammonia-oxidizing marine archaeal communities from Monterey Bay, California, United States - M1 100m 21515 | ecosystem: Environmental > Aquatic > Marine > Intertidal zone | place: USA... | reverse complement strand
TTGATCCCACCCAAGTGGTCACGCTACGTCCACGCCGGCGGCTGGTGGACACGGTGTACATCGAGGTGAGTGTTCCCTCGACGCGCCCCCCTCCCTTTCCGGTGGACCCGAAGTGCACCGTCCTCCCGCTCAACGTGCTGGATATCGTGGAGCAGAAGTGGCAGCGCTATGTGGTCATCGGCGCAGGAAAGACCGGAATGGACGCCATCCTCCAGTTGCTGTCCCTGGGAGTGGAGGCGGACCGCATTACCTGGATCGTCAGCCGAGACCCGTGGCTCATCATTCGGGAACAGATCTGGCCCGCTGCGCTTGCACGCTCGGTGGGGGCGCAAGCACGAGTTCTCAGCCGATCCCGAACCTGGCAGGACATCTACACTGGCTTCGAGGGTCTCGGGATCTTCGCGCGGATCTGGCCGGACAGGGAGGCCACCTGCTTTCGCTGTGCCACCTTAAATACTCAGGAGATCGAACAAGTGCGCCGTGTGGAGCACGTAGTTCGGATGGGACATGTTCAGCGGGTCGATGCGGAGGCGATCGTGCTCGACGAAGGCACTCTGCCCACCGGTCCGGAGGTCCTCCACGTGGACTGTACCGCGCAGGGCCTCCCATCCTGGCCCCCCCGTCCCATCTTCGAGCCACACCGCATCACGCTCCAGACGGTCGCGTTCTGTCAGCCCGCAGCCAGTGCAGCGCTTGTGGCGGTGGCGGAGCTGGAACTATCAGACGACCAGACCCGCAACGGGGCCCTGCAGTCGGTTCTTCCCCCGGCTCGACCGGAAGACTTCTTGAGCTCTCTCCCGGCCTTCTACAGCAACGGGCGGGCGGTGATCCGACACCGTGCTATGCGGCGCTTCATGTTCCGCAATCGACTGTCGCTCTTTAACCATTTTTCCCTGTGGGAGGGGCTCCTGGCGATTTTCTACTGCCTCCCATGGCTGTTCTCCATTGAGCCGAACGTGCGCCGCATTGCGGGGCTTCTTCCGCCGCGGGACAATCTCGCAGTCAAGACACCGCTTCGTTGATGGTCTCGGGTGGTCGGGCAAGCCACTCTAGGAGGAGGGCCTTCACCGCATCGGGCTGCTCCAGATGAACGAAGTGGCCTGCGTTATCGATGCGCTCCACCTGGAGCCCCCTCGGGAAATCGTCTGGATCCAGCACGTAGTCATAGAGTCGTGTGTCCATACAGCCGTCTCTGGCCCCGGTAATAGCGAGCGTCCGCACTGGAATGATGCGGAGGTGATTGAGCTTCCCGGTGAGGAAGGTCCACATGCGGCGGAGTGAGAGGTTCTTACGGTAGTAGGCGAGCATGCCTGCGCGAACGCCCGGGGCATTGAAGAGCTGGACCCGCTCGGTCCACTCGGCGTCGGTGAATGCCCACCCACCGGGCTCGAGGGGGGGAGACCATCGACCGCACAGCCAGCGGACGAAGGCCCAGTCTTTCCGCTGTACAGCCCAGTCGGACAGACCCGGGATCTGGAAGAAGGCCTGATACCAAATGCTAAGAAAGAGCCCCGGGAGGCGGGGTACGGCCCGATGGAGGCGGGCCAGATGAGGAACCGCGACGGTGGTGATCGAGGCAAATCGCTCGGCGTACAGCGCCCCCGCCGTATGCGCCACGACAGCACCCCAGTCGTGGCCAAAGAGGTGCGCGCGCTCGGCTCCAAGTGCGTCCAGGCAGCCAACTGCGTCGCTGGCGAGGGCTTCCAGCCGGTAGTCTCCGTCGGGGGCGAGAGCCGACGGTGTGTAGCCGCGGCCGGTGGGGGCCACAGCTCGAAAACCCGCGTCGCCGAGGGCCTTCAGAAGTGGAATAAAGCTGCCGGGGTGGTCGGGAAAGCCATGCAGCATGAGCACGACCGGACCGTCTTTCGGTCCACACAGGAGTGTAGGCAGGCTCATGCCATTGACGTCGAGTTCGATCTGTTGGATTTCCAAGACGGTTCCCTCCAATGATCCGGTGGAGTCGGGGCCTGGAGCTACTCGCTAGACTCGAAGGCACCGTCCCCAAAGTTGGCTGAGAACGGAATACACCAAATGGAGATGTGGCTCACATCCTCCATACTCATTCCCTCGCGCAGCGGAACGGTCAGGTTCACGCCCTCATAGGGGTCGCCGGACCGCAAGTCCTCGGTGAGGTTCTTGTAGTCATCGAAGTCCGGGTTGTCGGCGACCACCACATGGACATCGACCCCCCCTCCATCGAACTCAAAATCCCGAATCTCTATGGTGCAGTCGTCGACAATCACGGCCATTCCACCAACACCATGTTGATAGCCCGTGAGTTCCGCAGTGGAACCCACCTTTGCGCTGTCTGCGTCGCAATCGGTCAGGGGTGGCCCCATCTCAGGAACGGGACTGCAGGCCGAGACAAAGCCCACCGAGCAACACATTAGAAAGAGAAGTCGTCGCATCATGGTGCACCCATCCTACCGCTGTGTTCTGTGACCAGGAATGGAATCCAGCCTTCTTGGCTGCCGATCAGTGCCTCTTCTTCAACAGGAACTGGTTCAAGTACGACGTCGCTGCCCGTGTGGCTCATCGTGCGTGGAGACAAACCGAATATTCTGGGTGTCCATAATGGGCTTGTACCCAATACGTGCGTAGATAGCGTTGGACACGGGATTGGCCAGATCGGTGTAGAGGGTGCAAAACGCGTAGCCTCGCTTCAGGAGCAAAGCGGAAAGTCCGTGGACGACGGCAGTGCCGTGCCCCTGCCCCCGCTTCGAGGGTGGCGTGTACACAGCATTGATGGAGATGCCGGTCTGGGTCGGTCTTGACCAGGCTGCCGTAGAGACAGCTTCCCCATTGACGCACCACAGGTAGGCCCGTGGTTCTGAGGCATTGACCATCTGAGCGACGCTCTCGCGACTTGGCCCCGCTCGTCCCAGGGTATTGGTAGAGAAGTCACCTAGCCATCGATGCAATAGGGCTTCATCGCTGGGCTGGACTCTTCGAAGTTGACCTGCCGGTAAGCTGAGAGGTGTGACTGCTTCAAGTCGGTGAATGCGCATCTCAAAAGTGATTCGACTGCGTTCACCCGTCAGCGAACAGTAGTGTCTCCCAAAAGATTGGCTCGCCCCTTTTGGTCCATTCACACCAGGGATGGAGCCATACTTTTCCACGAGCGCTCCGGCCAACAATGCAAGGGCGCCTTCGGGGCCCTCAGTGACGGCAGCCCCTCGTCCTTGAGCCGGCGTCATGAAGGCCGCAGCGACCGCTTTTTCGTTTCGACAGACCAGCCCGAAGAAGTTCTCGGTTTTGTCTGGGGTTGAGGACCGCGCGATGTCTTTACTTATCCCTAGGACAACCGCGTTTACATCTTCTCGGTTCAACAAGAATTCTTGAGATTCCTCTAGAAAGCTCCTGGAGTCTGTCCATTGCCTTAAATGAAAGTTTGGGATGGGAGGGTCGTCAGCTGTCATGACTTACCGTGTAGGTTCGAGGTGTTCTCGCATGTTGATTATGGGCTCAAGGGGCCGGTAGCAGCTTGCCTCCGACGTCGCCGTTGACGGCAGTCGTGGAGGTCAAGGGGGTGCCAGAGAGAGTACCGAGCCCCGCGCCCATCGTGGGCAAGGCCCCACGAGTTCCCCTTAGACGCCGAAGCTGATCCCGCAGCCGCAGGTCCTTGAAGCGTTGGGATTCTCGAAGACGAAGCCCTGCTCCTGGAAGCTGACCTTGTAGTTGATTCTCATACCAAAGAGCAGCTCGATCGCCTTCGGCGACATCACTACGGGGACGTCGCCATCGAACTGGAATACCTTGTCGTCAGGGCTTGCCTCTTCGGCGATGGCTATCTCGTAGTTCCACCCCGAGCACCCCCCCTTACTCACGCCCACCCGAAGTAGCGGACCGCCTTCACGCTTCAAGAGCTTTCGAACCTCTACGATGGCCCGTGCGCTGAAGCTAATCTCCCCTCCCGGAGACTCCTCGGGCGGTCCCTCTGCTGCTGGATCTTCCTTACCACTACCGAACTGAAGCAAACTCATCTTTTCTCCTGGCGACCATTGTACCCGGTGTGCCCCCTACTGCGCGGTCCCGATGGACCGTGGCGGTCGTCACTGGACGCTCAAGCGCATGGGGTAGGCGACGATGACCATGCCGTACCGTCGAAGTTCATTCCTAACCTATCCTGAGTCTGCATGACTCATGCTCGAGAATATTTACGTCTCTGCCGCCGAGATTTTTTTTGGGGGGGATACAAGCCCAATGAACCCGGCCGCTCAGCGATACAGAGCCTGAGTCGGCCGGCTCCACCAAAAAACAAGACTCCTTCATAAGCCAGGCATAAGTCCGCAACATCCGTGATGTGACCTGTGTACCTACTTGGAGTCGGTCCATTGAACTCACTGCGCTTGTCTTGTCTTTTCCTCCTTGCCTCGTGCGGATTCCTCATCGGCTGTTCCGGTTCCCCCTTCACAGTCCCCGATGGGATGGTCCCGTCCCAGCCCACGGTCCCCGGTCACCCCATCGGTGCAGAGCACTTCGAAGACCTGACCCTGTTGAGTGCAGATGAGCTGTTCGCTGCTGTGGGCCAGGAGTTCCAAATTCCAAGTGACCTGCTGCGGGCTCTGGCATGGGTCGAAACGTCGTTTGCATCACCTGCGTCCCCAATCGACGTTCAAGGATGGTTCGGACTCTCGTCCTCGCAGTACACACTCGCCGCCGAGATCACGGGCCTCTCGTTCGCGTCCCTCCGCGCCGAGCGGAGTGGTGGTTTGGTAGCGGGCGCCGCCCTCATCGACCACCTAAGGAACCAAGTCGCACCCGAGGCACACCCCGCCGAGGCCGATGCTGGCTGGGCCCCCGTGGTACAGGCTTGGCCTGAGGTACACGCTCCCTGGCTTCGTCAGGCCTTCGTCGATGAGATTTATGCCGTGCTCCAGGGAGGCCTGATCGCCGCTACGGAAGACACGAACACCCGGGACGAGCCGGACATCGTGGTCATCGCTCCCCGCAGTATTCCAGCCCTGTCAGGTCTCCAGCCCATTCCGTGGCCGATGTCCGACCATCCGCCCGAGTACCCGGCCGCCCTTCGCCTGCCCTCGCCCCAGGTCTCTCTGTCGGGGAGCACTCCAATCAGTCGAATCGAGCTGCGCCTGACCGAGAGGTCCTGGTCAGAGAGCGCAGCTGACATTCTCGCTGGAGATCCAGACGCACTGGCGCACTACCTCGTTCGCCGCGCCGATGGGTTGGTCAGTCAGTTTGTCTGGGAAGAGCGTCGACTTCCCGACAGCCCACCCGGAACAGTGGTCATCGCAGTAGCAGGCACCCGCGGTTCCTCGTCGTCGATTACCCCGCAGGTCCTCGAAGGCTCCGCCCGACTCGCCGCCTACCTCTCGTGGCGTCACGGCCTGCCCCTCGACGCGTCCACAGTCCAGGGTGAACTCGGTGACTTTTTCCCCTGGGATGGCTGGCGGGACGCAGCTACCTGCTTCGCCGGCGGAGGTGGCGCCAGCTGCCCCATTCCTTCCGCTCAACAGCCCCAAGGAGAACTTCCAGAGGACGATGGCGCCCGCTCCGACTCGGCGGAACGCGACGCGGCCCCAATTTCTGTGCCCTACTTCTACCAGTACGCCAACTCCCTACACCCCTCCGCCAGCTGCCAGAACACCTCGGTCGCCATGTTGCTCCGCTGGGCGGGTTGGACTGGTGACCCCGACGCGATTACAGCTCGCTTCGGCAAGGATCTCGCGCAGAGCCCCTCCGGTCTGGTCACAGTCTTCAACACGCTCGCGGCTGAGGCGGGGCTCGAGGCCCGAATTCAGGCCAATACCTCAGGCAGTATCAGCGGACTCAAGGCGCTGCTCGACTCCGGCAAGCCGGTCATCGTCCACGGCTACTTCACCTCCTACGGCCATGTCATGGTCACCACGGGCTACGACAGCACTGGCTACTACGTAAACGACCCGGCCGGGCAGTGGGCCCAGACCTGGAAAGGAGGCTATCCCTACGGCTGGGATGCAACCGTAGGACGAGGGGTCCGCTACGGTCGAGCGGCCTTCGAGCAAGCCGTCGGGACCAGCAACGGGTCGAGCTATCTCCCCCTCTGGTACTACGACATCACGGGTGTCGATACGACCCCCTCGGGCGAGCCGTCTGAGTCGCCGTCGAGCGAAGTCCCCGATGAGGAGGACGAGAGTGATCCGGTCGGACCCGAGCAAGACGATGAGGCGAGCCCCTACCCCTGGGCGAGCATCGATATCCTGACGCCCTCCGACGAGGAGTCCGTGGGGCTCTCCTTCCTAGCCGAAGCGGAGCGGACGTCCGGAAAGGAGATTCAGTTCTGGTCGGGGGCGCTCAAGCTCAAGGACTCCATCTACGAGAATCCCGGATCCGCTTCTCTCACCCTCCCAGGGGAGGGAGCCCGTGAACTGGTCGCACGCAACGTGAGTCAATGGGGGACCGTACTAGCCACCGATCGGATCAACCTGAACCTGGAGCAGAGTGGCGACGGGCTCGTGGTTCACGCGACTGCTCTGGGCGGCCCGAAGTACCTGTTCACATCGACTCCCACCGTGGGCGGTGTGAGTTACGTCGAATACTACGCCGACACCTTCTTGCTCGACGACGACTGGAGCGGAGACTCCCTGGGAGTGGGTGAAGGCTACCCCCTGACCTACAGCTTTGAGCAGGCCGGAGTCCGAGCCATCGAGGCGATCGGATATTCGGTGTCCAACGAGATCATCGCTCGAGGCGAGATGACTCTCCTCGTCGAGGAAACAGCGGAGGTTGCCTCCTGCAGTATCGGCGGCAGTATTTTCTGCGGCGGAAGCTTCGCTGGGGACACCAATTCCTCCATGGCGAGCGATGTCATCAATGGCTACCCGACCATCGTCGGGAACTATGAGGGCCCCGAAATGGGTGTGACCTGGGTCGGTGGCTCCAGTGGCGAAGTCGAGGTTCGACTGGTCGATCCGGACCCCAGGGCGTGGGACCTCGACATCCTCGTCCTCGATCAGAGCTCCGGCGAGTGCGTCGCCAGCGATGTGGTCGCACGGGGCTTCACATCGGTGATCTTCGAGGCAACCGGGGGCGCCTACACGTTCGTGATTGATGGCTTCGCCGGTGACGCGGGCCACTTTGAGTTGGCGATGGACTGCAACCCTTGAGGATCAGCGGAAGCAACGAAAGCTCAGTCGGGCCAAAGCATCAGGTAGTACACAACCAGCGGGATAACCAGACTCAAGAGAAGAATCACCAGTAGCGACTTTCGCTCAGTCCATTTCGCCTGGTGATGAAACGTCGGCGCATCTCAAAGATGATGGCCAGAGCTACTCCAAAATGCGCATCGGTCCAACAAAAGGCATCATGTTCACTTCCTGGATCTAGGTGGCCATTTTGGAGGCTAATTCACGTGCTACATCGACCCTTGTTCCTCGCCACCGCTCTGGCTGCCCTTGCTGTCGCCGCCCTCCTCCCGGCTCCGGCCGCAGCGGGAACCCTGTCCAAAGTCATCGAGCTGAAGTCGAAGAGTGCGGACGCAAGACGCATCGTCAGCGACATCTTGGAGAAGGAGTCCGACCGTCTGGACCGATGCGGTGAAAAATACATGGCCACCAAGCCCAAAGGCCCCTTCGTAGTTCGGCTCAAGATCAGACTGGGCCCCCAAGAAGCCCAGGTCTTGCCTGCCAAGACATCCGACGCCAAGTACCCCGAGGTTGCTTGTGTTGGCAGGAGCCTAGCCGGAGTCAGTTGGCCCAAGCCGAGCGGCAAGATCGATGTCGTGGCGGAGATCCTGCTCGGTCGAATGAAGAAACAAGCCAGCAAGGACGAAGACCTTGATCTTGATGAGAGCACGGCCGAAAGGAGTAACGACAGGGCGGAGGAGCAGCGCAAAGCCGAGGCACGAAAGCGCGAGCAAGAAGCCAAGGCCCGGGCGGAGGAGCAGCGCAAAGCCGAGGCAAGAAAGCGCGAGCAAGAAGCCAAGGCCCAGGCGGAGGAGCAGCGCAAAGCCGAGGCACGAAAGCGCGAGCAAGAAGCGGAAAGAAAGCGAGCCTCGTCAGACGAGTCCAGCGGACGCTCGGTGCAGTGGCGAACAGGACAAGTGGGATACATCGCCAAGAGTGTCGAAGGGGGTCTCAGCAAAAAGGAGGTCGCCCGTATATTCGACGACCTTGTTTTGCCGAAGCTCGCCAAAGCCTGGCGCCAAGCGCGGGCTTTCAATGCGATGGTTCGGCTAAAAATCTCCATCGGGCCAACCGGACAGGTGCAGACGGTCGACATAGTCAAATCCAGTGATGCAGACGACCTACAAGACAAGGTCGTCGACGCAATCAAGGAAGCTGAGTGGCCCACGTCCGAGCGAGGCATCAGCATCGAGTGGACCTTCGCTTTCAAGCGTTAACCACCCCGGTCAGCAGGGACGGATAGGCCAGCCCGAGAATGAGCCTCTGACACGCGGATTCTTCGGACTGGTGACGTTCCGCCGGAGACGAGGCCCTTACTGCTTGCCCCCCTGCTCCTTCAGCCAATCTTCAATGCGCGTGCGCAGCACGGGAAGGGTGACCGCCCCGGCCCCGAGGACCGCGTCGTGGAAGGAAGCTTCACTGAAGCCTTCACCCAGAACGGCCTCAGCCTCGCGGCGGAGCGCCAAGATCTCAAGCTGTCCCGTCTTGTAGGCAAGAGCTTGCCCCGGCGTCGTGATGTAGCGATCGACTTCGTTCCCGATGTTGTTGAGCGCGAGCGGGGTGTTGTCCTGGAGGAACTGGACCGCCCACTCTCTGCTCCGCCCTTGGGCGTGAATCCCTGTGTCGACCACCAACCGGGCAGCCCTCCAAGCATCGAAGCTCAGCATGCCCATGCGGTCGAGATCGGAAGTGTAGAGCCCCATGCGGTCAGCAATGCGCTCCGAATAGAGAGCCCAGCCTTCGACGAAGGCGGTCGCTCCCATGTTCCTCCGAAACGCAGGAAGGTCTCCGAGTTCTTGGGCGATCGCGATCTGCAGGTGGTGCCCCGGAATGGCCTCATGGAATGCCAGCACTTCCGCTTCATGGCGGGGCCGAGTCTCCGGAGCATGCACGTTGACGTAGTAGCGTCCCGGACGGCTGCCATCGGGGGCGGGACGACTGTAGTAGGCGATCGTGGTGTAGGGCGCGAGGAGCTCGGGGATTCGCTCGACTACGCACTCGGCCTTTGGAACCCGACCGAAGGCCTCCCCCATGCGAGCCCGCGCCCGTTCTAGAGCCTCATTGGCGGCCGCCTCGACCTCCTCCTCCGAGCTGAAGTAGAGCTCGGGATCGGTGCGCAGCCGGTGAAAGATCGCAGGAAGATCCGAAGTCCCCCAGAGCCGCTGGCCCAGGGTGCGAAATTCCTCGTGGATCTTCTCTAGCTCCGCGAGCCCCGTGCTGTGGAGTTGATCGGCGCTGACGTCCAGGGTCGTGAACTGCTTGACGAGGACCTCGTAGCAGGAGGCCCCTCCCGGAAGGCCGCTCAGGCCAGCCGCTTCATCGGGGCGCGCTTGCGGCAGCACCCTCGTCTCAAGGAAGCTGGCGTAGCCGTCAATCGCCGGCCGCACCTCAGTGGCAACAAGACGCTTGAGCTCCGCAGCAAAGTCCTGAAAGGCCCTGTCGTCCCAGGCCTCGGGTCGCTCCTTGGCCGGCTCACTCATTCGCCATTCGGCATCCGGTCGCCGCAAGAGTTCCCGAGTGAGCTCGACAGTTCGCCGAGTGGACTCAGCATTGGCAACCCACCCCTCTGCCAGCCCCCGCTCGAGGTTGACCGTAACCTCTGCGAAGACGCGGGGAAGCTCCCGGTAGCGAGCGAGGAGGTTGGCGCCGTCCCGAGGCTGCTCCATCGGGTGGTCCTCTGCCAGGCCCTCAGCCATATTGACGACGTTGTATCGCGGGGAGACGCTCCACTCATCGAAGCGACAGACCTCCTTGGCCAGCTGGCGCTCAAGCTGGCCAAGGAACAGCGTGAGGCTGATGCGGTCCTGTTCGCCCAGGTCCTTGGCCAGCAGGGCCTCACCGCGCTCTGCGAACTGGCGCAAGGTCCCCTTTCGCTGCTCGCGGGCCTCGGGGGCAGAGGAGCCCAGGCGGTCGTCGTAGCGCCCGTCTCCAAGGCTGGTCGCCCAGGTCGGAAACCACTGCATTGTCGACTCCCAGGAATCCAAGAAGAGCTGAGCCAGTTCGGGATCGTCGACCCCCTCCTTGGCACCGTGGACGTCGTCTTCGTCCGGCTCTTCTGCACGAGCCGGCGGAGTCTGAGAGTCGACCGAGGGAGGCCGTACACAAGAGGTGACCACAAACAGAGGCAGTAGAAGGAAGAAGCTGTGTTTCATGGTCAACGAGTATGCGCACTTCAGACACAGCCCACCAGGGGAGAGCAGAGAGGAAGCCTTGCTGCTAACGCCCACGAGCCGCAAGACAGTCGTTGCCTGACGAGGTTCCGCCAGGACAGCAATTGACGAGGCTGTACTAGACCAGTGTGGGAGTCGCGGGAGAGGCCGCCCCTCGGGAGCCAGCTCTCGCTTCGCGCATTGCTGCCGCATGGCAGGCTTGCATCGGCTAGGCTCCAAGCCATGAAGACATGCTGGCTCATCCTGCTTTCCCTGGTGCTGGCTGCACCCGCATGGGCGGACCCGGTCGATCCCCTGCTGCACTATCCCTTCGATGCAACCGGTCCTGCCGGAGCGACGCCGGAGGACATGGGCACGGGTCTGGACCTGACAGTCCTGGGCGCCGTGCTCAGTGCGAGCCCCAACCTGGGAGCCAGCCTGGGAGGCTCCTGGGACTCTGGGTCGGCGCTCGAATGCGATGGGTCCGACAGCTACGCGTTTCACCCCGACGAATCGACCTTCGAGCCCTCCGAGTTCACGATCTCCACCTGGGTCCACATCGCCAACTTCGGAAGCTGCGGTGGGGGCCACTGCTCGCTAGTGAGCAAAGCCAACTCAAGCAACTCGCCCAACGGTTACTGGGTGACGACCATGAGCAGTGGGACTATCCGCCTGACGCTCGCCAACAACTCCGTCGAGACCGAACTCTACGGCAGCACGCTGGCCGCCGGAGAGTGGGAGCACATCGTCGCCACCTGGAATGGTACCGAAGCCGCGCTCTACCACGACGGTCTCTTGGTCGGCGCAGTGACACCATCCCACGGACTCGCCTACGGCAGCGAGCCCTTCGTCGTCGGCGATCTGACCGGCCGCGACTTCGGGCTGCTGGGCTACGAAGACGAACTCAGGGTCTGGGACTTTGGGATGTCCGCCGCCGAGGTCGCTGACCTCTACGGCTGGTACACCGACGACGACGGGGACGGCTTCAATGCAGAGGACGACTGCAACGGCGACGACGGCAGCGTCTATCCCGGGGCGCCCGAGCTCTGCGACGGGATCGACAGCAACTGCGACGGCGACCTCGTCGACGGATTCGCCGACTCCGACGGCGACGGCGAGCCCGACTGCATCGACCTCGACAACGACAACGACGGAGATCCGGACGCCACCGACTGCGACGACAACGACCCCTCAATTTACACCGGCGCCACCGAGTTCTGCGACGCCATCGACAGCGACTGCGACGGAGACCTCGTCGACGGATTCGCCGACTTCGACGGCGACGGCGATCCCGACTGCACCGACCCCGACGACGACAACGACGGAGATCCGGACACCACCGACTGCGACGACAACGACGACTCGACCTACACCGGCGCTACCGAGGCCTGCGACGCCATCGACAGCGACTGCGACGGAGACCTCGTCGACGGATTCGCCGACTTCGACGGCGACGGCGATCCCGACTGCACCA
>Ga0315322_10003706_pt1 | contig 11750 bp, 12 predicted proteins | sample M110021515metaG_FD_203461 | JGI IMG/M metagenome (GOLD analysis project Ga0315322, IMG submission 203461) | Ammonia-oxidizing marine archaeal communities from Monterey Bay, California, United States - M1 100m 21515 | ecosystem: Environmental > Aquatic > Marine > Intertidal zone | place: USA... | reverse complement strand
CATCAGCCCCCTTATTAGCTTTTTTAGCGGAAGCAGTAAATAAATTTCTAGATTGTTTATAGAAATTACTTAAAACTTGATCAGAACTAATATTAGGACCAACACCCCTAAGTGCTCTATTGGATTCTTTTCCTAATGTAGAGCGAACTTTACGTAAAGCCTGTGTAGGAGTTAGTTGTATATTTTTTCCTTTAGGTTTACCCATCATAGCATCAACAGTATCTGCTAAATTACCAATTTTATTAACACCAGGTTTAGCGTGAAGGTCATCAACCAATTTTTTAACTTGTGCTTTGGTAACCTTTATTTCACCCAACTTATCGTACTCTGTAGTAAACTTAGCTTTGCCCTTAGCTATAACATTGATAAGATTGTCATTTAGACCTGCAGCGGCTTCTTCTTTGCCACCAGTGCCAACAGCATCATCAAGAAGCTCTTTAGTCTCTCTAACCACGCCCTCTCTAGCAGCCTCTCCGCCGCCACCGGTTTTAATAGCAGCACCTTTAAGTGCTTGGGCGCTTTGTATTGGATGTGCAATACCTTTTGCGGTACCAGCAACAGCTTTACCTGTTCCAGAAATTAATTTACCCGCGCCCTTAATAGCCACAGGAGCCGCAGCACCTAAGCCTAAACCCATACCGGTAGAAAGAGCGGCACGTTTCCAATCAAACTCTTTGTCCTCATCTAACTTTCCTTCAAGACCTAATTGAATACCAGCATCATGAGCACCAACAATTCCACCAGCTACAAGACCTGATCTTTTAGCAACTGAACCCGCTAGTAATTTCTTGACACCTTGCTTAGCAGCCATGTGCATAGCGCCACCAGCAATAAATTTACCACCCATATATGTGGTAGGAGCCCATAATAAAGCAGAAGCGTCTTTTGCTTGTTCCCATAAAGGTCTTGAGCCCTCGCCAGTAATAGTAGTATTGTTATAAGTATTAAACACATTGTTCATAGCAGCTTTAGTATCATCATCCATTTTACGAATATCATCTATTGTACTAAGTAATTTCAACTCATTATTAAATGAAGCATTTAAGTATTCAAAAGAATCTTCAATTAGATCTTCGTCGCTACCCTCCCAATCTTTGTACTTGAGGGCTTTGTGGACCTTCTTAAGATCAGATACATAGCTGTCATTCTCTTGCAGTTTGTCAAATATTAAACCACCATCTTTACGCTCCCAAGATTTAAGCTTAGGAGTTTTTCCAGATTCTTGACTGACAATCATATCTTTAAGAAGTTTTGCTGCTTTTGTATCACCAGCGTTATGAGCATTCATAAATTTCTGTTCTAACTCTTTTATAGTGTACTCGGCCATATTGATTCCTTATTAATATTGATCTAAAGCTGACTGTAACTCAGAGCTTCTATCTGCATCACCAGACTCAGTTTTTGTAGACATTCCCAAAGCCTGTAATCTTTTAACAGACTCAGGTGGTTCAACTGATCCATCTAATCTCCCAAGTAGATACTTAGCGCCTTGACCAGCATTAGCAGCCATAGTTTCAGTTGTAGACTTCATTTGTGCTATTTTAAACGCGACTGTATCTGGCAAATCTCCAACTTGTGGGATATTAGTAGCAATATAGTCCATGATCTCGGTCTCTGAATAAGCAGCACCTGTATCAGCACGTAGCAAAGCTTGTAGCCATGCTTGTGTAGCAGATCTAAATTTCTGGGGTATAGAGTCACCTATAGCTAAGTTAATTGAAGCAGCAGTAATCCTGGAATTAGCATGACCAGCAGCATATGTTTGTAGTCCTCCCATAGCGCTTGTAATATGTTCTAGCATCTCAGGATCTTTCATCATAGCATCAACAATTGGATAGTTATCAACAGCACGTTTAGCTAATTGGTAACCCTTCCTTTCAGACTCATTTTTATGTTTAAATGTTGGAACACCACCGGATGAAACATAAGTAGCATTATCAATATTTACATTATTTCTAGGGTCAGCCATTCCTTTTTCAAAAGCTTGCTCAGCACCGCGACTAGTTACTTGAACATCGGTTAATCCTGATAGTTCAATTGGGACCCATTGATCATTCATAAATACATCATAACTATTATCATCATTACGCCTTCCAACAACTATTTCTTCTGAGCCATCAGGCATAACACCTTTAATATTTATAGGTCTCCCCATTGATGTAGGTTCATTAACGCCAAACACTTCGTTAGCAGTATTCTTAGCAGCAATTTTTTCTTCAGCCGACAAAGAAGCATCATTATCAATACGCTTAATCTCTTCTTTATAAGCTTTAAGATTTTTCTGTTGTGCAGTAGCACCCGAGCCCAGTCCCATGTTTTCAAGTTTAGCAGCTTCCACTTTAGCTTCAGCAGCCTCGTCAACCATAAAGCCTTCATACATAAATCTGCCAGCTTCATTTCCACTCATACCAAAGATTCTTCCACCAGCATATCTAAATAAAGCTCTGATTAAATCCTTGCCATCGATACCTAGTAACTCACCGAGAGAACCTAAAGAGTTCTTAATTTTCTCTACAGCTGTTTCTGGAGGAGTAACACCATTTTCAACGTCTTTTTTGGTCTTTTCAATTTCTTCTTTAGCCCCATTAGCAATCTCAAATAAATGATGATTACCAGCAGTTGCAGCTGTAATCGCGTTATCAGCATCTCCAACGTCTTTAGCTATTACCTCTGGAGGAGTAGTTCCAGGTTCGTTTTCGTGAATATTTGGATATGTTGTTTCAGGAGTAATTTCACCTTCTTCAAGTAATCCCGAGCCTGCTTGTTGGTCTATCATTGCCAATTCTTCTCTAGCTTTAATTACATCTATAGAATCTGTAGATTTAACTGTACCGTCTTCTATACCATAAATTTCTTCTAATCGGGGATCAATTTCTTCACCGTCAGTATCTTCCATTCCAGGTTTGTAACCTTTGCGTGAACCTCTTACACTAGGACCTCCTTGTGTTTCACCGGGCATATATCCTTTACGGTCGCCAAGCTCAGCACCAGTATCCCCGCCCCCACCAGGTACATAGCCTTTACGAAGACCTGTATCTTTGGTATCAGCCTCTAATTGCTTTATTAGAGCCTCTTCTTTTAGTTGTTCTTCAAGATCGAGTGCAGCCTGGGCTCTTTCGCCTTCGGTCATACGCCCAAATAATGGTTGTTCAGCTATAGGATTTCCTGCATCATCGAAGTTGTATCCTTTGTTATCAAGAGTAGGAGTTAAAGCTAATTCTTCGCCAGGTTCTACATTGTCATATAAACCAGGCTCTAGTTGAGCTTCAGTTAATTCAGTTGTAGTTACTTCTGGGTCACCTAAATTACTAGGAGCTAACTCATAAGTTACTGTGCCATCGTCATTAAGTGTTTCGCTAATAACACTATCGTCTTGTTGTAAAGCAAGATCATCAGCTGAATCCATATCAACTGTATAGAACTGGTTGTTAGCTTCTGGTGATAAATCTTCACCAATAAATTCAGTTATTGCTTTAGCTTGTGGGCGAGCGGAACCTCTAACATTTGGCCCATCACTAAGTAGCATTTCGTCATCAAAGTTAAAACCTTTGCTTGATCTAGTAGTTGGACCTTGAGAACCCGTTGATCCAGGCATATATCCTTTGCGTCCGCCAAGATTATTTCTAGTAGTTGGGCCACCTGCAGTAATATCATTACCAGGCATATATCCTTTACGTCCACCTAGATTACTTCTGGTAGTTGGACCACTTGTAATATTGTTATTACCGGGCATATATCCTTTGCGTCCACCAAGATTATTTCTAGTTATTGGACCAGCTGGGTTAGTTGAATCAAGAATTAATTCGTCTTCCATTGTTTGGTTTCCAGGTATATATCCTTTGCGTCCACCTAATACGTTTGTAGTAGGTACACTGTCTTTAACTCGATTATTTTTAATATTAACAGTAGCTCCGTCAGTAGTCGAATAACTAATATTATCCAAATCATTAGCATCATTTGAAACTATAGACGTAAGACCTTCGGGACTTAATCCAGCAAGGCCATTTTTAGCAGCTTGTTCCGCAGCTTTCTTTGCTAGTAAGACATCTCTTTTTCGTTGCCTTCCGTTTGCCATAGTGACTCCTTATTTAAATAATTTTGTAGCTAATAATCCACCTATTAAGAGAGGTGCAGCCATAGGGGCAGCAGCAGCCATTAATCCGGTCCCAGCGCCAGCAGCAGCTCCGGCACCACCAGCGGCAGCTCCACCTTTACCAGCAGCAGCTTTAGTAGCAGCTGATGTCGCCATTTCTGTACCTTTGTCCATAGCTACATCTAAGGCTTTGTCCTTTGCCATACCAATACCTTGCTCAACCATACTTGGATCCTCTTGGACCACAGGGGCAGCGGGGGTTTCAATATTTAGAATACCTACAGGAGCTTCCTCTTGTGTAGGAGCTCCACCTAACCTACCGAAAGGATTCATTTTATTATCTATTAACATTACTTTCCTCCACTTTGGGTAGTAGTAGACGTTTTAGGCAGAACACCAAACATACCACCAAGTCTCGATAAACCTTGGTATTGCGCGTCAGCTTCAGCTTGTGCTTGTTGTTGTCCAGCGGCTCCAACTTGACCTAACAATCCAGCGCCAGTGCCTTGGGCACCTAAAGCCGCTTGCTTCATAGCCATATCTTGTTGTTGTTTTTGTAAATCTATCCCTGCAAATTTGGCAGCTAGATCATCTGTTAAACCAGCTTGATTAAGGGCATGCCTTGAGCCACCGAGGTTCCCAGTTCTTCCAGCGGCGCCAGCTAGGGCCCCTAGTGCGGATTTAGCGTCAGTTGTAGCGGCAGTTTTCATACCACTAAGATCAACACCTCCCGCAGCCTGGTTAGCCATTAAAGCTTCCAGTCCTGTTTGGTTAGCTGCAGCTTGTCTACCAGCCTCTTGAGCAGCTATCTGATCCGGTGTAAATCCGGCAACTTTAGATAATTCACCAGCTTGTTGTGCTTTTTGTGCTTCACTTAAGAATGGAGAAACATATTGTTCATAAGCTTTATCAGCAACACCACTAGTAGTAGTTTGAGATTTATCTTTTCCCCCTCCCAAATATGAGACTTCATTAGTGTCTACATAAGCTACTTCACCATGTGATATTACCTCACTTGTTGATATATCGATAGTAACACCATCATAAATTTTTACTTTAGACATTATCGTCTCCTTTTAATTGTTTTCGCATAGTTGTGTACTTTTCATTCCAACCTATTTTTGTTAATTCTTTAACTAAGCCCCTTCGCCCAGTAAATTCTAAATAATCTACTTGAGGAAATTCTTTAATCATTTTTTCAAATTCTTCAGCCCACTTAGTAAATTCTCCCGGTGACAGGAGTTGTTGAGCTACGCCACCTAAAGTAATGACATGAATAGAGTTAAAACTGTTATACTCTAAAAATCTCGTAGTTCCAATAGCTACAGATTTCCCTTCTTCATTAAGGACCTCCCAAACCTGGAATAAACCCGGGTTGGCTATTGCTTCTTTTACAATTTGAAATGAAGTCCATTCGCCATCACTATAGACTAAGGCCATATCTATATTACCTTTAATCTCATCAAATCTTGATAGTAGCTCTTCCCCTAATATTTGTCTTATAGTGTACATAATTATCCTCCGATTAATTATATGTCATCGTGTTTGTACTCTCTTGTATAAATAAGTATATCATCTTTAAAGTGGGACCCTAAGTAAGGTTTATCCACTATTGCTGGATCAACCTCTTCCCCTAAAGTTTTAGGGTAATATAATGTAATTGCATTTTCATCAAGATATTCTCCTGCTGCAATTATAGGTCTTTCTCCTAAAATATCTCTATGTTCTGGTAAATTATTAGGATTCCCTTTATTATACCCTTTTCTTTTTATTTCTTCAGTATCCTCGTGTATTCTAACAGAGTACAAGAAAAAAGTTTCAGAGTCATTAAACCATTGAGTCGGTTTTAATCTCTCAACATAATATAAATAAAATAATTTACCCTTTTTACATATTGAAGTAGGTAATAAATCTATAACAACAGGTACTTGATTGTACAAAGCTGTGAATTCATCAGGATGTAGGTTTCTAGTATATTCTACTGTATCTTCTTCACCCTCAGTTTTTGTAACTATAGGTCTAGTGTCTGCTAAATTACCGTAAGCAAAATCTTGTTTTACTTTTTTATCTACAGAAAACTCATGACCATATTCAGTTGCTTTTTCTAATATATCTTCGTGTGTAGGATCGTGGTCAAACACCATAATCTCTCCAGTTGAAGATTGAAAACGTGTATGACCTGTCATATTCTTCAAAAGCTCTTCACTGTATTCTTCAGTCCAATCAGAATTTACTTTAGAATTTAATGTAATAGAAATTATAAACTCACCATTTAATTCCTCTTTTTTGTTTATAGTATACAAATCAGTCATAATAAGAAGCCTTAGATATAATGAAAGCATTAGCAGAATTGTTTCTGTAACTATTTTCATAAGGAAGATAATTACCACCATCAACATTTGCAGAAGTAAAAGCACCAGCAGCTATGGCAGCAGCTATGGCAGCAGCAAAATAAGCTCCGCCAGTAATAGCACCTAAGACAAGACCTGCAAAAACATTAGTGCTATCTACAACATGCTCATATACATGACCTCTAGCATATACACCATAATTGACTTCAAATGAGCTAGTACTTGCTATTCTAAAACCACTTCTATAAAAACACCACCATACATCACCTCTAGCCCAAGCATAATAAGTCCAAGAATGAAATCCTGAATCTGATTCTGAAAACGTATGTTCTTGACAAGCACTAGCTATAGAAGGACAATAGTAAATTAAATCACTAGCACTACTTTGACTAGTAAAAGAAGTAGAAACATTAGAAGCATTAACATTTAAAGAAGCTGTGTAACCACTACCTGTAGAACCTGTATGTGCTAATGTTGGAGAAGTTATATTACCACCACCAACAACTCTTAATGGTTTAAATCTAGAATCAAATGTAACACCACCACTACTATCAAATGTTTTTAAACCATGTGTAGTAGATGTTGAGTTGCTTATTTGACTTAATGGCGAAAAACAATATAATACAGGACTAGCTGAAGTCACTGTACTTTGAAATACCCATATCTCCCAATTAGTGCTTACTTGTTTAGTTAAAACTATTCCAGTAAAAGGAGCACTTGAACCAGTACTAGTAGGTTTAACGAAACACATAGGAGGCGTTGTTCCATTAACTGATACTGTATATTTATATATCTCTCCTTTACTTGGCATGTTTTGCATACCTTTATTAGAATTAGACCCTTGAGCAGCATTTGCTATACCACCTTCCATGATGTCTGGAATTTGAGTTACACTAGTATGATTAAATTTTCCTAAGAAATGATAATGTTTAAAATCACTATCAATAAGAACTTCATCATCATCATTTTTTACTAATAGTCCATGTGCCATAATTATTTCCCAAATACCATAAATATTGTTTTGACTGTTTCAGAGGCAGAAGGAGCTGTTGTTGTTAATGTTGATCCTGATAAGCTGAATGTATGAACATAAGATTCATCATCACCAGATATCTGGTCTACCATTGTTCTTGTTACTATTCGTGTAGTCATTACAGGAACACCAGTATGGTTTGTACTTGTGTCGGCATTAGAAGTATATACTCCTAGCAAAGTCCAAGTTGAATCAGTTGTAGAGAAGGTTTCATTTCCAGCAGAATCAAAAATCTCCATACCATAACTCATGCTAGATTCCCCAATTGTACCCTAAGAGTAGACCCATCAAAAACCTTAATCTTATCATCGTCTATAACTAGTCTACTTCCTGATGAAGCTGATTCAATAATAACAGTACCGTCTTGTTTAACTCTAAAAGGGGCTGAAGCAGGAGTAGCATGACCAGCATATATTCTATAAGTACCATCTGCACCGTCAAGAACACCAACATTGTTTCCTGAGCCTGCTGTTATTGTAGTAGTTGAACTAATTTTAGTACCTGTTACTGCATTAGCTGCAATTTTATCTGTTACTACTGTTTCAGTAACAAGTAATTCTCCATCAATAAATGTTGATGTTGTTACCCATGTTGCCACTCCACTAACTTTTTTAAGCATTCCAAATAGTTTGCCATTATCATAAGTAATACCTATAACAGTTCCAAAACCCATCTCATTAGTAGTGCTGTATGTATTACCTGTAAATGTTGAAATAGCAGTAATAGCATCAGCTTTCCAAACAGAATCATTCATTGTAGGTTTATTTCTTCCAGAAATAGTATGAATAATTAAACCTAAGTCGGCTTGTTTTGTTCTTACTGGAACTATTCTCCAAGGGGTTTTTGTGCCATTTATAGTATATTGTGTTGCAACCCAAAAAGCTGAAGCCGGAGTAGAACCTGAAAATGAAGTCCAAGTAATTCCTGCTCCAGGATAAGTTGGATTTCCAACAGCAGACAAAAGGCCTGTAGACTCTGTATAATATAATGCAATACTAGATGCAGGTGTAGATACAGTTAAATCAGTCCAAATATAATCAGTGGGATCTCCTGATTGGACAAGTGATTTAGTAGTCCAGTATCCCAACCAACCAAAAGGTACCCCAATTTCACTTATAGCACCAAAAGAGAAATCAACAGCATCTTGTTGACTTGTTATAATACCTTCGCTAGATGCATTATTAATATCAGAAGCATAAGCTATCCAAGTATATTCTTCAGTCCATTCGTAAGTATTGTCGCCCACATTGGTAACTAGCGGGCTTCCTCCACTACCGTCTTTTTCTAACTTTTTTAGTCTTCTTTCTATTTCTGGTGATGGCCTCACAATCGCTGGGGTCGGTTTGAAGCCCCCGGGTCTATCAACTAATGACATAAGCTATCTCCTTGCTGTTCCTCTAAGATCAAACGAAACTGTTGTTAATTTAGGGTTAGTAGCTCCGCTCATAGTAACTCTAACATTCATGTATCTCCCTGAAACTCTCTTATCTAATTTATAGCTAGTAGCAGGATTAAATGTTTGGTTAGTGTATGTAGGGGTATCACCAATATTTACTGTTCCATCAACTGCAAGTAATACTTGTGATTCTGCGTCTGGGTAGTATGAAGTTAATTGTTTAAAGTCTGTAGTTCCTAAATGGTTATCGCCTTGTATAAAGTAGCCCCCTGAAGTATAAACACTTGTGGAAAGTATTTGTATATTTGCATCATCTGGACTTGCGCCATAAATCTTTATAACCCCGTCTAATTCAGTTTCAGTTAAACTTAATAATTGTGGAATATCTCTTTTGTGCCATACTTGAGTATCGTAATCAAACACGAAAGCTTTATTTGCACCATCACCGGAGTTACCAGTTTCTGAATAACAGAACCATACTTCCTTGTCTCTTGTTTGTTTGAATACAAAAGATCTGCCTCTATGTGTATTAAGCACACTATCAAACAAACCCTCTTGTACTACACCTTTAGCTATATCAACCTTTTGGGTTTGGCCATCATGCATATATATGCCATAGTTGCCCCAAACAATATGTTGATTGTTTCCAATAGCAGCTACACATCCCGGAGAATAAATTCCATCATCCTCAAATATAGTATCAAATGCTAGAACAAAAGTGTCGCCGGTGTCTCTTACTTGAATTACAGCATCATCCTTATAAGCTATAAAGTAAGGTCCCAGCTGCATACCATCTAAAATCTTTCCGGGGGTTTGTGTCATAAAGGCATCACCAGCTGTATTAGTTGATGAAGAACTCCAAGTAGCAGTTGTTAGAGATTGTATAGTTGTAATATGAGAAGACCATAAAAAATCAATAGGTAGAAAAACATCAGCTGAAGAGCCACGTTCTTCTTTTATATTCATAGCTACTAATCTATTATTAAAAGGTCTAACGACCCTAGCAATAATAGGGTTTGATAATTTGACTGTTCCTGTACCTGCTATAGTCATCGAACTTCCTGCAGTAAACACAACACCTACAGCAGCTGTAACACTTGAAGATAAACCAGCAGCTTCCCATTGTGCTTGCGTGGTATCCCCTAAAGAAATAATTGTATAAAATTTTGCAGATGTAATACCATCAATTGCACTCCCTTCAACGTCATAAAGCCAACCAGGAAGTTCTTGTAAGCTACCAGCAGATACTTTAGCATTAGTATACTGCGGTGGAGCATCTGTTCCTGGATTAACAATAAGTAATTCGTTGAATACAAATATTTGTGGTGGAGTTTTGTCATCAAAAGTAAATACTTGATTTGCTGTTGCATTTGTTACATCTTCCCAACGGGTACTTTCAGCCGCGCCTCCTGTACGAGGAGCTGTATCATATAATATAACGGAACCAGCCCCACCATTTGCCCTTTTAACAATATAAGCTATCATTAAATAGTCTCCGCCAGCAGGAGTAAACTGGCATACTGCCTTGACTTCTCCATTAGCAATATCACCAGCTGCATGCCATAAAGCCATGTCATCAGCAAATGCATACACACCTTGTACAGAGCCATCTTTAGCACGGATATTCAAGCTTTCGCTCCAAGCGCCTGGTGGAAGCTTGTGCGCTGGCTGATCTGTAATTAGGCCTAAGCTTGTGAAGTCCACTGCGGGTGATTTTGTAAACATAAAATCTCCTTAATTAAAATTATTTTCCCTTAGCTAGTTGGGCTCCGAAATAAAACTCTATAATCATTGTAGCCCATGAGAAAACCTCTTCCATCTTGAGCAAACCTTCTACAGTAGCATATTCTACTACATCAGGAACAAATGTAATTCCAAAGAAACTAGTTCCTTCTATTATAGTAGGTATTACTGTTGGTACATCAAATATTACAGGTGCTACCTGCGTGAATATAACTAAGCCTAATATGACTAGAATTATAATCCTTCTATTCATTGCAGCCATTGGACTTTCTTTGTCAGCTCTATCTCTGGCATCATTAATTGATTTATCCTTAGCTGCAAACTGTTGCATCATTAGCTTTTGATTCTCTGCTGCTGCTTGTTGTTTCAAAGCAAACAGTTTGCCAACAAAGCCCAGCATAATTGGCGCAACGTTTGTTAAAAATCCTATCATATTTCTCTCCTATAATGCTACTCTCATAGCTTCTATCACTCCAACTTGAGTTATTATGTACCAGCCTAACGCTCCGTACACAGACCACTTTATTTGTAATAAAGAGGTATTTATCTTTTGGATACATTTATTTGTATCATCAATCTTACTAAACAGTTTGGCTATTTGTATGCCATGCTTATCTACTGTCGTCTCTATTCTTGTTAATCTATCTTCCATAATGCCCCTTATTTATTTGAGCCGACTGCACTACCTGTTAAGATAGCACCAAAGGCAAGATGAAATAGCCCACCACCCATAAGGGTGAATGGTGAATGTTGACCTGTGAGTTTTTTCATAAGCTCCATCTGGACAAGTGTGTCCTCTGTTGCGTTAATTATATCCATAAACTGGCTGATATCTGGTCTATTAAGACCATACCAAACAGGTACGAATAAGAAGTCATAGAAACAAATTAAGAGGTAAATGGATAAAGCCGACCACCTCCAACGTTGTGTACTCTTTTCTACTTCCGTCATATACAAGGAGGAGTGCACATCAAGGCTTCAACTCCAATAAACATAATACCAATAAAGACAACTGTTCCTATGAAGATAGCTGCCCAACCTTTTTTACTCATATTAACTCCTTTAATTTGCTAATGGGTTATCTAATGATTCTTGAATACGTTTCTCCATATCTGTTTTTACTTTCTCTACTTT